>Ga0153941_1000169_pt1 | contig 31762 bp, 30 predicted proteins | sample TSNJ025MetaG_FD_104733 | JGI IMG/M metagenome (GOLD analysis project Ga0153941, IMG submission 104733) | Attine ant fungus gardens microbial communities from New Jersey, USA - TSNJ025 MetaG | ecosystem: Host-associated > Fungi > Mycelium > Unclassified | place: USA: New Jersey, Brendan T. Byrne...
CCTGAACCGCCGTGTCCGCCTGAGCCGCCCTGTCCGCCAGAGCTGCCCTGCTGTCCACCCTGTCCGCCGGAGCCTTCATGGCCGCCGGAACCACCGTGTCCACCGGAGCCGCCGTGTCCACCAGAGCTGCCCTGCTGTCCACCCTGTCCACCGGAGCCTTCATGGCCGCCTGAACCGCCGTGTCCGCCTGAGCCGCCCTGTCCGCCAGAGCTGCCCTGCTGTCCACCCTGTCCGCCGGAGCTGCCCTGCTGTCCACCCTGTCCGCCGGAGCCTTCATGGCCGCTGGAACCGCCGTGTCCACCGGAACCGCCGTGTCCGCCAGAGCTGCCCTGCTGTCCACCCTGTCCGCCGGAGCCTTCATGGCCGCCGGAACCGCCGTGTCCGCCACCGTGTCCACCATGTCCACCGGAGCCTTCATGACCGCCGGAACCGCCATGTCCGCCGCCGGAACCACTGTGTCCACCGGAGCCTTCATGACCGCCGGAACCGCCGTGTCCGCTACCGTGTCCGCCATGTCCACCGGAGCCTTCATGACCGCCAGAGCCGCCATGTCCGCCACCGTGTCCGCCATGTCCACCGGAGCCTTCATGACCGCCGGAACCGCCGTGTCCGCCACCGTGTCCGCCATGTCCACCGGAACCTTCATGACCGCCAGAGCCGCCATGTCCGCCACCGTGTCCGCCATGTCCACCGGGGCCCTCATGGCCACCAGAACCACCGTGACCACCGCCGTGTCCACCGTGTCCACCAGAGCCTTCATGGCCGCCATGACCACCGTGTCCGCCGTCGTGCCCACCATGTCCACCGGAGCCGCCATGTCCGCCATGACCTCCACCGTGGTCACCTCCACCGTGGTCACCGCCGCCGCCGGAATCACCTCCACCGCCGGAACTTCCACCGCCACCAGAAGAGCCGCCACCAGAAGAGCCTCCACCAGAAGAGCCTCCACCGGAGCTTCCGCCACCCGGATCACCTCCGCGGGTGCCAGGAGTCCCGCCGCCGGAAGTTCCTGTGCCGGAAGTACCGCTGAAACCAGTTGCTGCAGTGGAGGTTCCACTAGTTGGATTGTTGCTGGGAGCAGAATTCTGCGACTGCGCCGAGGTGAAGGAGGCTATGCTGGTAGGGCCTGTGAATGGAGTGGGCGAACCATTGAAGTTCCCGGGTGGGTCCTGGCAAGTGGCAAAAGTGCCCGGAGCGCAGCCATCTCCCTGTGCATAGGCGCTGGAAGAAAGCGCGATCTGAATTGCGAGATATGATGTTAAGGCCAGTAATTTGAACATAGTTTTCTTATTATGCATTGTGTTGCCTCCTGAAGTGCCCGTTCCAACCGTCTGAATGCATGTATGGGGATGAGAGAGAGCATGCGATCATTGAGGTAGACGCGCCCTTATCGCCGACAAGAGGGAGCCTTAAAATTATATGTCATATTTATATTAAATTTTGGAAATATATTTCACATATTGTATTTGACTGACAATATTATGATTATTCCGATGTATTTTTTTTATCCAAATGAGTTTTCTGCGCCAAAAATAGATAGTGTCAGGATAAAAAAGTTTGCATTTTCTATAAAAAAATAATTATATTATGGAAATATTTTGATTGTCAATTTACAGAGGAAGCCAAGAGATTAGATGATTGCTATAAAAAATAATTATTATTTAATATATAGAGCGTCTTAATTTTTAGTTTCTGAATTATTTTTGTTCATGGTATAATTCTCTCTGATCTAAGAGCAGAAAATTTTACTAATCTAAAATTTATTATTAAATATACGAAAGTATATACTGATATATCATATGTAAAACGCCATTTTAGTTGCTCTGTAAAAATAATTATATGATTTTGTGTCAGAATTTTCAGTTATAAATTATGTTTTTTACGTAAAAATAGCATTTTTCATACCTGTTCCCTCAGGAAGACTCGTCGCTTCAAGCTGAGCTTTGTCAAGTCTGAAATGGGGAGGAGGGGCTGGCATTCAAATTAGAATGTTTGAATATATATTAAAAACCAATAGCTTATTGGATTTTTACGAAGAAGTTGCCACAATGATCGGACGGCCAGGTGATTGCCTTCAGCACCATGGTCTTTTTGTTCAATACTTTAGTTAAGCTTAAGCATAAGGTTTAAAACAGTCGGGCTCCCGGTAGAGCTGCTTTGTTCGGCTCTATCAGAATCACCTCGCCTGCTTCGTCCGGAACGCCAAGGACGAGAACTTCGGACATGAACTTTCCGATTTGCCGGGGTGGAAAATTGACTACAGCCAAAATCAACCGCCCGGTGAGTTCTTCGCAATGATAATGGTGGGTAATCTGGGCTGAGGATCGCTTGCTGCCGATCCCGGGGCCGAAATCAATTGCCAGTTTATAGGCTGGCTTACGAGCCTCAGGATAGGGCTCGGCACTGATAATGCGGCCAACACGAATATCGACGGCAAGAAACTGATCGAATGAAATGCATGCGGCCAGTCCCTTTTTGCTTGCAGGCCCATCGCTCATATTCTGGCTTCTCCCTACGGTGCAATGTCTTTTGCCGCAAATGACAAATGCCGGTTTCGCGGAATAGCACGCCGTAAGCAAACCATGGAAAGCTGAACTGTTTCAAGCTGAAGTAGAAAAAATGGCAGGGAAAGTTTGTGCTTCTGGGACGTTCCCTCAGATAGCCGCGGCCGGATCCTGATCTTCCTTCCCATCACGACGCGTTTTGTGCCTGCAACGAGCTAACTGGCTCCCGAATTCCAAAAAGGAGCCTCCTATGGTGCAAAGAGGAGAAACGGCCTTGCGGAAGCTGCGTGTTCTTATATCAATACGTTCCGCCCGTCGTAATTCGCGGTTGAGCGTTGACATGGTTTTATCCAGTCCGGCACTCTCGTCCCGAAGCCAGACCTCCATCGTTCTGGTAAAGACAAGGACAGCGCCCTGCACACGCAGATGCCCAAGCATGCCCCCGCTTCGGATGCCGGCGGCAGCAAGAAGGAAACGCTGTGCATTGATTGCCTGCCGGTTCAATGCCGCAAGGGTCAAAGGTTCGAGGCATAGCCTGGGCATGATTTTTGCCAGTGCGCGCCTGTAGGGTGCCATGGCATCGAAGCGGCGCATATATAATTCAAACAGTCTCTCGCGATGATTCTCACCATCGTGGTTCCTGTCGGGGTTTTTCAGAACTTCACGATCAATCCGCTTCCAGAAAGCAGCGAAAATAGCTCCCTTCGAGGGAAAGGTATCGCGAAACTCCAGCAATGAAACGTCTGCTTCCCTTGCAATGTTTCCGATGTCTATATCGCGCCAGTCCATGGTTGTCGCCAGTGACATCAGGGCGTCAATAAGGCGCTCGCGAACAGGGGCCTTGTCCTTACTGCCGGAAGCTTTCGCTGTTGGATCGGCCATCGTACTCCTCCTGTGCGTCGTCCGCTCCCCACCACACTATGCGTATTTTACGAAGAGAATATGGCGTTGCCGTTTCAGCCCGCCAGCTCCTGGGCGCGTTTTCTTGCTGCTTCGACGGCTTTTCTCATGAGCGGAGCCAGCCCATCTTCCGCCATCAGTTTCTGCAAGGCGGCAGCCGTCGTTCCCGCAGGGGAGGTGACGTTTTCGCGGAGTGCCGAGGGCGGTTGATTGCTGTTCGCCATGAGTTCTGCCGAGCCGGTTACCGTTGCCTTTGCCAGCCGAGCGGCAAGATCCGATGGGAGGCCCGCGGCGATGCCCGCTTCTGCAAGGCATTCGGTGAGATAGAAAACATATGCCGGTCCTGAGCCGGAAACAGCGGTCACTGCATCGATCAGATTTTCGGAGGAAAGCCACTCGACAAGGCCGTTGGTTCGCAGCAGGGCGTCGACCATCCGGCGCTGATCGGGAGAGGTCTCATCATTCGCGAAAGCACCCGTTGCTCCCCTGCCGATACTGGCTGGCAGATTGGGAATGGTCCGCACCACGGCGCGCGCACGCGGCAGGCGTTCCAGCAAATTGGAAATGGTCTTTCCCGCCAGAATTGAAACGAGAACCGTATCCTTACCCATCAGCTGGTTCGCTGATGGGGCGACACTTTCAAGGGCCTGCGGCTTGATAGCAAGTATCAATGCTGCGGGATCGAATGGAAGACTGTCAGGATTGAGCAGAACGCTCGCCTTGTTGCAGACGTCAATGATATGCCCGAAGGGATTGGGATCGAACACTGCGATCCGTTCTCCAGGAAAACCGACCGCCAGCCAGCCTTCGAGCATGGAGCCGCCCATTTTGCCTGCACCGACAAGGGCAAGACTGGCCGGAAAGTCGGAAACCTGATTCATCTTGATGATCCTCGCGCGCTTTATAGAGGTCTCGAGACCTTTGGAGTAATGCACGTTCAAGCGGCTGTCCGCCAAACGCAAAAGCAATACTCAATAAACTCCGTATTCCTTGTGATTCAGACCGATCACAGGGAATACTAGACCGAAACAGGCATGCAAGCGAGATGGCATAGTGTTTTAGTTAAGCAATGGAGGGCGCCTGTAACCGTTCAGGCCTCGCCTTCAGTTTCAAATAATGCGCTATCCAGAGCCTCGCGGGCGGTTTTCCCTGCCCACACCACAAATTGAAAAGCCTGGAAATGACGCTCGCAGCACTCCACCGCGATACGAACCATCGTTTCGCATTGCGCGTGCGTCGGGCGGGTTCCCCCGGCCAGAACCAGAGCCTGTCGGTGCATCACGACGTTTTCGCTTCTCCATAGATCGAAATGGCCGACCCAGAGCTGTTCGTTGATACGGGCTATGAGATTTAAAACCTCGCCGCGGCGCAATTGCGGAACCTTGAGGTCGAAAGCACAGGCGATGTGCAGAGCCTCGACGTCCTCAATCCATGTCAAGGCGATGTTGTAATCCGCCCAACGCCCGGAGACCGACACCGACATTTCGTCTGTTTCAGCACGATCAAAGATCCAGTCCTGAAAAGCCGCCAATTGTTCCACGACATCCAGGGGATGTTCTGAGCGGACGGCATCTTGAAACATGAGGTCCATAACGATCCATGACCCTCTTCCCCGCTCTTAAGGGAAAAGCATTGGAAAACAAATAGAAAGCAGTAACCTCATACAAATTAGAATATTATTTGCACTATCCTAGGTTTGCCGCTCGCGAAAGTTTCTTATACAGGTTTTTCTAAAATCTCAGGATGTCATGCGGCAGGAAAACTTGCCGACAAAACGATTGTGTGAACTTCCAAGATTCGCGAAGGTTCCTCAATCTTGTGCTGCGGTCTATCCACAACACAAAATAATAATAGTTTTGTCAGCTATGTGATACTTTAGCGATGTGGAACAATAAATTTAGAGAGCATTATTTGGTTGGTTTATTACTGGCTGATGCTTTTTTTCCTGCCGTTTCCAATGCTTTGACGCGTTTGGCGAGTTCTTCGTTCTCCTGCTTCAGGGCCGCCACCATGTCACGCAATACCGCCACCTCTTCGTTCGATGCGAAGTCCATGTCCTTGACCAGTTTTTCCGCCCTGCCGCGCAGAATGGTCTCTGCTTCGCGTTTGAGACCCTGTGCTGCACCGATGGCGTCTGTCGTCAATCGGGCGAATTCGTCGAATATCCGGTTTTTGCTCTGAACCATGCCAGTCTCCTTTGCCTGAAGAGGGAGAATTTCCATCTGCTGTCATTATGTGAGAGCTCTCGTGGTGCCGCGCAATGCTTGCGACGCTGCAAAAATGACTTTTCCCGCTACAAGCGTATATAACGTGTCCGAACATGACGATTCCCGTCTCCGGGAGGAGCGGCTGCCCCAGAAGAGAACTGCATGACCGATGTTTGGGTCGCACCAATTTTCAATCCGATAGCGTTTTCAATCGGCCCTCTGTCGGTTCGCTGGTATGCGCTTGCATATATAGTCGGTCTGCTTGGAGGCTGGTTTTATGCCAGACAACTGGCAAAGCGGGAGACATTGTGGGGTGAGCAGAAACCGCCTTCTATGCTCAATATCGACGATCTGATTGTTTATGTCGCTTTGGGAGTTGTTCTTGGGGGACGTCTCGGGCAGGTACTTTTCTACGACCTTTCGTATTATCTGAAACATCCTCTTGAGATATTGATGGTCTGGCGGGGAGGTATGTCGTTTCACGGCGGCCTGCTCGGGTCGTTGCTGGCTGTTGCGGTTTATTCGCATTCCCGCAGGCTTGACATGTTCTCGATGTTTGACCTGTGCTGCACGGTGGTTCCCATAGGTTTATTCCTTGGTCGGATAGCCAATTTCATCAATGGAGAATTATGGGGCAGGCCTGCTCCGGGTGTGCCTGGTTTTCCCAATTTTCCCTATGCGATGATTTTCCCGACTGCCGAAGACGATATCCCGCGTTATCCGAGTCAGCTTTATGAGGCTTTAGCGGAGGGTTTTCTGCTATTTCTCCTGATGGCGCTTGCTGTTCGTCTATTCGGATTCCGCCGTCCGGGCACATTGAGTGGCATCTTCCTCATCGGCTACGCGGTTGCCCGCAGCATCTGCGAGCTTTTTCGTGAGCCGGATATCGGTTTCCTTTTTGAAAGCGACTGGTCGGTTCTCGGTGGCGGATTGACCATGGGAATGCTGTTGTCCCTGCCGATGTTTGTTTGCGGCGTTCTCATTGTCGTATTGGCCCGCAAGGGGTGGACAAAGGGTATTGCCGCCGGTCCGGGAACCAATGCCGCGTGACGAAGCTTCTCAAACATATCCGTGAGATGATTGCGCTCGAAGGGCCCGTGACCGTCGAGCACTACATGGAACTGTGTCTGGGGCATTATTATGCAACCCGTGACCCGTTCGGAACGAAAGGAGACTTCATAACCGCGCCGGAAATCAGCCAGATGTTCGGTGAACTGGCAGGTTTGTGGGCGGCAGAAGTGTGGCGGATGCTGGGGAAACCTGGCCGGATTCACTGGGTCGAGCTCGGACCGGGCAGGGGAACGCTTACCGCAGATGCACTGCGCGCTGCCCGTTTGCTGCCGGAATTCCTGTCGGCTCTCGATGTTCATCTTGTCGAGACGAGCCCGGTGCTGAGGCAGCGCCAGAAGGTAGCTCTGGGAGCACTGGGATGGCAGCCCACATGGCATGGAGGGCTGGATACCCTTCCGCAAGGCCCGCTAATCATCGTGGCGAATGAGTTCTTCGATGCCTTGCCGGTACGTCAGTTCGTTGCATCGGAACGTGGATGGCATGAGCGGTGCATAGGTCTCGATGAGGCTGACAAGCTGCATTTCGGTCTTGCGCCGGGTTTGGAAAGCCTGGCACCAATGCCGCCGACACCTGGGGTGGTGCGGGAGATTCCGACTGCTGGAACTGAGTTCATGCGGCGGCTTGCCGACAGGATAGTTCGTCAGAATGGAGCAGCGCTCATTATTGATTACGGCTATGCGGGCCCGCGTTTGGGAGACAGCTTGCAGGGCGTTCATCGCCATGGTTATGCTGATCCGCTCGCTCTTCCCGGGGAGGCCGATCTCACCACACATGTCGACTTCCAGTATCTCGCCTCGACAGCCCATGATTCTGGAGCATCTGTTCACGGGCTTTCGACCCAGGGTGACTTTCTGCGGGCCCTGGGTATCGATATGCGCGCGGCTGCTTTGAAGAGGTCTGCTGGAAACGCCGCGGCCATTGATATCGCGCTATCCCGGCTGACCGGAAGCAATAAGGGTGAGATGGGGGAATTATTTAAGGTAATGGCGATATCGTCGCCCGGACTTGCGGAGTTGCCGGGCTTGAACCATTGCAATTCCAGCAAATTGCTATCGCCCTGAAAGGCTGTTGAGAAGAGTCTGGTTCATGTTCATCGAAGCTCCCGAATTGTCATCTCTTGCAACGATCCGTCATGCATTTTTCACCCGCAGGGGAGGTGCGTCCAGGGGGATTTACTCCTCCCTTAACGGCGGTCTCGGCTCCGGCGATGACCCGGCGAATGTTCTGGAAAATCGCAGGCGCATGTCTGAAATCCTCGGGGTCGAGGAGCCCATGCTTGTGAGCCTGTATCAGATACATTCGCCGACGGTCATTGTCGTGGAAAAACCATGGTCGTCGCCCCGTCCGCAGGCCGATGCCATGGTGAGCAGGGTTCCAGGAATTGCCCTGGGAATTTCCACCGCCGATTGTGGGCCGGTTCTGTTCGCAGATCCGGTAAATGGGGTGATTGGCGCTGCTCATGCCGGCTGGAAGGGAGCAATCGGGGGTGTGCTTGAAGCAACGATTGCAGAAATGGAGAAACTTGGCGCCGTTCGGGAAGCCATTGTCGCCGTTCTGGGGCCAACGATCAGTCAGAGCGCTTATGAGGTCGGGCCTGAATTTGCGGATAAGTTCAGGAATGATGACCGTGCCAACGACAGGTTCTTTAAGGAAAGTGGAAAGCCTGGACACTTCCTGTTCGATTTACCCGGCTACATAGCAAAGCGGATGGCCGGGGCCGGTATTGGTGGGTTCTCGGATATCGGTTGCTGTACCTATGGCGATGAGGAAAAATTCTACAGCTATCGCCGTGCGACCCACCGCAATGAGCCTGATTACGGTCGGCTGATTTCGGCAATCCGGCTCATGCGCTGAGACTATGATCTACTATTCTGCGATGCCGTCGATATCCGGTGTTCGCCAGGCCAGATGCTGCCCGCCATCGACCGTGAGAATCTGGCCGGTGGTGCTTGTCGCCTCCAGAAGATAGAGGGCCGCATCAGCTATTTCATCCGGATCTGGCCCGCGCTTCAAAGGCAGGGCGTCCGACTGCCTGCGAAAATCATCTTCACTCTGGCGGGAGCTTTGCAGGGTCGGCCCCGGTCCGATGGCATTGACCCGAATCCTTGGCGCAAGGGCTTGGGCCATCGTTCTGGTCGCGGCCCATAATGCAGATTTAGCCAGAGTGTACGAGAAGAAGTTTGGTCCGGGACGAAGGACCCGTTGATCGATGATGTTGATGATCGATCCGCTGGCTCCCTCCGGCAGTTGAGTGGCAAAGTCGCGAGCCAGAAATGTCGGGGCGGAAAGATTGACCGCAATCTGCCGATCCCACAATTGCCGGTTCAGCGACGGCAGATCATCCGGTTCGAACAAAGCGGCGTTGTTGATCAGCGCCGTCAGCGGGCCGAGCTCCCTGCATGCCCGTGAAACAAGCCCGTCCACTTCGGATGAGTTGGACAAATCGGCAGTTATCATGATCGCAACGCCACCCGAAGCAATCACAGATTGTGCCAGCGCTTGCGCATCCTGCCGGGAGCGGTTGCAATGGATAGCGATTTCATACCCTGCTGCTGCCAGTCGTTCCACCAGACGTTTACCGATTCTGCGCGCGCCTCCGGTGATGAGAACCCGGCGAGGGAGGAGTTGTGGCTGATGCGTCACTTCCTGAGGAATCATGCGGACGACTACCTTTATTCAAAGCCTCGGCGATGCACAGAAAAGCAGTATCATTTTTTCCTGCAACAGGTGCTGGCAAAAATTGCGGGATGGGGTATAATTTTCTCCTAACCTAACGTCTCCTACGTTGGGATTTTATCCAATCGATTTTATAAAAGTTAAGAAAGGATAACCGACTTAGCGCAGTGACTTGTATCATTCACTCTTTGGACACTTTTTCGCCTTATTGTCTTATCGTGACGTGGTGTGAAGGCAACAGCCAACCTGAAACGTTTACGTTATATTGCATGTGACCTTGTGCCTGATCTATCTGGATTTGAGGCCAAAAGGCTGAGTATTTAAGAACGGGAGTTCCCTTATGAAAAAAGTTTTGTTTGCTGGTGCTGCTCTGGTCGCTCTGACCGTTGCGGGTGCCGCTTCCGCCGCTGATCTGCCGAGCCGTCGTGCTGCGCCTGCTCCGTATATCGCTCCGGTCTTTACCTGGACTGGTTTCTATGCCGGTGTTAACGCTGGCTATGCTTTTAACGGCGAAGACAAGCTGAAATTCAACAACGGTGATGTCTATCTGCCGTACGGCGTCGGCAACAACACCGATGACGGTTCGTTCACCGGTGGTGGCCAGATCGGATACAACTACCAGATGGGCAGCGTTGTGCTCGGTATCGAAGCCGACATCAACTTCCTCTCGCTGGAAAAAGAGTTCAAGCTGGCTGGTTCTACCGATCTCCGCACTTCGTCTCTCGAAGGCAAGAGCAAGACCGAATGGTTCGGCACGGTTCGTCCGCGTCTCGGTTTCGTCCCGGTTGATCGTCTGCTCGTGTTCGTGACCGGTGGTCTTGCTTACGGCCAGGTCAAGACTTCGGCAACCTATATCGACAGCAACGTCTTCGGCAACACGGGCTATGCCCACGCCAAGAAGGATGACACCCGGACTGGTTGGACGCTCGGTGCCGGCCTCGAATATGCTGTTACCGACAACATCACTGTGAAGGGCGAATACGCTTATGTCGATCTCGGCGACAAGAAGCACAGCATCGTCGGAACGGATTCCTTCAATAATCCCGTTCAGTTCAATGGCAAGGACGAGACCAATTTCCACGTCGTCCGCGCCGGCGTGAACTATAAGTTCTAATTCCGGTTCACACCGTAAGGTTCAAGAAAAGGCCCGGCAGGGAAAACCTGCCGGGCCTTTTTGTATCTCAAGCGTGCTGTTACTCGGACTGGTTGTTGCGTTTTGCGTTTCTTATGATTTGCAGGACGCTTTCAATTTCCCCAGCCCTATCGCTTTTTGCAGAAAGCCAGGGCCACTTTTCTGCATGACGCCCCGGCTCCTGTTCGTATCAGGCCGGGGGAGCCGTTTTGGCGTAAGAGGGGATGCGCCCTTCGAAGTCTGCGAGCCAGGCCACCAGTTTGGGGTGCTCGGCGCGCCACGATCCCTCAAATCTGATGTCGAGGAATCCGAGCGCGCAGGCCATTGCGATGTGGCCGATATGAATATTGGCTGCCGGGGTTGAGAGGTGCTTTTCGGCATGTGCCAGAGAACACCTTACTTTTTCAGCCTGACGCGCCACCCAGCCGGAATCATAATTCTCGGCGGCACGAAACCGCTTTTCGTAAACCATCGCTACGGCGGCATCGGCCAGGCCATCGCCCAGTGCTTGTTGGCGAAGCGCGGGGAAACGTTCCTGGTCTTGCGGGAAGATGATACCGCCGCCGGCGATATGGTCGAGATATTCGACAATGACCCTTGAATCGTAGAGTGTTTCGCCGTTCTCCAGAATCAGGATCGGAATTTTGATTAGAGGATTTTGCTGCTTGAATGTTTCGTCCGGTGAAGAGACGTCAGCGGTTTCGATGGTCATCCGGTGATCGAGCCCGAGATGGGCGGCCGCAATCCTGGCCTTGCGGGCGAATGGCGAAGCATGGGAAAAACGAAGCACGAGCATAAGGAAGCTTTCAAAAAGAGGATGCGGACGGCTACGAATCTTTGATATTTCATTGATGGAGGCAAGAGAAATGACTTGTGCAACCGTAATTGTAACAGGTTGTCGCATAGCGCCCAAGCTTGGAGACTGTGTTTGACAAGGCTTGTGCCCCACTGTCCGTGTAATTTCTGCGATAGCTGTTTGCTGTAGAATGCATCAATATATTGAATATAGCCGTGTCTCCGGGCAAGAACGGGAGATGGAAGGTTACATCTGGAATGAGAAGCAGGGGATGACGCTCAAAAAGGCAATCGGCGCGAGAGAAATTACCGGGCAGGAAACAAGTGCGGAGCTGATTGCGGTCCTCGCGGCGGTGACTGATGGCGAGCCGAGGGTAATGACCATTCATGACGCTTCGGAATTGCCTTCAGGCCCGTTCGAGCAGGAGCATCGTTCTCTTCAATCTAGCCTCCGCACATGGGTCGAGAAGTTGACTCACCATCCGTTGGGATATGTCGAACAACTTTACACTTTCGCTGACAGGGATCGGATGGATGGTGACGCTTCGATGCAGCGTGTCATTTCTATCAGCTATCTTGGACTGACCCTCGAGGGCAGCGCTTCGGGGCAGCAGGAATTGGGTTGGCGCAACTGGTATGACTATTTCCCTTGGGAAGATCGCCGCGCCGGTGTTCCCGCCCTTTTTGACGCTGTCATTGTCCCGCAATTGCGGAACTGGGTACAGCAGGCTCAAGGGCCTGCCCGCGAGAGTCAATGGCAGCGCGCCGCAATGACATTCGGCCTGGAAGGTCACGGCTGGAATGAGGAACTGGTGCTCCAGCGTTACGAGTTGCTCTACGAAGCGCAACTCGTGCCTGAAGCTCTCCGTGGGCAATTGCGGGCGGATAAAGTAGTGGTTCCCGGTCGCAGGATGGTTGCAGATCATCGCCGTATTCTGGCGACCGGAATTGCAAGGTTGCGGGCGAAAATCAAATATCGACCGGTCGTATTCGAATTGATGCCTGCAACCTTTACCTTGCTGCAATTGCAGCGCAGGGTCGAGGCTCTCGCCGGTCGTCTGGTGCACAAGCAGAATTTTCGTCGTCTTATCGAGCAACAGGAGCTTGTCGAAGAGACGGGTGATATCACCTCCGATACGGGCGGGCGTCCTGCCAAGCTGTTTCGCTTCCGCCACGCTGTTCTGGCAGAGCGGGCCATAGCTGGAACAAAACTACCCTTGTCGCTCTAGCATCGCGCAGAAAAGTGGGTACCGGTTTTCTGCAAGAAGCGATGCGTCCTTCGAAATCCATCGCGCAGAAAAGTGGGTACCGGTTTCCACTGACCATTTAGAGCTTGACATTCGTTATACTCAGTTTAAGCATATAGCCTTAATATGCTCAAATAGAGTATTACATGATGGCGGCATTTTCCGATGTTCTGGCTCGCACCGCTCCTTTGTATGAACGGGTTAAACGGGTCATCCCTCCGATTGAATGGCCGGTATATGCCGGGGATGTCGATGCGATTCTGCGTTTGAAACGCGAACGTAATGCAGTGATCCTCGCTCATAATTACCAGACGCCGGAAATCTACCATTGCGTCGCCGATCTGGTCGGTGACAGTCTGGCGTTGGCGCGTATGGCGATGACGGTCGATGCGGATGTTATCGTGCTGGCTGGCGTACACTTCATGGCTGAAACTGCAAAGCTGCTCAATCCGGCAAAGACGGTGCTCATTTCCGACATGCGGGCCGGATGTTCTCTTGCCGAGTCCATCATCCCCGAGGATATCCGCCTTCTGCGTCGGCGCTATCCGGGAGTGCCGGTCGTCACCTATGTCAATACCTCGGCTGCCGTGAAGGCGGAATCGGATATCTGCTGCACGTCGGGGAACGCCCGTGCTGTCGTTGAATCTCTCGGCGTCAAGCAGGTTATCATGCTGCCCGACGAATACCTGGCGAGGAACATCGCCGCCGAGACCGATGTCGATATCATCGTCTGGAACGGGCATTGCGAAGTGCATGAGCTTTTCAACGCTGCGGATGTTCGCGAGCTTCGGGATAACCACCCTGGTGTCGTGGTGCTGGCCCATCCAGAATGCCCGCCCGACGTGCTTGCCGAAGCCGATTTTTCCGGATCGACTGCGGGCATCTCTGCCTATGTCGAGCAACACAGGCCGGCGAGGGTTGTTCTTCTGACGGAATGTTCGATGAGCGACAATGTATCCGTCCACTATCCGGATCTGGAGTTCATCCGCCCATGCAATCTGTGTCCGCATATGAAGCGGATCACGCTCAAGAACATTCGCTCATCGCTTGAGCGCAACGAGCATGAGGTGAAGATCGATCCGGCCATTGCAGACCGCGCGCGCCATGCTGTCGAACGCATGCTTGCAGTCAAATGACTGGGCTTGAAGGTCGTCCCGTCATCATTGGCGCCGGACTGGCGGGCCTGATGACGGCTTTGTGTCTCGCGCCGGAGCCGGTGGTGGTGCTGTCAAAGTTCCCGCTTGGGAGTGAGGCTTCCAGTGCCCTGGCGCAGGGAGGTATTGCCGCAAGCTGCGGCGAGGATGATTCTCCGGCGCTGCATCTCGCCGATACATTGGCGGTGGGAGGTGGGCTTTGTGATGCAGATATCGCCCGCAGCATCACGAAAGCAGGTGCGACGGTTATCGAGAGACTGGCGCGGCGCGGTGTCAGGTTTGATTGTGCAGCAGATGGTAGCCTGGTTCTCGGACTTGAAGCGGCGCATGGAAGACGTCGTATCGTCCACGCCGAAGGTGATGGTACCGGTCGCGAGATCATGCGGGCGCTGATTGCAGCGGTGCGCCGGACGCCCTCCATCGTTGTATTGGAGGGCCTGGAGGCACGTCGTCTGATGGTGGAAGGCAATGTTGTCTTCGGTGTTCTGGCCGCCGGAGCATCGTATGGTATCCATCTGGCGACAAACCGGGTTGTCATCGCCACTGGTGGCATAGGCGGGTTGTTCGGGGAAACCACCAATCCCACCGGTTGTTTCGGTCATGGTCTGGCGCTTGCCGCTCGGGCGGGTGCTGGCCTTGCCGATATTGAATTCATCCAGTTTCATCCGACGGCGCTTGATACCGGGACACGTCCGCTGACGTTGATCAGTGAGGCGGTGCGGGGTGAGGGCGCCATATTAATTGATGAGACCGGGTATCGCTTTATGGAGGATGAGGTTGGAGCTGAATTGGCGTCGCGCGATGTCGTTGCCCGTGCCATCTGGCGGTGTCTTGCCCAGGGGAGGCGCGTGTTTCTCGATGCGCGCCAGTCTCTGGGGGGTGGTTTCGCGCGTCGTTTTCCCGGTATCGATATACAGTGCAAGGCGGCTGGAATCGATCCCGCTACAATGCCGATACCGGTTCGTCCCGCCGCCCATTACCATATGGGCGGCATCGCAGTGAACGCGGCCGGGAAAAGCTCGGTCACCGGATTGTGGGCCTGCGGAGAAGTAGCCTGCACCGGGTTGCATGGTGCGAACCGGCTCGCCAGCAACTCCCTTCTGGAAGCAGCTGCCAGCGCCGCCTGGGTTGCGGAAAGCGTGGCTTCGGTCGAAGCAGGACGTGAGAAGCATCGTCGCACCGATCCCTCTTTTCCGCTCCCACCAGAACCGGAACCGATAAAGGTGCAACCGATCATGTCGCAGGCCCTTGGCGTCTTGCGTGATCGCAATGGGCTGGTTGAGGCCATCTCGAAGTTTTCGGGCCATATGGCGGATAGTGCGGCAGCCGATCCGGCGATTGTCGGATTGATGATCGCAGTTGCTGCGTTACGCCGCGAGGAAAGCCGTGGTGCGCATTACAGGACGGATTTCCCCGAAACCGCCGCGATGGCAAATCGCTCCGTCATTCACATCGATGATGCGCTGGCAGTGGCGCATGAGCTTAGGTTACTATCCTTTTCCTCTGAAAGGCTTCAATCATGAGCATTTCACCTCTTCCCTCGATCATGTTCGACACTCTGGTGCGGAATGCTCTTCTGGAAGATCTGGGTCGGGCGGGTGATCTGACCACCAACGCGATTGTACCGGCAGGGCAGCGGATAGTCACGGTTCTGGTGGCCCGACAGCCGGGTGTCATCGCGGGATTAGATCTGGCGGCACTGGCGTTTCGCGCCATCGACCCGGCAATCGAGATTACCTGTGAGCGACACGACGGCGAAACCGTCTCTGCCGGTGACATCATTGCGTCCATTTGCGGACCGGCGCGCGGGATTCTAACAGCCGAGCGGGTTGCGCTCAATTTCCTTTCCCATCTCAGCGGCATAGCCACCGCGACCGCCGGGGTCGTTGCCGCTGTTCAGGGGTACAAGGCGAAGATCGTTTGCACACGCAAAACCACTCCCGGATTACGCGCCCTTGAGAAATATGCGGTTCGGCTGGGTGGAGGAGCCAATCATCGTTTCGGGCTTGATGACGCGGTGCTGATAAAGGACAATCACATCGCAATTGCCGGTGGCGTTCGCCCCGCTGTTGAAAGGGCTCGAGCCGGGGTCGGCCATCTGGTCAGGATAGAACTGGAAGTGGATACTCTCATTCAACTGGAAGAGGCTCTGGAACTCGGAATCGATGCGGTTCTGCTTGACAACATGACCAATGAGCAACTCGCCAGCGCGGTCGCCATGGTTGCCGGGCGGATCGTTACGGAAGCGTCTGGCCGGGTTAGCCTGGCCACTGCCCCGGCAATCGCTGCGACCGGCGTTGACCTCATTTCCGTAGGCTGGCTGACCCATAGCGCGCCGATCATGGATATCGGGCTCGATTATCGGTACTAAGCAATGCACTCGAGAATAGCTGCTGATTGAGCCAATGGGCTTTGAACCATGGGAAACCTGATGTCTTTTGAGTTTAGATTAAGCAAAGGATATTAGCGAGAAACTATTTCAAGAGTTATTTCAAGGAGCGTAAAATGAAGCAGATTGTTCTTGTTGCAACATTGGAAGTTAAACCTGAATTTTGTGAAGCGGTATTGGATTTTTTCAACACCGGCATGATTGGCAAAAGCAGAGCGGAAGCGGGTAATATTCAGTATGACCTGCATCAGTCTCTGGAGGATAAAAATGTTCTGGTGATGATTGAAATCTGGGCAAATGCCGCCGCACTGGATGAGCATAACGCGTCAGAACATTTTCAGGCCTTTGTCGCCTTTGTTGACGGTAAACTGAATGGTCTGGATATCAAGCACCTGAATAAGGTTGCCTGACCCCTTTAGAGTATTTTGCATCTAATATGAATCATAAAATACTCTAAACTTCTTATGACGTAAGGCTTTCTTGCGTTTAATCGGTGTCCACTTAAACGCGCCTTACTCCAAAGGGGATCGTTTCATGCCGGCAGGCGCACCGTCGCGCGCAGCCCGCCTGTCGGACTATTGCCGAGGAATATATCGCCTCCATGTGCGCGGGCTATGTCGCGGGCGATTGCGAGGCCGAGACCCGATCCTCCTTCGTCCTGATTGCGGGCTTCGTCCAGCCGCACAAAGGGTTTGAATACCTCTTCGCGCATTTCGGGAGCAAGGCCAGGGCCGTTGTCATCAATGTGCAGGATGAGCCAGCGCGTTTCGTGATTGGCCGAGATCATGATTTTATCGCCATAACGGCCTGCGTTCGACACCAGGTTGTGCAACATTCTGCGGAAGGCATCCGGTCTGGCTGTGATAATGGGATCGCCGACGATATCCAGTTCCGCAGGATGTCCCTGGCGTTCCGAATCCGCCTTGATTTCCTTCAGCAATACACGAAGATCAATTTCCACTGCCTGCTCGCCGGTATCGCCACGGGCAAATGCCAGATAACCCTCGAGCATGCGGGTCATTTCGTCGACGTCTCGTTGCAGGTCCTCGACCTCCGGAGAATCCGGAAACAGCGCCAGAGACAGCCGGAAGCGGGTCAGGATGGTGCGCAGATCATGGCTGACGCCATTCAGCATTGCTGTCCTCTGGTCGATATTGCGCTCGATGCGACGGCGCATCTCGATGAAGGCCTGTCCGGCTTGCCGGACCTCGCGTGCGCCTCGCGGGCGGAATTCGATATCGCGTCCCTTGCCGAAGCTTTCCGCCACTTCTGCAAGGCGCAGTATCGGTTTGATCTGATTGCGCAGGAAGAGGATCGCAACCCCGAGCAGAACAAGGGACGAGCCTGTCATCCAGACGAGGAATATATGGGAATTCGAGGCATAGGCCTGGGAGCGGCGAGCCAGGACCCGCATCGTATTGTAAGGGTCGATCTGTACTCTTATCTCGATCAGGTTCGAGCGGCCGACTGTATCTATCCAGAATGGGTAGGGGATCTGCCGGGCCAGTTCATCGGAAAGCGCTTGATCGAGGATGGAGAAGAAAGGCTTCGGGCTTGGCGGTGGCAGAGAGGTTTCCCGAAGAATGTCGACATCGAGTTGCAGGCGCTGGGTTGCGATCCGGCTCAGGGTCTCCGTATCCGGGTCCTGGGGATAGCTCTGGTAAATATCGATGAGAGCAGCAATATCGGATGTGACTGCGGCGGACAGGCGTTGGGTCACCGTTTGCCAGTGACGCTCCATGAACACGTAGGCGATAACTGATTGCAGCAGCACCATAGGCGCGATGATGATGATCAGCGAACGGGCATAAAGCCCCTTCGGCATCAAGTTGCCCAGCCAGCGCATAACTCCCGCTGCCGGCCTGCGGCGGCGACGTATGGAGAAGAAGGGGAGGACAGAGCGGATATTCATCGGTCGATAACGAGGCGATAGCCGACACCGCGCACCGTCTGCAGGAATATCGGATTAGCCGGGTCACTTTCGATCTTGCGGCGCAGGCGGTTGATCTGGACATCGACCGTTCGTTCATTCGCACCATCGCTGCCGCTCAGCTCCTCACGGGCGACATGGCCGCCGGTGCGGTTGCCGAGGATAGTGAGAATTTCCCGCTCCCGTTCCGTGATGCGGATGAGTTCGTCATTGCAACGCAATTCGCCCCGGTCGAAGCGAAAGGAGAACGGGCCGAAACGCACCAGCTCCGGACGCTCCTCGCCAATGACGGCTGGCGTGCGCTTGAGGATATTGCCAAGCCGTAGAAGGAGTTCTCTGGGTACGAAAGGTTTGGGCAGGTAATCGTCCGCACCGATTTCCAGGCCGGTCACCCGGTCGGAGGCATCGGCTCTTGCCGTCAGCATCAGGATCGGAATCTGCGACGTCTGGCGGATGCTGCGGGCCAGATCGAAACCATTCTCGCCGGGCATCATCACATCGAGAACCAGGGCGTCGAAAATAATATGTTCAGCCTTGGCTCTTGCATCGGTTGCGTGTGCGGCGGTGGTTACCCGGTAGCCGTTTTCCACCAGAAACCGGGCGAGCAAGTCGCGCAGGCGACGGTCGTCATCGACAACGAGAACATGCGGAGCATGATCGGATATCTCGACTTGCTTCTTCTCAGTCATTCACTGGCCTCTTGACGCCCATGGACAAGATAACTCACGTGGTCCTGATCGTCTTCGTCGATCATAGCAAGCAAAAAGCGACAGACAACATCGGCGGCGTCGGATGGAACCGTGCCTAGCGCCCTTGTGATGCGTTTGCTCTGCAGTTCGGATAACCTTGTCGAGAGCTCTTCTCCGGTTCGGGTGGCAAAGAGCAGGCGCTGCCGACGATCGTTAGTTCCGGTGCGGCTCTCGATGAAACCCTTGTGAATAAGCTCTTTCAGAACCCGGTTCAGGCTTTGTTTGGTGATCCGTAGAATGTTGAGGATTTCGGCTATGGTCAAACCCGGATGGAGGTGGACGAAGTGGAGCACCCGATGATGGGCTCGTCCGAAACCAAAATCGGTAAGAATTCTGTCCGGGTCACTGACAAAGTCCCGGTAGGCAAAAAACAGCAATTCGATCAGTTTGTGGCTGTGGTGTTCAATATCGGCAGGTGCGCTGGCGCTCAGAGCGTCCGTGTCCGGATACTCTGGCAAGCCGCTGACCAATATTTTCTTTGCCATTGTGGCCGGGTTCAAGGCATTGCCTTTCTCTGTATGTCAGCTTTACTGACATATTCCAGACAGAAAGTTTTTCGTCAATTGCCAAGAGCGCAATAAAAGAACTGAATCTCTCTTTAGCAGAATAATAAATTGCATACGCAACTTTGTAATATTTCAGAATAGATGAATGCTGGCGCACTTCCTGTTTGATCCATCCCAATTATTTGCATGCTTTATTGTGTCTAATAACCGTTACAGCACATGTATGCCGTACAGTAGGTAAGCGTGATAGCTGCGACCACCTGCCATTTGAGATGGACAGAGATCAATGAGGAATGTGAAGTTGCAGTTGCCTCGTTCGCTGGTGAATGTTGCAATATGGATTCTTGCTCGCAGCGCAACTGCGGATGCAGCGGAGAGCGATGCGATGGATGTCGGAGTCGGCGGCGGGCGCGCGAGCTTCGGTTCGCGGGGAACCCGTACATTCAGCTTGCCTCCAACCACCCCGGCAGTCCCGTTTCCAGCAGCTCCGATTTCGGGAAGTCACACCTTGAGCCTACGGGTGAGCGAGAGCTCCAATAGAGGTCTCGGTGTTCTGCTGGCTAATTTCGCCAGCGGATTCTCGGGCGCGGTACTCGGTGCCTGTCTGTTTGGTCTCCTGTTCGTGCACGGGCTTTTTGACGAACTCAACACCTTTGATGAGTTTCTCCGTCTTCTTATCGAAGGCATCGCTGTCATATGGTTTTTGGTCATTACGGCGAAATACTTTCTGAATCCTCCGGAAATGCCGCTACGATCTGACTCCGTGCAGGGGGATGGAGACGAAATCGGGATTGTTGCGCGTGATCTGGATGCTTTCGAAAATATGCTCGCAACAATCCAGGTAGCTTATTCGCGTGAGGACAACGTTGCGCTTTCCCGCCTGTTGACACACGAGATGATGGCCTATGCCCAGGAAGAGCTGGATAAAAACAGAAGCTTTGGCCTTCTCAATAAGGTTTCCGGAGTCCAGCTCCTGCAGGGAGACGTCGCGGAAGCATGGCGCGAGGGAATGACGGAATACGCGACCGTTGCACTGCGTTTTCAACTCCGAGATATTATCGTTGAGCGTGAAACGGGGCGCACGCTTTTCGGTGACGAAAACGCACCTGTCGAAGCAGCGGAGATATGGACTTTTCGGCGTGATATAAGCAGTCCGTGGAAATTATCGGCAATTCAGCACGTGAAAGCCGTTTTGGCATAAAAGCGAAAGGATATGGGGCCTTTACTCTCCGTCCCAGTAACCGAGACTTTCGCCTGTGCGTCCGATAACGTCAAAATGGCGGGGAGTGCCGTCGGCGTCAACTGCGTCGTCGCTGATGACCCGGAACTTGCCCGAATCCGGATACTCGATGATATCGGGTGAGCATTTCGTGCTGAGGGCCAGATAGCACAGGTCCACGGTCCCGGTATTGATGATCTGGTGAGCGGTTTCCGGCCCACCCGCCGGACAGGAAACGATATCGCCTGAGCGCAAAGGATGAAACTCGTCCCCGATACGAATTTCGCCGGTTCCATTCAGGACGAAGAACATCTCCTCGTTTTCACGATGGCTGTGAAATGGAAAGCCACGTTTGCCGGGCGGCAATGCAATGACATTGTACCCCAGCTTCGTTGCTCCAAGCAGCAGTCCGACAGTTGCCACGCGTGGGGCATAGCGCTCCGCCGTCTCTCCGGGAGCCGCCATAACAGGCGGCAGCGGGCGAAGTTCGAGCTGGTCGAGGTTGATGACCGGCGATCTTTTCATATCGTCGGCCATGCCTCAGTGCCCGCCGCCTGAAAGGCGAATGTCATGGGGACTGTTGAGAATCTCAAGCAAGCTCTGCGCAATGTGGCGTGCTTCGTCGTCCTGGAGTCGCACCAGCAGAGGCGGATAGGGCCCCGCCTGAAATGTCATGATGGCATGACCGTTGTCATCGAGACCGATATCGATGGTCGGCGAGGTGATATCGACCATGTCGGGAATATTCTCCCCGTCGCCTTCTTCACCTTCTTCCCCGATCTCGATGCGATCGAATTCGTCCATATCATCGTCCTGGTCATCAATTGCCGTCAGCAACTGACCAAGGGCGCTGATCAATGAACGCGCAGCCTCGACGTCCAGTACAACCGCCGTGGACTGATTGTCTTTCTGGAAAGAAAGTTGAATGTTATCGCCGTCAAGACTGACAGACATTCCAGCCAATTTTGCCTCCACACCCCGTCAGGTGTCCATTAAGATTACCGCTTCGGGTCTGTGTAATGAATAAATTCTGTCTTGTCCAAAAAACCATGCTTTTTGTGACCTTACACCTCAATATGTAGTGTCGGAGGTGCAATTGCGAGACCACGTGGTCCTGTTGGCGGGAATCTTTCAGATAGCCACGAGATCACTCATCGAGAGGTTTCCATTCTATTGCGAGTTCCTCCCGGAATGCGAAACGTCTGAGATGATCCGCGATGATCCTTTCCAGATCAGGCAAACGATTGGCGTCCGTGTGGATCGCCATCAGCCTTAATGTATGGCCTTCGGCATCGAATGAGGCCTCCATGTCCTCTCCGAAGCGGACGCTTCCGCGCCGTTCATCAAATGTAACGTTGAATTTGTGAGACCAATGCTTGCAAAGCTGTTGCAGATAGCGACTGCCATGCTCTGTTTCGATGATCGCTTGCGATATTGCCATGTGTGACTCCCCGTTACCGGTTGTCAGATAGAGCGCGAGGGTGAAAAGAGGAGGTTGATTGGCTCAAGTTCGACGCTTCCCTCGTTGTCTCCCGCTTTTGTTTACTGGAACTTCGCGGTCGGTGCCGGGGCCCATGTCATCGATATCCGGTTTGCCGATACGACTGCGGCTTTTGGGCGGCAGGTTGGCTTTGTTGCCGTAACTCCGTTCTCCCGCGTAACGCCCGGCTTCTCGTTCGATGCTGTTCTGACTGGCCATCGGGTCTTGTGCGATTGCAAGTTCGGTTGCTTCGAGGCGTCGTAACTCGTCACGCAGGCGAGCGGCTTCCTCGAATTCGAGATTGGCTGCGGCTGCGCGCATGCGTTTGTCGAGATCGACCATTACCGCCTTGAGATTGTGGCCGAGAGTAGCCGCGCCCTTGGCCAGGCCGGTATCAACCTTCACATGGTCTCGCTCATAAACGCTCTCGAGAATATTCGAGATATCCCGCTTGATCGATTCCGGTGTGATGCCGTGTTCGGTATTGTAGGCGACCTGTTTCTCGCGACGACGATTTGTTTCGGCGATGGCGCGTTCCATGGAGCCTGTCATGCGGTCGGCATAGAGAACAACGCGACCGTCAACGTTACGCGCTGCGCGTCCGATCGTCTGTATCAGCGATGTTTCCGAGCGCAGAAAACCCTCCTTATCCGCATCGAGGATCGCCACCAGCGCACATTCCGGAATGTCGAGGCCTTCACGCAGAAGGTTGATGCCGACCAGGACGTCGAAGGCACCAAGCCTGAGGTCGCGGATGATCTCGATCCGCTCGATGGTGTCGATGTCGGAATGCATGTAGCGTACGCGTACGCCGTTCTCGTGCAGGTATTCGGTCAGGTCTTCGGCCATGCGCTTGGTCAGGGTCGTGACCAGGGTACGATACCCCTGTGCAGCGACTGCGCGAACTTCGCCGAGCAGGTCGTCGACCTGCATGCGGGCAGGGCGAATTTCCACCGGCGGATCGATCAGGCCGGTGGGGCGGATCACCTGTTCGGTGAAAACACCTCCGGTCTGCGTCATTTCCCATGAGCTTGGCGTGGCTGAAACATGGACGCTCTGCGGTCGCATCGCGTCCCACTCCTCAAAACGCAATGGCCTGTTGTCCATGCATGAGGGCAACCGGAAGCCGAATTCCGCCAGCGTCGCCTTGCGCCGAAAGTCACCACGATACATGCCGCCTATCTGGGGAATGGTGACATGGCTCTCGTCAGTGAAGATCATGGCGTTATCCGGCAGGTATTCGAACAGCGTCGGCGGCGGCTCGCCGGGCCTGCGTCCCGTCAGATAGCGTGAATAGTTTTCAATCCCGGCGCAGGAGCCGGTCGCCTCCATCATCTCCATGTCGAAGACGCATCGCTGCTCAAGCCGCTGTGCTTCAAGAAGGCGGCCCATTCTGGTCAGTTCCTGTACGCGTCCCTTCAATTCGTCACGGATGCTCTTCACTGCCTGTTGCAGGGTCGGTCGCGGTGTAACGTAGTGGGAATTGGCATAGACCTTGACGAATTCGAGATCATTCTGCTTCTGGCCGGTCAAGGGGTCGAATTCGGTGATTGCCTCGATATCGTCGCCAAACAGCGAGATACGCCATGCGCGGTCCTCAAGGTGAGCCGGAAACAGTTCTATGACATCGCCGCGAACCCGGAATGTCCCGCGTGCGAAATCGTTCTGAATTCGCTTGTATTGCAGCGCCGTAAGATCCGCGATCAGCTCGCGCTGCCCGATGCGCTCACCGACCTGAAGACCGAAGCTCATCGCCGTGTAGGTTTCAACTGAACCGATACCGTAGATGCACGACACCGAAGCGACGATGATGACGTCGTCGCGCTCGAGCACCGCGCGGGTTGCCGCGTGGCGCATCCGGTCGATCTGTTCGTTGATTGAGGATTCCTTCTCGATATAGGTATCCGAGCGCGGTACATAGGCTTCCGGCTGGTAGTAATCGTAATAGGAAACGAAATATTCCACCGCATTGTCGGGGAAGAAGCTCTTGAATTCGCCGTAAAGCTGCGCTGCCAGCGTCTTGTTCGGGGCGAGGATCAGGGCCGGGCGCTGTGTCGCTTCGATGATCTTGGCCATGGTGAAGGTTTTACCGGAGCCGGTGACGCCAAGCAGCACCTGATCGCGCTCACCGCTTTCGACACCTGCAACCAGTTCGGCGATAGCTGTCGGCTGATCACCGGAGGGTTCGAATTCCGAGCGGATGGTGAACCTCTTGCCGCCTTCCGATTTCTCGGGTCGGGGCGGGCGATGCGGCGACCACATCTTGCCGTTTTTGAACAGTGGGTTACCGTCTGTCAGCAGTTGCGTCAGGGCTGCCACGGTTGCGGAAACGCCCGCACCGGTATCCTCGCTCGCCGTCAATCCGAATTTGCGTGCCAGTGCCGGATCGACTTTCGCTGTCGGGATTTTCTGGCCGGTATCGAAGGACGCCTGCGGGCTTTCTCCGAAACCTTCCTGTCTGCCGCCTTTCTTAAGCTTTTCCCGTGCATCGCGCTCCCGGTTGAGCGCGGGATTCAGCAATTCCGCCAGATGCGGATCGAGGGGTTGCAGGTCAGGCTTGGAAGCTTTCGAGCGAGTCGGTTTTGGTAATCTGGCCATGATGAATATATGGACCCGTTTTGTTCCCGATGGAAGACCCATATGGGTCACTCACCGAACGGGCCCGACGATTACGTGGCCGTTCCGGTTCTATGCTTTTGCGCCTTTTACGGAAGGCCGTCCACTCTCACCGCCCTTGAGGCAGAGCCGGCTTGAATTGCTGAGGGATCAATCCAGCTTGGCGTGCTGCTTTCAGAAAAGCTTTTTGGGCGTTCTGCGGCGTACGCCACCCGTCCAGGGCGTCCCGGCATGCCTGAAAAGCAACACGCCAGGAATGGTCCCGGGCCCGAATAGGCCACTGCTGATACATGCATTCCAGCGCTTCCCAGACGGTCGCAACCTTGCGCTCTCCCGAGGAGCCAAGTCTGAGAGTGACGGGTTCGGAAAACCGAACATCATTCATAACGTCTTCCTTGTTGCGGTAGTCTCTTGTTCGAGCAAATTACAAGGGTTGATGTTGTCGTTGTCATGTCGGAAATGTGGTTTCTCCCGCCGAGGTATTCAAGACCGCTCGATTGTCTGGCGTCATTGGGGATGGCAGCGGCTTGACCGATGCTTGCTCCAAGTTTGCTAAAAAGCTGGATCGACGGGGCGTGGGCGGGTAAAAGTGCCCTTGCTCTCGTGAAGGTTCTTTTCTGGAAAGCGATAAACTTGGGTCTGGATTCTTGGATTCTCTCAGCTTTGGCTTGCGTGGCGCTGTCGGTTGTTTTTCTGCTGGCACTTGTCTTTCTTTGCCGGACAGCGATCCGTTTCGTCAGGCAGCTTCGGGAGGCGGTTGTCCTGCGTCTGCCGGTTTCGGCACGACAGGAGTTAACATTGCCGGGAGGGGGACGTTACGAGTTGTTTCTCGAACGTGCATGGCTGTCACGCGATTTCACCCGCGCCAGATTTTGGATGCAAAATGGCGAGGGCGAAGCAATATTACTGCGCCCGGCTACGTTCAAATATGAAATTGGAACGTTGATTGCGACCCGTCAATTGCAATGGAGTTTTGAGACGCCTGCCGATGGTCGGTTGGTGCTATTCATGGATGGTGCGGCAAACCCGCCCGGTAGGCGGAGCTGCATCGTGATCCAGCGTCCAGTCGGAATGATGTTTATGAAATATCTTCTCATGCTTCTCTGTCTCGGGCTTACGACGGTGTGGAGCGCGATCGGTGTTTCCTGGGCCTGGGCGTTGCTTTAGTCAAGGATCGCTTCGCCCGGAGATGGTCAGATAATATTCACGACGGAAGGGCTTGAATCAAAAATGCAGGAAGAGCGCATACTGGAAGAATATCTGCATAAACAAATTCCGTTATCAGCGGCGATGAGCGTATCCGTTTGCGCAGCGGGTATCGATTCAGTTGTTCTCTCTGCTCCTATTGAACCCAACATCAATCACAAGAGCACCGTGTTTGGTGGTAGCGCATCGGCCCTGGCGATCCTCTCTGCGTGGTCCCTGGTTCATTTGCGGCTAACGAATGAGAAACATCGTTGCGAAATCGTAATCCAGTCCAACCACATGCAATACGAACGCCCCATGAATGGCGCATTCACCGCTACATCATCTCTGGTCAATGATGCTGCGTGGCCAGCATTCCTGAAGATGCTCGTTCGTAAAAAGCGTGCACGAATAGAGGTTCAGTCCGCTCTGACCTGTGGAGATTCCATTGCAGGAAGATTCTCAGGTAGCTTTGTCGCATTCCTTCAAGATCGGTAGAATGAGATCTAGCCATTCGTAGACCGGGGGGCCGGCACCTAAGGGTTTATCTGCGACAGCGAGTTATGAAAAAATATATTGAAAGCGGTTGAGTCAGCAACAGAAGTGCCTAGAGTGGAAGTTCGAGCTTGCCGATGGAATACGGTTGAGCATGTTCTGACTCCCACTGCATTCTGTCTCAATGCCCGATTTTGCGCTGAAATTTCTGTCCTCTCTTGATAGGCAAGGCTTTTATTTCGCGTTGCGCCTGTCCGCATCGTCGCTTGTCGCGTTGATGGTGGCGACCTTCCTTGGAATACCCAATTCCTACTGGGCAGCCATGACGGTGTGGATCGTCGCTCAACGGACACGTGGCCTGCTGATGGAGCGCGGTCTTTATCGCCTGATCGGTACCGGGGTTGGCGCTGCGGCCGGGTTCATTCTGATGGCGGTGAGCAGTAACCCCTTCATCGTGATTTCAGCTATTCTCGTGTTCGCCGTCGCCTGTGTTGGTCTGGGCAATCTTGTCCGTGGCAGCAGGAGTTATGGTGTCCTCCTTGCGGGCTACACGATGGCCATTGTCGTCCTTCCTGATATCGGAGACTTGTCCCACCCGCATGATCTGGCGGAAGCGCGGGTTGTCTGCACTGTCATCGGTGTTCTCGTATCCATGGCCATGGGTGGCCTATTCGCGCCAGGCTCGCCGCGCGAGGCTTTTATCGCGCGGTCCCGTGCGGCGGGGTTCGATGCTTTCATCTGGGTTGCCGATCTTGTTTCAGGAAATCAAAAGTCTTCCGCCACGGACGACCATTATCTCGCCGTGCTGGAACGGCGGCTGGTCCAGGAGATTGCCGAGATAGAAGGTATGATCGATTCCGTTGCCGCGGGCTCGCGCGATGCTCATCGGCGCATGCGTTTCCTGCGGGTTTTTCTTTTGGAACTGGTCAATGTGATGGCACTGGCGCGCAATCTCACAAGGCGCCGTGTGGTCACGGGCGGTGAGGGGAGGGAACTCGCCGACAGTTTCCGTGAGTTGGCGGATACGATCCGGACCGGGCGCGATTCCAGACCGGCGGCAGGTGGTCTGCGCGGCATTTCCGAGCGGACCTGCGCCATCGTGCAGCAGGATGCCCCGGTGCTGACGGCATTGTCCTCATCTGCTCTCCACGCTGTCGAAGCATTGCGGGATTTCAAGCGGGATTCTTCCTCCCTCGAACGTGTCGAGCTGGCCCTGCACAGAGATGTTCCCGGTGCGATCAGGGCGGCGATAAGAACCGCCTTCGGACTGGGAATTCTTGCGGCGGGGTGGTTCGCGACCGGCTGGTCGGGCGGCCCCTTCGCCATGATGGGGGCCAGCATCTTCCTGCTGGTATTCTCGACCATGCCACATCCCGAACGCGCGGCACGGGGTGCGCTTTTCGGAACTCTGGCCGGAGTTGCAGCGGCCTTGCTCTGTCGCGGTCTGCTGTTGCCCAATGCCGACACGATCACCCAGATGATCGCGATGTTGTTCCCGTTCATTCTGGTCGGTTCTGCCGCCATGGCTTATCCGCCGACCGCGAAGCCTGCGATTGATGCCGGAATGTCATTTTTTCTGGTCAGTCAGCCGATCCTGCCGTTGCACGGAGGGATTGAGCTCGGATTGTCGGTCGGTGCCTCGATGATAGTATCGCTGGTCGTGGTGATACTCGCATTCCGTTATGTGCTTCCATCCAACCCGGGCGCCAGGGGCAGGGATATCGAGAGAGCCGTCGTCAATGATGTACGGCTCATGGCGATGGGGAGACAGGAGAAGGAGACCGGCAGGCGCCTCACCCGTATGCTTCACCGTGTTCTTCGCCTTGCCGGTTCGAAACGCGGTTCGAGCCTCGAAGCCGTTCTTGCTCCTGTTTCACTCGCTCATGCAATCCGCCTGCTTGAAGCGGAAATGGCCCGAAGCGATCAAACTTCTTCCGTCATCGATGAATGTGGCAGGGTTCTTGCCGTACTCGGCGCGTCATCCGACGATAGCCAGGCACAGGACAGTCTCGTCGCGACAATCGCCAGCCTTCACCGTCTCCGCGCCGAGCCGCAGATAGTTGCCGTCGTTCAGGACATCCTCGATATCGTGATGCTAAATCCCTACCTGTTGCGGGTGAGATAGCAGCGCGGCGAACCCGGGGAAGACCGGCCCGTCTGAACATTCTGAGCAGTACCCGCAGGTGCTGGTCAATGTCTCCCATGGCACGGCACTGGCCGAGATCGCCTCGCCTTACGGTCGTGGCAAGGTCGGTACCACCGGCACCGGCGCTACCCTGACCTGATATGGTTAAGGTGGTTTCTATGTCGATGGTCAGGCACAGGTGACATGGTTTGACAGCGATATCACCTCGACCACCGAAGGTCGCAAGGGCAACGACGGCCATGGCTACGTGCTCTCCGCCGAGACCGGTGATCGGTACCAACTCGGCAACGGTTTCTCCCTAACGCCGCAGGTGCAACTGTTTTATTCCCGTGTCGATTTTGACAGCTTCACCGACCCGTTCGGCGCGCGAGTTTCGTTGAATGACGGCAACAGCCTGCGTGGCCGTTTCGGGGTGTCGCTCGATCATGAGGCGCAATGGGTCGCCAATGACGGCACAAAGAGCCGTTCGCATGTCTACGGCATCGCTAACCTGTACAATGAGTTCCTTGACGGTTCGAAGATCAATGTCGATAGCGTTCGTTTCGCTACCCGTGATGAGCATCTGTGGGCCGGGCTCGGCATCGGCGGCACCTATGAATGTGCCAACGGAGCTTACGCACTTTACGGCAATGCCAATATCGCCGGCAGCGTTGAGCATATGAGCGACAGCTACGCTTTTGGCAGCACTCTCGGCTTCCGCGCCCGCTGGTAAGCATCAGCATCACGCAGAAAAGCAGCTCCGGTTTTCTGCAAGCAGCGATGCAGCATAAGGAAATTTGTGGGCCGTGCGATACATGAAAAACGTACGGCGCTACAGGACAAATTCGGCTCCGGCAGCACCGTGACGGTCACCGGAGCGGGGTCGAAATGGAACAACAGTGCAGACGTTTATATCGGTAATTCCACGACTACCGGTACCCTGAACATTCTTGACGGCGGCGTGGTTTCAAACATAAGCGGTATTATTGGCGAGACCCTAGGTTCCAATGGCACCGTGAAGGTGTCTGGTTCCGGATCGCACTGGGATAACAACGGCCCTCTGTTTGTCGGATATGGTATAGACAGTACAGGCACACTGACCATTGAAAATGGCGGGCTGGCCACGAGTGGGAACGCCGGTGCCATCGGCTTGTTCGGTGGTTCGGACGGCACCATGACGGTGACGGGACCAGGTTCGAAATGGGTTAACGATACTGGTTCCATAGCTGTTGGTGAGTATGGTAGCGGTACATTGATCATCTCCACTGGCGGTGTCGTATCAAATACAGGCCCCTCGACCTACGGCATGGCTGCGATCGGCCTGAATCCGGGTTCCAGAGGCAGCGTGACTGTGACAGGAATCGGTTCCGCATGGAACAACAGCGGTGAGTTGATGGTCGGCCGTGGAGGTAATGGTATCCTGAGAATCGAAAATGGCGGTGTTGTCTCGAACGCAAGCTACGCGAATGTTGGCCTTGAGGCAGGCTCGACTGGTGATGTGACCGTGTCGGGAGTTGGGTCCGAGTGGAACAATGGCAGTGAATTGATCGTCGGCCATGACGGCAATGGTACCCTGAGAATCGAAAATGGCGGTGCTGTCTCGAACGCAAGCTACGCGAATGTTGGCCTTAATGCAGGCTCGACCGGTGATGTGACCGTGTCGGGAATTGGGTCCGAGTGGAACAACGGTAGTGAATTGATCGTCGGCAACAGGGGGACGACGGGTACGCTAACCGTTCAGGATGGTGGCAAGGTTTCAAACGCAAACTATGCGAATATCGGCTTTAACCTCGGCTCTGTCGGCAATGTAAAAGTGACGGGAGCTGGATCGGAGTGGTACAATACCAGTGAATTGATCGTCGGTCGCAACGGCATTGGCACGCTGATTATTGAAAATGGCGGAGTGGTTTTTAACGCAAGCTACGTGAATATCGGTCTTAACGCTGGCTCAACTGGCCGCGTGACTGTCTCGGGAAGCGGTTCACTATGGAATAACGGGGATCAGCTGATCGTCGGCCGCAGGGGCGAAGGCTGGCTGACCGTTGAAAATGGTGGCGTTGTTTTAAGTCCGTATGGTTACGTCGGCAATGACACTGGATCCAGCGGAACCGTGACGGTGACCGGAGCAAACTCGCAATGGAACAACAGCGGTATTCTACGGGTTGGCTCTTTCGGTACCGGTGAGCTCACCATTGCCGATGGCGGTCGGGTAATGGCTCAGAATGTGACGCTTGGGTTCGATAGCCAGGCGAGCGGTACCTTGGCTATAGGAGCACAAGAAAGAGACGCATCGAAGGCACCCGGCACTCTCCAAACCGCAAGCGTCATCTTTGGAAATGGCAACAGCAAGCTGGTCTTCAACCACACCTCGTCCAACTACGTGTTCGACGCCACCATCAACAACGGTGCTGATAACGCGGCAGGTTCCGGTACTGGCCTGGTCGGCAACGGCGAGATCGAGGCCATTTCCGGGCGCACCATTCTCAATGCCTATCACGGCGATTTCACCGGCACCCTGCAGGTCCGTGATGGCGGTATCCTGCAAGTCAACCATGACATGTCCCACGTCACCACCCTGCTGCTGCCCGGCGGCACGCTGGAGGGCCGCGGCACTGTCAGCAGCCTCGTCAATGAGGGGATCGTCGCACCGGGAGGCTCGATCGGCACCCTGACCGTTTCCGGCAATTACACCGGTAACGGTGGTGTGCTGCATATCGAGACAATCCTCGGCGGCGACAATTCCCCGACCGACCTTCTGGTGATCACCGGCGACGTTTCCGGCACCACCCCGGTGGTTGTCACTAACCTCGGCGGCCACGGTGCGGAAACGATCAACGGTATCCGGATCATCGAGGTTGGTGGCATCTCGCTCGGCACCGCCTTCACCCTCAAGGGTGACTATGTGACGCCAGAGGGGCAACAGGTGGTCGTCGGTGGTGCCTATGCCTATAGCCTGCGCCATAACAGCGAGGCCGATCCGAACGACGGCAACTGGTACCTGACCTCGGAGACGACCATCATCGACCCGGACACCGGTTTGCCGGAAGAAGGCCCGCGCTATCAGGCCGGCGTGCCGCTCTATGAGCAATACCCGCAGGTGCTGGCGTCATTGAACACGGTGCCGACCCTGCAACAGCGCGTCGGCAACACCTATTGGTCACAGAATGGAGCGGTTGCAACCGTTGCCAGCAACACGCCGGGCACCTATGGCGCATGGGGTCGCATTGAGGGTACCCGCACCGCCTCCGACCCGGCCCGTTCCACGAGCCATGCCCATCGTGACACCGATCTGTGGAAGTTGCAGACCGGCTTCGATTTTGGTCTGCATCAGGGTGCGGAAGGTGCGCTGGTCGGCGGCGTCAACATTTCCTACGGCAAGGCG
>Ga0153941_1000170_pt1 | contig 31545 bp, 20 predicted proteins | sample TSNJ025MetaG_FD_104733 | JGI IMG/M metagenome (GOLD analysis project Ga0153941, IMG submission 104733) | Attine ant fungus gardens microbial communities from New Jersey, USA - TSNJ025 MetaG | ecosystem: Host-associated > Fungi > Mycelium > Unclassified | place: USA: New Jersey, Brendan T. Byrne...
CTTTTAGAGGGCACAGCCCGACAGGGGTACCCGGATCCACAGGAAAACATAACCCTGGGGAGCAGTGTGGCGGCTGTACCTGTCTTAGCCAGTGCATGACGACGAGCCCATAGAGATTCTTGAAATGATTTTTCCGGCTCCCAAAACAGGGCGTTGCGACACACCTGCAGCGACTTAAGCTGCCAGATACCTGCGCGTGTCGCCTTAGCCCGGAAGAGGCGAAAACATTTGGCGCCGGAAAAATCATTTCTTAGAATCTCTGGGTGAAGTCTTCCGCACTGGCTAAGACAGGTACAGCCGCCACACTGCTCCCCAGGGTTATGTTTTCCTGTGGATCCGGGTACCCCTGTCGGGCTGTGCCCCTTAAAGGCTCCCTTCTCTCTCGTCCGGATTTATCAATCCCCCATAAGTACACTTGGCATATTATAACAGTTCAGTATTATACAGCCCCGCTTTCAGACAAAAAAACCAGCCCAAAATAATCAGCAGACCATAAATCCAATGTTACAGAATAAAAGAAACAACGTATCAAAAACATAACCTATAGAAGTGACTTCTTTAAATTTCCTATAATATAACATATGGGAAAGCAAGCGTCTGCAGAATGAGATGGTGGCTACGCTGGTAAGGGAGAAGAATAAACTTATGAGAAAAAAGTGGAAAATGATTAAAGGAGGAATACTTCTGTTAGCAACATTACTGGTGACCGGTGAGCTTGGACAAGCGGCTGTCTGGGCAATGCAAATACCGGATGTCAGACAGTCTGTACAGTCTGTTTCTTCAGGAAATGCAGGAGGAAATAAAGAGGGGGATACTGGAATTAATAATATTCTGCCGGAAGGATACACCGTATCATCAGGAGATAAGCGGTTAGCGCGGGCAGCTGCCATATGGAATCCGGATCTTGGCAATACCACTAAGATTACCAATGCAAATGTGGCAAAGTGGTGGAAGGACGGTATGGTGCCGACAAGCTTTACAGAGAGATGGATCCCCAATGTGCCGACAGCGGGTAAGTTTCAGCTATCAGTGGAAACAGTGGACGGGAGCCCGGCTGTTCACTGCCATAGCGAGGATGGAAGTGCCCGTTATTGTATGATGAACACGAAACTTACCGGAATCGATTACGCTAAGAAGTATGTCCTGCGTGCTTATGTGAAAACGGAGAATGTGGTAGGCACCGGTTTTTATATGCGGGCGCAGACAGGGAAAAAAGTAAATGTCAATATGGGAGATGGACATAAGATAAGAGGTACTTCAGATGGGTGGGTACTTTATGAAATCACGCTGAAGGATCTTGTCGCATTGGCCAAAGACGATTCAGGCAGGATGAAGATTGAAGTATTCTTCGAAAAATTTACAGGTGATGTCTGGGTGAAGGATATTATGCTCCTTCAGGATTACGATCTTTCTATGAACCAACAGACGGTCAGGATGAACATAGGGGACAGCATTAGTCTTGAAGTGCAGGCCAGTGAACCAGGGGTGGATCTGGATGGGATCATCTGGACCAGCTCGGATGATAGCATAGCGGTAGTGGACAATGGTGTGATAACTGCCAAAAAGGGAGGCAGTACCGTCATTACAGCTTCCCTGGAGGATGGACATAGTGCAGAGTGCAGGGTGTTGGTGAGTGATGGAGCCATGGAACAGGCATATGCAGGGATGCGTGATAAATGGACAGAGAGACTGACCGGCAACTCTTTCTGGAATAATGGTAATGCTTCGAAAGCGTATCAATCCATTGTCCAGGGTTATGATAAAGCAGCGAAAGAAGCCCTTGATGTATTTGTAGGGGATTCAAACAGTCAGTTGTTCCGTAATCTGGATCTGACGCTGAAGACAAACTCCGGTTCTACGAATTCCAAAGACAGTGCGGATCTTGCCGCCGCTACTTCGCTGATTCTGGAGATGGCCCGCGCATGGGCCTGTGAAGGAAGCGGTTACTATCATAACGAAGAACTCAGGGATAATATCCTGTATGCCCTGGAATGGGTATATAAAAATATTTACAATGAAAGTATGGACAATAAAACCAGATATGGAAATTGGTATCACTGGTGGATCAGCATGCCTCAGAATCTGGCAGGTGCGGCTATCCTGATGTATGATGAACTGGATACCCCGGAAAATGAAGCGCTTCTGCAGGGTATTGCTGCAGCCCTGAAAAAATTCAACGAAGATCCTGCATATGTATACAAGGTAAGAGGTGCAGGATCAGGTAAAATGGATATGACAGGGGCGAACCTGGCAGAAACCTGTCTGGTTGCGGTACTACGCAGTGCATTGGCCCGGGATCAGGAGGGTGCTGCCCTGGCAGTCAGTTATTTTGGAAGAATGGTTGCAAAGGTGAGCAGCGGGGATGGCATTTATAAGGACGGTTCTTTCATCCAGCATAACAACCTGGCTTACACCGGCGGTTATGGAGCCACGCTTTTGAACGGTGCGGAGAAGATTGTATATCTCACAACAGGCAGCAGCCTGGAAATTGAAACAGAACAATTGGATGTTATTTACAATTGGATATGGGACGGTATTCGCCCGCTGTACGCAGATGGCGCGGTATTTGATATGGTTTCCGGCCGCAGTGTTGCCCGTCCCGGTCGCAGTGATTTAACCACCGGACGCGGCATTCTGGCAGGTGTGGTACTCATGGCAAAAAGCGCACCTGAGGAGTTCAGGGGAAAGCTGCAGGCTTTTGCCAGGAAGCATCTCATGGCAGGTGTCAGTGCCATGGGAGAAGAAGCATATTACGGCGGCATGAATGCGGCTGCCATGATGGAAGCGCTGAAGATCACAGGGGATTCTTCCATTGTGCCGGAGGATGACACACCTTATGCATATATTTTCGGCAGTATGGACAAGGCTGTGGCACACAGCGAAACCTTCAGCGCAGGATTCAGTTTTTCTTCCGGGCGTACAGGGCGCTTTGAATATGGAAATGGGGAGAACGCCAAAGGATGGCATCAGTCTGACGGTATGGTATACATCTATAATGGCGATCCTGCCGCGTATAGCGACAACTACTGGAATACCATAGATTCCCACCGTCTGCCCGGTATTACTACAGATCACAGTACCTGGAAACTCAGTGCCTGGGGAAATTATCCGGGTAATGGCAACTATAACGGCGGTGCGGTGTTGGGGCAGTATGCGGCAATTGCAATGAATTTTAAGAATTATACCCAGGCTGTTAATGATAAACTGACAGCTAAGAAGACATGGTTCGTATTTGATGATGAGATAGTCTGCCTGGGCGCCGGTATCAGCGGAATGAATGCGTCAATGGATACGGAAACCATTGTGGACAACAAAAAGGTAGACGGCGGCAATGCTCTATTGATTAACGGGACGGCCTATACCACGGAAAATGATGTCGACAGCCTGGAGCAAAAGGTATCCTGGGCCTGGCTGGAAGGCAATACTGATAAGGATGCTATGGGATATTACTTCCCCTCCCAGAGCAATGTATATGTGAAGCGTGAAGCAAGGACCGGAAGCTGGCGGGAAGTCAATAATGGCAATACGGCAGCAGATGCAGCGCCGGTGACCCGCAATTATGTCAGTCTGGCGCTTAAGCATGGGGAATATATAAACGGGAAGACAGCAAGCTTTCAATATGAAAATTATGACTATGTGCTCCTGCCGGGCCGGACAGCTGAAGAGGCAGAGCGTTATTCCCAGAACCCGGATATTGAGATTCTGGCAAACAATGCCTATGTACAAGCCGCCTGGGATAAAAAGGCAGATGTGTACGGCTTTGTATTCTGGCAGCCCAGCGCTTCCAGTAATAAGTCACTTCGTGTGGGTGATGTGGAGAGTGACTATGCATCGGTGGTATTGCAGCGGGATAAGCAGAATAAGACAATCACTGTGGGGATTGCCGACCCGCTGCAGAACCGTGATAAGGTAACGGTGCGCCTGTATGGCAATCACCTTAAGCTGACCCAGGTCGACAGTAATATAACGGTAGTAAAAACGGATAAATACGGCGTTGTGCTGGATGTGGCAACCAGGAATGCTAAGGGTGCTGCCTTCCAGGCAGTATTCAGCTATGAAGAGCAGGATGAAGCAGCCATGGAACAGTACCGGAAAATCCGGGTAACATATGCGGACAACCTTACCGGTAATTCATTCACTGATAAAACGGATAAGGAATACACAGCACTGATAGCTGATTATACCGGAAATGCCAGGGAAGTATGGGATTCCCTGATTAAGGAAGAGGATCGCACCAGACTTTGGGAGGACCTGAATGTAACCCTGGATTACAGTAACAAAGGCAGCAATAACAATGACAGCGTACCCTTCGATACTACGGTAGAGCGGATCCGTACCATGGCATTGGCGTATGCTTCAGAAGGGAGCAGCCTATACCATAATAAGCAGCTGGGGCAGGATATAAAAGGAACCATTACCTTCATCCTGGATAACTATCCCAGGGAACTTGCCGACAAGGTATATGGTAACTGGTGGAATTGGGATATCGGCATTCCTCAGAAGCTATGTGACATTACCCTGCTGCTGTACGATGAGCTGCGTGATGAAATGATTTCTGATTTGTACAGATACCTGGATACCACGGTACCTTTTGCCGATTATTGCTGGATGCGCAGCAACCGCCCCTATTTATATGCCACTACGGCGGCCAATACAATGGACATCGGTGTGGTCAGAGCACTGACCGGAGCAATCGGTAATGATCCCAAGGGGTTATATATGGCTTCGGATGTACTCCCTTCCCTGCTGAAATATGTGACTTCGGGAGACGGTTTCTATAGGGACGGATCCTATGCACAGCATGGCACCCTGGCATATACCGGCGGATATGGTGCGGATGCTATCCGCGGTGTAGCAAAAATCGCCTCAATTACCAATGGGACACCATGGGCATGTACGGATGCCGATCCGAACATTGTATATGAATGGATTTTAAATGCTTTCCGTCCGTTGTATGTTGACGGTGGAATATTTGAAATGGTGACAGGACGTCAAATATCACGGTACAACAGAAATGATATTACTACCGGACGTTATATCATGGATGCGATCCTGCTGCTGGCAGAGTCGGCTCCCGAACAGTATAGGGACAGGATCCTGTCCTTTGCCAAAACCCAGGTGGCGGCAGGCGCAGCATATGACAAGGATGCATACTTTGGAAGACTGCGCTTTAGTTCTCTGATTACGGCGAAAAAACTGCTGGCTGATACATCCATACCTGTTGACAGCCAGGTATATACGAAGATTTATGCGCAGATGGACAAAGCAGTGATTCACGGCGATGGTTATGCTTTGGGGATCAGCATGTATTCCAGCCGTAAGGCTAATGCGGAGTGCGGTAATAATGAGAATTTCAGGGGATGGTATACTTCTGACGGAATGACCAGCCTGTATAACAAAGATCAGCACCAATATAATGATAATTACTGGGCGACAGTGGACATGACCCGCCTGGCTGGAATTACCACCAATCATGTTACAGGCAATCTGGGCAATTTCTCTTTACACGTAAGCCCTAATGTCTGGGTAGGCGCATCTTCTGCAAGGGAGCTTTACGCTTCCATCGGAATGGATTTTTCCGCTCAATTCTCTGACCTGAAAGCCAGAAAATCCTGGTTTGTCCTGGGAGATCAGATCGTGGCGCTGGGTGCGGGAATTACCTCCACAGAAGGTGATTATACAGAGACTATCGTGGAGAACCGTAAAATAGATAATAACAATACGTTAATAACAGATGAAAGGGAAGCGGCCGGCAGCGTGGGGGTAAAGGATGTGGATACCATTAGCTGGGCATGGCTTTCAGCCAATAAGGAAGGTGGAGCTATTGGCTATTATTTCCCTGAAAGCACCAGGGTAATCATGCTGCGGGAAGACCGCACCGGAAAATGGCAGGATGTTAATACCAATGCCAGAATGATGAATGAAGAAACAGCACAGGAGATAACAAGAAGTTATTTGTCTCTGGCCATAGACCATGGAACCGCACCGGAAAATACAGGTTACAGTTATGTATTACTGCCGGGAAAGACCCTGAAGGAAATGGATGACTATGCGCAGAACAACTCGATCCGGATCCTTGCCAATACAGATACCCTACAGGCAGTCTGTGATACTGAACTTCAGGTTTGTGGCTATAATTTTTGGAAAGCAGGCACTTACACTCCCATAAAGAGTAATATGGATCATGCAGCATATGCAGTGGAGGCGAAGCAGCCGGCCAGCATTACCATTGCTGAGGAAGCGGGTGTTATCACGATCGGCATCGCTGATCCTACACAGAAGGCAGGAAGCGTAACGGTGGAAATCGGCATGGATTCAGACCGGCTTAAGTTAGTCAGCCAGGCTGAAGGTGTAACTGTGAACATAGGGATAAATGGTAAAGCAGTAATTACCGCGAACACACAGAAGGCATATGGAGCTACATTCCAGGTGGTCCTGGCAGACAAAGAAGCAGCGGCGGCAATAAAACTGCTCCAGGAAACACAGGACATCCTTGAGAGTAACCTGACTATGGCAGAGGAATCAAAATTGATTGCATTACAAGCCGGATTAAAAGAGCTGGATTTGCGTATCTTGGGAAAATCAGACAGAGAACGTGCGGAAAAGCTGCTTATGCAGGTTGATGCGGCTATTCATGATATGAAGGCTGCAAATGCGGCGGTAAGTGCATTGCAGAGTATTACAGCTGTAGATAAAGATAATGTGGATGCAGTAACCGTATATCTGGAAACATATGACAATCTTACCGCGTCCCAAAAGGCTATGTTAACTGCTTCTCAAACCACAGCGGCAGAAGCGGTACGTAACCTGTTGAAAGCATATCAGGATACTATTAAAGCAGTCGGCGGCGAAGAGGGTGAAAACGGTAACGCCGAAGATAATAAGTCTGGCTCTGACGGAGATAGTAGACCCGGAGACAGCTCAGAGAATAAACCTGGAGACGGCTCAGACAAAAAGTCCGGAGACGGCTCAGAAAATAAGCCCGGAAACGGCTCAGACAAAAAGTCCGGTGACAGCACAGAGAATAAGCTTGGCGACAGCTCAGAAAATAAGCCCGAAGACGGCTCAGACAAAAAGTCCGGAGACGGCTCAGACAAAAAGTCCAGTGACAACTCAGAGAATAAGTCCGGTGACAACTCAGAGAATAAGTCCGGAGAAAGCTCAGATAATAAGTCCGGAGACAATTCGGACAAAAAGCCCGGTGACAACTCGGACAAAAAGCCCGGAGACAATTCAGACAAAAAGCCCGGAGCCAGCTCAGAGAATAAGTCCGGTGACAACTCAGACAAAAAGTCCGGTGACAGCTCAGACAAAAAGCCCGGTGACAGCTCAGAGAATAAGTCCGGAGCCAGCTCAGAGAATAAGCTCGAAGCCAACGCAGAGAATAAGTCCGATGACAACCCAGATAATAAGCCCGAAAGCGATGGAGAAAATAAATCCGGCGGCACCAAATCAGGACAAGAGGATAATGGAAGTAAGAATAGCGGCAGCTCCGTAGAAAAGACTAGTCCTTCCTTCTTTGACAACAGTCCTGATACTGCGGTACAGGTAAAATCCGGCAACCTTACTATTAAATGGCTGCCTATAGCAGTAATCATGATTGGAATGATCGCAGCAGCTATAATTATATATTTGCGTTACCAGAGTAAAAAAAGAAAGAGAAATAAATAATGTTAAATAAAAGCACCCGCTCCGTATACTGGCTCGGGCAGGTGCTTTTATTTGAATTAATTTTGTTTTTAACACCAAAACACGCAAATAATTTACATAAATCACCATAGGAATTTATCTCCACAGGAATTTTTGTGTAATATTATTGCAATAAAAGAATGGGAGGGAATCATGTACAAACTCTTGATTGTTGATGATGAGAAAACAATTTCTCAGGGGATAGCCCGCAGCATACCATGGAATGAATGTGGGTTTGAAGTTGCAGGTATCTGCAATAACGGCCTGGAAGCAGTGGAATTCCTCAAAACGGATAAACCTGATCTGGTGCTGTCGGATATCCGCATGCCCGGGATGGATGGAATTGAGCTGATGCAGTATCTGAATGAGTATTATCCTGAGATAAAAATTGTTATTCTCAGCGGATATAATGATTTTGAATATCTTCAGATGTCCATCCGTAATCATGTTGCAGAGTATCTGCTTAAGCCAACAGACATAATTGAATTCCAGATTCTTTTTACCAGAATGAAGGCAATGCTTGACCAGGAGGATGAGGAACGGCAGAATCTGGAGACAATTCGGCTGGAACAAAGGAATAATGCTTTACTGAAAGGCTACGGATATGATGAAGAGGCGGTCATGAAAGAACTATTCACGAACGATACCAGGCGTTACGGAGTGATTTTGCTGGCTATTGATAATGGGGCAGTAGAGGACAAGAACCTATTGTATCAGCAGAATAGAGACGTGACCGGGATATTGAGGCACTTTCAGGGAAAGGACCAAATTACAGGATATTACTGGTGCAATTATGAAGATGAGATTACGGGCCTGTTGTGCATGGGAGTAGAGTTGGGGGAAGCAGAAATCAGCGTTTATGCAAGAAGCCTGATGGAAAAAGTCAGAGCGGAGCTGGGTCTGGTAATCTCCTGCGGTATCAGCAGCTTTTATGAGGATTTTCGCATGCTGCCCCAGTGTTATGCACAGACCAAGTGCAGTATTGGTCAGAGGATTTTCTGCGAAGAGGGTGAGAAGCTGTTCTTTTTCCATAGCGTCAGGGAGGCCGACTTCGATTATTATCAGCTGTCCTTTGATGAAAACAAAATACTCAAGGCTCTGCTGAACAGGGATGAAAAGGAACTGGAGCAGGAGGTTGCAGATATCTTTGAAGGATTTCGTAACAGGATTATCCGTGATTATGACTACGTAAACCGGATGATAATGGAGATATTGTTTAATATATCCCGGAAAATGTTGAAATATGGAATGCAGCCAGAAAAAATCATGAATGAGAGCGGATATTCCTATACGGACATTCGTATCAGGCAGACACTGGATGCAAAACAGGCTTTCCTGCTGGGTATCTTAACTTTGTTTATGGAGGAATGTCATGCACAGCAGGCTAAATATTCCAAAACCGGTGAATTAGCCAGGATCATCAAAGAAATTGTGGATGAGGAGTATGCCTCAAACCTGATGTCCCTGGAATATATAGGGGAGCGGGTTCATAAAAATGCCGCTTATATTTCAAAAATTTTCAAAAATGAATTTGATTGCAATTTCAGCACCTATGTAATGGAAAAAAGATTGGAGAAGAGCAGGGAACTTCTGTCAGATCCATTGATTAAGATTTATGAAATATCCTGGCAGCTTGGCTGGGTGGATGTATCCAATTTTATCAAGGTATTCAAGAAAAAAAGCGGTATTAGCCCGGATGAATACCGTAAGTTCCTGGTCAGGAAGGGATAGGTAACAGGATGAAGGAGAGAAAATGGAATCTTAAAATCAGGCTGCTGGTAGGTTTTTTTGTATTGATAACTGTTGTTTCTCTTATTATTACGGCGCTTTTTTTGCGTACCAGTATGACCATGCGGGAAGATTACAAAGAGATCGTACGAGGCAGTGTGGAAGACATAATAAATAGTCTGGATTCCATGGTGAAAGAAATATATTATGTGTCGGATACCTTTGCGGCGCTGTCCAATAATCAGCTGAACTATTACCTGGAAAGAAAATATGGACCGGAAGAGGAACTTACCAAGAAGGCGGATACCATACACCTGTACAATCGGATACTTTCTTCCTATGATATATTACAGGAAAAGAAAAAGCCGGGAGCAATTTATACCAGTAATGGGGTACTGTTTAATTTTATGGATACCGACCGGGATGGACAAGAGGTTATTGACTGTCTGGAAAAAATGAATATTAATGAAAGCAGCAAGCTGATGAAGTTTTACTTGTATCCCCTTCAGGAGAATTTTATGGTATCTGAACCTTATAATGAGATACGCAGGGATAGAATCATTATTGGAACCAGAAGGGTATTTTCTATAAGGAAATCCGCTTATATATGTACCCATATTTTTTGTGTTGAAGAAAAAGAGCTATACGAGCAATACCGGAATAGTGTAGTGGATACAAAGGGTGATATTTACATTTTGGATGAAAAAGGGGAGCTGTTGTCCTCCAGTGATGTGGTAAATGTGACGGCCGGCGCGGTAGATCCGGATTTAAAAGAGCTGGTGATGAACCGGATGGAGAATGAATTCACATGGAGGAATAGCCGGCATGAGAATCTGGTATTCGTCCGTCAGTCCGAACTAAGTCGATTCCTTACGGTAGCGGTTATTCCCCGGGAACAGATTACCGGGGAAATCGACCGGTTGTACAGGATAATTTTCCTTGTGCTGCTGGTATGCATGCTGGTATGCTGTGCAATGTTCATGTATCTGTACCGCAGCTTCATTAATCCAATCAATGATCTGAATACTGCCATGAAGCAGGTACATGACGGCAACCTGAGCGCATATGCTGCGGAAAACGGCAGAAATGAAATCGGTGATATGATGTGCTATTACAATTCCATGTTAAGAAGCATTAATATCCATGTGGTTGAAAAGCTGCAGGCGGACCGCAAGAAAAAGGAACTGGAGCTGGAGGTCCTTATGGGCCAGATCAACCCGCATTTTTTGTATAACACATTGGAGACCATAGTATGGAAGTCCAGTGAGGCAGGGCATCCGGATATTGGGAGATTGTCAGCATCCCTGGGCAGAATGTACCGGCTTTCCATCAGCGGCGGGCAGGTGATTGTTCCTATGCAGCAGGAGATTGAGCATTTAATGGCTTATGTGAATATTCAGAAATACCGCTATGGAGAAAGATTTACGGTTGATCTGCAGTCTGATCCGGTCTGTGTGCGCAGGCTGTATTGTTTGAAAATCCTGCTGCAGCCGGTGGTGGAGAATTCTTTTCGGTACGGCATGGAAAAACTGGGATATCAGCTTGTCATCCGGATGAAAATGAGAGTATGTAAGGATTATGTGGAAATCCTAATATTGGATAATGGCAAGGGAATGGACAGGGAGCAATTACATAAGGTGCGGCAGCAGATTAAAAATGGGCGTAATACGCTGGAAAATCGTGAGAATATATACAAGAGTACGGGAATAGGACTTCATAATGTGGCGGCCAGAATTTCACTTTATTGTGGAATGAAGGAACCTGTTCAGATTTTTAGCTGGGAAGGGTTTGGAACGATAACCAGGATAAGATTGCCGCGGTTGACAGAGGCTGATATAGGGGAGGCAGGTAACCATTGTTCAAAAAATGTTAAAATAGCAAATGAAGATAAAATGTAACATATATATATTCAGTTTTACTATAAGTATAATTAATTTATCAAAAAAGAAGGGAAAGTATTATATGAAAAAGAATACGATTATGAAAAAAAGCTTTGCACTGGCACTGGCTGGTGCAATCGCAGTAACAGCTTTAGCAGGCTGCGGCGGCAGTAAAACTACTGACAGTGCTGTTGAAAGCAAACCCACAGAAACAGCTTCCAGCCAGTCTGTTGAAACGAAGGGAGAGGAAGCCCAGTCAGGTAATGAGGATGCCATGCCTTTTGAAGGTGTGACCCTGAAATGGGCATTGACTGATAATGCCGCAAGCGGAGAAGAGACCAAAGCACTGGTAGCGTTGGTTCGGGAAAAAACAGGAATCAATATAGAATTTTCCATCACTCCCACCAGTAACCCCGGAGAGATTGACAAAGTTCTGGTAAGTCTGATGGCTGGTGACGACATTGACATCATTGGCAGGACACCGATCCAGTTGGAAGATTTCTATAATGCCGGTGTTCTGCAGCCGCTTAATGAACTTGCAGCCAATGCAGGTTATGACATGGAAGACATATATAACGGCGCGGCAGTCAGATTTGAGGATGGGGAAACTTATGCACTTCCTGCAGAACGGGATATTTGGCTGACTTACTATAATAAGAAGGTATTTGACGATGCCGGAATTCCTTATCCGGAAGCAGAAGGCTGGACCTGGGAGAAATACATTGAAACAGCTGAATTACTGAAGGAGGCTAATCCGGAGGGCTGGGGATCCTTTATCAATAATGATGCGGTACATACCTATATGTATGCGACCCAGTCCGGTGTGAATCCCTATAAGGAGGATGGAACCTCTAATCTGGATGATCCTGCATTTAAAAATAATATGGAGTGGTTCTTCTCCCTGGGTAATGACCTGAGAATTCAGCCAAGCTGTATTGAAATCGCATCCGGTACTTATCCGTATAACTCTTTCATGGTAAATGGAAATATCGGTCTCTATGTCTGCGGCGGATGGGTAGCCAGTACATTAACTACATTGGAGAAATATCCCAGAGACTGGCAGGCAGGTATCCTTCCCATGCCTTATCCGGAAGGAAGTAAGCCGTCCTCCCTGGTAATTAACAGCTGCTACGCGGTGCCTGTTACCAGTTCCAACAAGGAAGCTGCTTTTGAAGCGATTAAGTGTATTGCGGAATACAAATATACCCTGGGTTATGGACGAATTCCTGCAAAAACCTTAACCGAAGAAGAAGCGAGATCCTATATTGAGGAAACATTGGTACCTAAGTTTGAACATGATGGTATAACAACGGAAGAATTTATGAAGGGCTGGTTTGACAGCAGCAGAGAATACATCAGCGAGAAGATTGTTGGACCTGCTGATACGATCATCAATCAGATTATTACCGAGGAGTCCCTGTTATATGGCCAGGGAGCAAAGGACCTGGATGATACCATGACATCCATTAAGGAAAGAGCAGACCAGGCAATTGCAGAAATGCAGGCAGAATAAACTTAAACAGACAGGAGTGTTGCACAGGATGTGACACTCCGATTCTTAAGAGGGGAGTTACTGTGAGCAGACGCCCGCAGGACAGATAGGAGTTGAGCGTATGAGGACTTCCAAATTCCAGAAGAAGGAAAACAGAGCCGGATATTTGTTTATTACACCTTATCTTATTTTCTTTACCATATTTACAGGGATTCCGTTCCTGATGGCTATTGGGCTTTCTTTTTTAAATGTGAAATATATCACCAGATTGGAAGATTTAAAATTTACAGGTTTGAAAAATTTTATAAAAGTATTTGCCAATAAAGAAATCATGCAGTCCCTTGGCAGGACATTTGAATATGCACTGGTTTATGTACCTTTGATTATGATAGCGGGTTTTATATTGGCGGTAATCCTGAATAAGGGTGTGTATGCTAAAAATACGCTTCGTGCCACGGTATTTTTACCATATGTATCCAATATGGTGGCGATTGCCATTATATTCAAGGTGCTGCTTGGCAGTAACAGTCCGATTATCCAGGGGCTTAAAAGTTTGGGACTGGATTTTCCGCTTCTGCTGCAGAACCTTAAGCTTGCGCTCCCAACGGTGGCGGTGATTGCAGTGTGGAAGGGGGTGGGCCTGAACATGGTTGTCTATCTGGGTGCACTTCAGGGGGTACCGGCGGAATTGTCTGAGGCCGCGCAGATTGATGGGGCTGGTAAATGGCAGCGGATCCGTCATGTTATCATTCCAATGGTATCTCCCACAACCTTCTTTTTGTTGATCAGTTCCGTAATCGGTTCCCTGCAGAACTTTACGGTGATCCAGGCTTTGACAGAAGGAGGACCCGGACAAGCAACCACTGTGATGAGCGTCAATATCGTACGGACGGCATTCATGAAATATGACACCTCTCTGGCCAGTGCCATGGCTATGATAATGTTTATAATCGTTATGATTATAACCCTTATCCAGTGGCATGGACAGAAGAAGTGGGTCAATTATTAAGGAGGGGATTATGGTAATCAAAGAAAGGGCATCAAAGATTTCATTGACTGTTGTGATGGCACTGCTTGGTCTGAGCTGTATTTTCCCTTTTATATTTATGCTTTCGTCATCTTTCAAGGTCAGTGGGGAGGTTATGAAGTTCCCGTTTCACCTGATACCGGAAAATGCAACCCTGGATAATTTTACGGGTTTATTTACGAACGGAATGTATCGATTTGAGAAGTGGTATCTGAATACCATTATTATGACGGCTTCATGCATTATCATTAAAATTTTTTTTGTAAGCTTTACGGCTTATGGATTTGCCAAGATCAATTTTAAGGGAAAGGATATTATTTTTCTGGTGCTGTTATCTGCAATGATGATTCCTGGTGATATCATGATATTACCCAGGTATATTATCTTTAAGAATCTGGCGATCCTGGATACCATGTGGGCGCTGGTATTACCCAGTTGTGTGGATGTGTATTTTGTTTTCCTGATGAGACAGTCCTTTATCTCCATACCGGAATCTATCAGTGAAGCGGCTAAAATAGACGGCTGCGGGCATCTGAGGATTTATTGGCAAGTCATCTTTCCACTGTCTAAGCCATCAATCGCTACTATGGCTCTGTTTTCTTTTACATGGGCATGGAACGATTACATGGGACCTTATCTGTATATTTCCACAATGGATAAGCAGATGCTTTCCGTAGGCGTGAAGCTGTTTGCTTCCGGGCTGGTTCAGGACTATGGAGCGCAGATGGCAGCAGCCACAGTGGTACTGATACCGGTATTGGCAGCGTTCCTGTTCTGTCAGCGTTTCTTTATTGAAGGCGTGGCAAGCAGCGGAGTAAAAGGATAAAGGGCAATGATGACATGGCAGATAATAAAGCAGATACCGCAACTTTGGGTGTCTGCTTTAGTTGTTGTGATCGTTTTATCCATTTCTATGAGATTGTAAATTCATGATAACAAAAATATTCTGATCAAACCTAAAATAATAAGGTGTACCGGATAGTATACATAGAAAAGCCATTTCATGCCGTTCCATTTACCTTTTTGACCGTTATATAAATAGAGAACCGGTATTGCGAGAGCAACCGCCATTTGCATAATTCCGTATACCACATCAAGAAATATGGCATAGACAATGGTATACATTACGACACACAATACCATTCCCATCATCTGCTTTTTAAAGTTGCCTCTATTTCTACCAATATGTAAGATTGCCAAAACAGCGATGCAGCTCCAATCAGCGCAAAAAGTGATTACACATATAAGTAATATAGAAAGATTTTTCATCCATGGCTTAAACTTTGGATTTTCACTTTTATTAACAGCCAGAGCAACCAAGCCCCAAGCTAACGCCCACATCACACTTGTCTGGTCAAATATATCGTTTTGAAAAGGAATAAAATTCTTTTGAAACATCAGCGCATAGGCAAAATGAGAAATAATTGCAAACAGAAACATCCTGATAATATATTTTTTCAAATTCTTTGAGTAGAAGTAACCCTCTGCAACGAAATACCACATAATAGGTGCGGTTAACCGACCTGTTATGTGCATAATAATGGGTATCGCACTGGTTTGGTAACCTGGATAAAACGTCCATGCCAGATGATCTATTGTCATGGCAATAATTGCAATCAATTTTAATTGATTTGAATTAAGTCCACCTGCTTTTTTTACTTGTATCAATATATTATCTGCCATTATTTTCCTCCATAAAAAACTTTAGCATAGATTATATAAAAACTATGCGCATTACTCGTTCGTCCTTACTAATACAGAAAGAATGATACAGCACATTTTCAATATAGCACAACTTACTTTGAATTTACACTGTTTTTTCTCAATCATTGTAACAGTTCAGTTAGGCGGCCCTGACTTCGCATGTTCAATTACGTTGAGCTTTGATAGAAGATGGATGAGTTGCTGCCAATCATTCATCTTCTGTCAAAATAATATCTAATATGCTCTTTTGTTGATTTACTACTTTGACACCCAGAACGATTTTACAAAAACCAAACATAAATTTTACAAAATTATGATAGTTACCTTATGTGTGTAGCTTTATAATTTACTTGTAACGTGAAAACAAAAAAACGAGGAGATTATTAAATGAAAAAGTATATTAGATTAATTACAGCAATAGCAATCTCAGTAACGATGTTTGCCGGATGCGGCGGAAGCAGCAGCAATCCTTCATCATCTGCATCTGACCCAAGTGATGCCGCACCTGCACAAATAGCGGAAACAACACCGGCGAGCACATCAACAGAACCCGTGAACGCAGCGCTCAGCGGTACAATTTCCACCAACGGATCTACCTCAATGGAGAAGGTCATCGCTTCCCTTATTGAAGCTTTCAACGCTGAGAATCCGAATGTAACCATAACATATGATGCCACCGGCTCCGGTTCCGGTATCACAGCCGCTTCTGAGGGAACAGCCGACATCGGACTTTCCAGCAGAAAGTTAAAAGACAGCGAAACTGGTCTTGACGCAACGATTATAGCACTGGACGGTATTGCTGTCATAAGTAATAACCAAAATACGATTGAGAATCTTACAATTGAACAGATTGCCAGCTTGTTTATCGGTGAATTTACCAACTGGAGCGAGGTCGGCGGAGAGGATGCTCCCATTGCGATCATAGGGCGCGAAGCCGGTTCCGGTACAAGGGACGGTTTTGAGAGTATTGTCGGTGTTACGGATGAATGTGTCTATGACCAGGAACTTACCTCTACCGGCGCGGTTATATCAGCAGTTTCAGCAAATAAATACGCTATTGGCTATGCTTCCCTCTCTGCTGTTGGCAGTGATGTGAAAAGTGTAACCGTGGAAGGTGTAGAATGTACAGAGGACACTGTACTTGATGGCACATACGCCATTCAACGCCCCTTTATTATGGTGACAAAAAGTGATGCAGTACAATCCGATGCAGTAAAAGCCTTCATCGAATATGCATTAAGCAGTGATGCGACCGAAATTATTGCGAATGCAGGTGCGGTGCAGGCACGATAACCATAAATAGTGCGCACAGATAGATTTTGAAAGAAGTTCACTTTCAAATATTGAATTGATGTCCGCTGAAGACGCCTTAGAGGTCAAGGCGGACAAGGGGTATAAATATGAGAATAAAAACAGTAATTGAAAAGGTAATGAATGGTCTCTTCTTTATCTGCGGTATGGTAACGATAATAGCGGTTTTTACAATATCAGTCTATATGATTGTCAGCGGAATTCCGGCGATTAAGGAAATCGGTATTAAGGATTTCCTTTTTGGACAGGTATGGAAAAGCACAGCCACCGAACCTCAATTCGGTATCCTTCCCTTTATCCTTACTTCAGTATATGGTACGTTGGGTGCGTGCCTGATCGGTGTTCCGGTGGGATTAATGACAGCAGTGTTCCTGGCAAAAATTGCAGACCCAAAGCTTGCGGCAACAGTGAACACCGCTGTGGAACTGCTCGCAGGTATTCCGTCGGTGGTATACGGCCTGATCGGTATGATTGTTCTTGTCCCGTTCATCATGGAAATCTTTGGTCTTAAAAATGGAACAAGCCTGCTTGCCGCTATCATTGTGCTTTCGGTAATGATACTCCCAAGCATAATCAGTCTCAGTCGAACGGCTTTGACTGCTGTTCCAAAGGAATACGAAGAAGCAAGCATGGCGCTGGGAGCAACGAAAATCGAAACCATTTTCAAGGTCAGCATTCCTGCTGCTAAAAGCGGTATCGCCGCTGGGATTGTTCTCGGTATAGGCCGCGCAATCGGCGAGGCTATGGCTGTGATGATGGTGGCAGGAAATGTTGCCAATATGCCCGGTTTATTTAAAAGCGTCACCTTTCTCACAACAGCAGTTTCGAAAGAAATGTCTTATTCTTCCGGATTGCAGCAACAAGCACTTTTTAGTATCGCACTGGTGTTGTTTGGTTTTGTTATGGTTATCAATATTATCCTTAATGTGGTATTGAAGTGTGAAAGACGAGAAGTTTAACTAAGGTGTCAAAGGACGCCACCTAAGTTAAGCTAAGTCTCGTCTTTGAAGAATATAAAAATGAAATCCATTGGAATTTCATTTTCATATTCTTCCAGGTTTTCATGAGGACTGTTTATACCGCCAGAGGCGGAGATGAGGTATAATAATGAAAAATCAATTGTCTGTTAAACGGCGTATTTATGGTATTGTTTTGAAATGCGGTATTTATCTTAGCGCCGGTATTACCGCAGCATTGCTGGTGTCGCTGATCGGTTATATTTTTTATAGGGGTCTGGGGAATATTACATGGGAGCTTCTCACCACAGCGCGAAGCGCATTGAAAGACACCATAGGTATTTTACCGAATATCATATATACCCTCTATATCATTTTGACAACCTTGGTAATCGCCCTGCCAGTGGGAGTTGGGGCCGCTATATACTTAAATGAGTATGCGGCGCATAAGTGGTTTGTACAAGTGATCGAATTTGCCATTGAAACACTTACCGGAATCCCCTCAATTATATATGGATTATTTGGATATATCTTTTTCCGTCAGAAGTTGGGGCTTGGGGGGAGTATATTAACAGGTGCACTCACTCTTGTTATCATGATTCTGCCCACCATCGTCAGAACGACGCAGGAAGCATTAAAAACCGTGCCTGATTCTTACAGGGAAGGTGCCGTGGCACTTGGTGCTACAAAATGGTACATGATTCGCACGCTCATCCTGCCCTGCAGTCTTGAGGGAGTTGTAGGCGGCGCGATCCTTGCCATTGGGCGGATTGTCGGCGAAAGTGCTGCGTTAATCTTTACAGCCGGAACAGGATATGCGCTGGTGACAAATTATTTTCAGGCCTTGGGCACAAGCGGCGGGACTTTGAGCGTTGCGTTGTATGTCTATGTGTCGGAACAGGGCAAATTTGACGTGGGTTTTGCAATTGCCGCAATTCTTATGATTATCGTACTAATCATTAACTTTGCCGCAAAACTCGTAAAGAAAAAACTAAAAAACAGAAATGCGGATAAGGTAGGTGAATCGTATGGATATTATAAAATCAAAGAGCTTAAACCTGTATTACGGCAGCTTCCAAGCCTTAAAAGAAATTGATATGGACATTACCGAAAAGGAAATAACTGCCTTGATTGGTCCGTCAGGCTGCGGAAAAAGTACATTCCTGAAAACACTCAACCGGATGAACGACATGGTGCCGGGAGTGAAAATAACAGGTAACGTAACATTCCATGACGAAGATATTTTTGCAAACAGTGTGGATGTAACCGTCCTGCGGAAAAATATCGGAATGGTATTCCAAAAGCCAAACCCGTTCCCCATGAGTATTTACGACAATATCGCTTATGGACCGAAGCTTCACGGCAATCATAAGAAGTCTGAGCTGAACGATTTGGTTGAACGCTCTCTGCGCGGCGCAGCACTGTGGGATGAGGTAAAAGACCGGTTGAAGAAAAGCGCGCTGGGTCTTTCCGGGGGACAGCAGCAAAGGTTGTGTATAGCCAGAGCGTTAAGCGTTGAGCCGGATGTGCTTTTGATGGATGAACCCACGTCCGCTCTCGACCCAGCAAGCACAATGAAAATCGAAGATTTAATGAGTACTCTTAAAAAGGATTACACTGTAGTGATTGTTACACACAATATGCAGCAGGCTGCCCGTATTTCAGATCAGACTGCATTTTTCCTTGTGGGAGAACTGGTGGAGATGGGACGGACAGACGAGGTGTTTTCGATGCCACAGGACAGACGCACAGAAGACTATATCACCGGGCGGTTTGGATGATTGGAATCTGATAGAATGAGGAGGTTCGACTGTTATTATGAAAAGTAGACATGCTTTTAACCTGGAACTGGAGGAGTTATCTTCCGCCTTAATACGAATGGGAACTGCCGCGACCGACGCAATAGACATGGCAATGAAAGCTTTGACGGCAGGCGATAAGGAACTTGCACGGCAGGTGATTTCCAATGATAATCAAATTGATGAAATGGAGCGTGGAATCGAACACCGCTGCCTGCGGCTCCTGCTCAAACAACAACCTGTGGCAGGTGACCTGCGAAAAATCAGCACGGCAATTAAAATGATAACGGATATTGAACGAATAGGTGATGCGGCGGCGGATATTTCTGAAATCAGCCTGCATCTGAACGTTCTGGCTTTTCCTGAAATTGCGGCGGATGTCGCAGCAATGGCAAAGACCGCACGCGGCATGACATCGGACGCCATTGACGCATATGTAAAGGAAGATTTGGAACTTGCCCGTAAAACACAGGAAAAAGACGATATCGTGGATGATTATTTTCTTACAATCAGAGCAGTTATCGGCAAAAAAATGCAAACCGATGCAAATATCATGGATGAAGCAATGGATTATCTGATGATAATAAAATATCTGGAACGCATTGGCGACCATGCGGAAAATATCTGCGAATGGGTGGAGTTTTATAAAACCGGCGTACATAAGAACGAACGGATTTTGTAAGTTTGGATAAGGTGGCTGGTTCATAATCCATCTCAATATATATCATAAGAGCATACTTTTTTTCCTGTCTCCTTTTGACCGTTTCAATCGTTCAAAACAGAGACAGGTCTTTTTTTACCCTCAAATAAATAATCCTGTGAATTATTGCCTGCATTTATAAAAAATCCAGAATATATGATAAAAGTACAAAGCCAATGATATAAAAAGGAGAAGAAGAAATATAGAATAAATTTACAAAAGCAAATAGTGCAGGAAGGAGGTATTTAATGAAAAAGCAAAGTGTGACGGTTAGTAAATCGGGAAAGGTATCTTTAAAGTCTGATATGAGGATGAATTGGAGGGTGTATCTGCTTATTCTTCCGATTATCATATACTTTATTGTATTTAATTATCTGCCGATGTTTGGTCTGGTAATGTCATTTCAGGATTTTAATCCGGTAAAAGGTTTTTTTCACAGTGATTTTGTTGGACTTAAGAATTTTATTGAGTTTTTCAGTGCACCTAATTTTTGGCAGTTAATGAGGAATACTTTAGTAATCAGTTTGCTGGGATTAGTGATCGGAACTCCGGTTACCATTGGATTTGCACTTCTGTTAAATGAAGTGAGCAGGATGTTTTTTAAGCGCACTGTTCAAACCATCAGTTACATGCCCTACTTTGTGTCCTTAGTAGTGATCTGTGGTTTGGTTATTGAGTTTTGCGGTTCCAACGGGGTGATTACGCAGTTTCTGGTGAATGTTTTTGGGATAAAGCAGCAGAACTTACTGCAAAATCCCAATTACTTCTGGGGAATCTATCTGGTATCTGATCTCTGGCAGGGAGTAGGTTATGGTTCTATTATCTATATAGCAGCGATTACAAGCGTGAGCAGTGAATTGCACGAGGCGGCAGCCATTGATGGTGCAGGCCGGCTGAAAAGAGTTTTTAACGTTACTATTCCGGCAATTATGCCAACCATTGTTACTTTGGTCATTTTAAAATGCGGGATGATGTTTTCAACAGGATTTGAAAAAGTGTTATTGCTTTATAATCCAAGTATTTATGAAACAGCGGATGTTATTTCCACGTATGTTCAGCGTATGGGTATTATCAAACAACAGTATGGATTTTCAGCGGCAGTCGGATTGTTTAACTCCCTGGTTAATACTACATTGTTACTGGTATCTAATTATTTAAGCAAAAAGTACACAGACAATTCAATTGTATAGGAGAATGCCATGGTTGAGAAAACGTCAGTCAGCAGGGCTATATTTAATGTTTTAAATTATACTTTTTTGATTTTATTTTCAATAATATGTATTTTGCCTATTTGGCATGTACTAATGTCTTCAGTGAGTGATCCGCGGGAATTAATGGCGAATACCGGATTAATTCTGAAACCGCTGGGTGCTGTTACGCATAAAGGCTATCAGATTGTTTTGAGTAATTCCCATATTCTGAATGGTTACCGAAATACCTTGATTTATGTAACCGTTACAACCCTTTTATGTGTAGTGATGACCAGTATGGCAGGGTATGTTTTAAGTCGTCCAAGGCTGAAGCTAAAAGGGATTTTAACAATTTTTATTTTTTTCACCATGATTTTTAATGGTGGATTGATACCCAGTTATATGGTTAATATAAAGCTGGGTATCAATAATACAGTATGGGCGGTTCTGATACCTGGAGTGGTCAATGCATTTTACATAATCATTATGAAATCTGCATTTGAGCAGCTCCCGGAAAGCTATGAAGAAGCAGCCAGGATAGACGGGGCAGGTCCCATCACAATTATGCTGCGTATCCTATTGCCAATGATTAAGGCAACAGTCGCAGTGATAGTGATGTATAGCGTTATTATGCAGTGGAATTCATGGTTCCAGGCATCCATCTATCTGCAGAAATCCAGAAATTTGTGGCCGCTTCAGTTAATCATGAGGGAAATTTTGGTGCAGAATGATGCCACAAAAGTTATGACAGGCAGTGATGCATTAGGAAAAGCAGACCTTACCAGAAATCTTGTGAAATATTGCGTTACAATAGTAGGAACAGTGCCATTGCTTTGCATCTATCCCTTTGTACAGAAATATTTTGTAAAAGGAGTCACTCTGGGAGGCGTTAAAGGTTAGGAGGAAGTAATATGAATTCAATAAGAAGATTGGTATGTGTAATGGTTTGTTTCATGCTTATTACGCAAATGCTGACAGCATGTTCAAACAATGATATGGACACAAATAACAATGATGGAACCGGTACAGTGAACAGTAAAGAGTCAGGAATCAGTGAGGATTCTGGTTCAGAAATTGATTATTCGGAAATGGAAAAAGTGGTATTTGATGTATGGTTATATGCAGTATCCTATGATCATTATGCAAGCTATTCGGATAATCCGGTGGTACAGTATCTGAATCACAAGTTCAATATAAAGTTGGATTTTACGCAGCCTGCAGCCGGTTCAGAACAGGAACAGCTAAGCCTGATGCTTGGCTCAGGCGAATATTCGGATATGTTTGAAATCAGTTATCTGACGGAATCAGTAGAGTCGCTTTATGAAAATGGGGTAATCATTGATTTATCGGATCTGGTTGCAGAGTATATGCCAAATTTGTATGCTTTACTTGAGGAAAATGAAGGATTTAGAAAATATGCGTACAATGACGATGAAAGACTGTTAAGCCTGCCAATGTTCCTCACTGAGGAGCAGGATATGTGGGGTGGTTTGGTGTATCGAATGGATATTCTGGAAACAATGACAGGTGGCAATGTCGTGTTTCCCAGTGGAAATGAAAATCCTGTAACATTGGAGGATTGGGATTATATGCTTCCTCTGTTCAAACAGTATTTCGAAGCAGCAGGACTTGCAGAATATGCAGCATTTATTCTGCCTTATGATGGTATTTTTCCTACTGGCGAATTAATCAGCGGGTTTGGTGTAGGTCCCGGCTGTTATTTGGACGGAGATACTGTTAAGTATGGACCGCTGGAAGAAGGTTATTATAATTATGTTATGAAAATGAAGGAATGGTATGATGCAGGTTATATTTATTCTGATTTTGCAAGCCGTACCAATGATGTGTACTATTTTCCCAATTCTGCACTGACTTATGGAGGCTCAGCGGGAAGCTGGTTTGGGCTCAAAGCGCAGGTTGGTGATGTGATGTCGATGCCGGAATATAATCTGGTAATGGATGTACGAGCTGCCGCATCTCCAATTGATACGGAGAATGGAGTAACAGAAGCAAATATGAGAGTTACCAACAGCAGAATATCCAGAGGTGGATATGCCATTAGCAAGGATTGTGAAAATGTGGAAAGGTTATTGACGGCATTAGATTATCTCTATGACCCTGAAAATGCTTTTATGCTGGGAGTTGGGTTGACAGCAGAACAGGCAGAGGAAGCAGGCATTACGCTTTATGCTGATGTAGGACTGACAGATGGCGCTTATTGGATAGAGGAAAGCGGGAAGGCAGTAAGAAATGATTTGCTTAACGAAGGCGGTGCACTTGCGGCCAGCGCAGAAGAATATATGTCAAATCGCCTTCCTTCGTTGAGAGATGTTTCAGTGGATAAGGCCTATGCGTCAGATATTATTACAGAAGCATCAGATATTTGGGCTACCTTTGATAATTCGGCCAGTTTACCGGAGGGGCAGTCATTAACCGCAGAAGAAACAAAGATTTATACATCGGTATATGGGAAAGTGTCAGATTATATTACTTCTATGATTCCTAAATTCATTGCCGGTACCGAAGAACTGAATGAAGAAAGCTGGGGAGCTTTCAAACAACAATTAATTGACTATGGTGTTAAGGACATGGTGGAGATATCGCAAGCCTCCGTAGAACGATTCAATGCACGGTAAGAATTATGCAAATGATGCCATACAGCTGGAAATATAAACGTTCCAGCTGTTTCTTCAGAAAGTTTAAGGGGAATTACTCTTCAGTTATAAAATTTTCAGATTTAAAAGTGTTGCGAAATTGTCTTAAGGTATATCCGGTTATTTGTTTAAAATGCTGTCCCATGTGACTCTGAGAGGAAAAACCAAGGTAATTGGTAATTTCAATGTAGGAGTAATGGGAATAAATAAGAAGATTTTTTACAAGCTTTATTTTTTCCTGCATAATAAAGTCACTGATAGAGATTCCTTCAAATTTCTTAAAAACTTCGGCTAAATAACTGGCATTCACCTGTAATTCCTGTGCAATATCCTGTATGAAAATCTTATCGTGTAAATGTAAAAAAATATATTCTTTACATTGACGAACTTTCGGAGGAGTTTCCTGAGATTTGCAATTCCGGCGGACCGATTTTGAATCATGCACCAGCTGTGCATATTGAAATTCTGCCTGACGCATGAGATAAGTCAATGCGGTATAATCATTTGTTTTTTCAATTTGCTGTATATAGCTGTCACAGAGAGAAAATGATATTTCAGGCAGTAGTCCGCCTCGAATGGCGGCACGACTGGACAATGTAACAATGACAATGCCCAAATTTTTTGTGTGCCGCAGTGAATCTTCTGAAAGTAAACCTACAGAACCGGGATAATCCTCTGTGATACTTTTTTTCAACTGTTCCAGATTGCCTTCTTCAATGCTTGAAAATTCTCTTAATTCCTGCTCATAAGGATTATGCCTTGTTTCGTTTTCCTGGTTTTCAAATATGATATTATTAAACTGTTGCTGTATTTTATATAAATCTTCATTTATTTTATAGTTTTTACGTATAAAGGTATATTCCACCAGTAAATCGTTATGAAACAGATTGTACAAAAATAAAGCATTTTTCATCAGAGTGAAAGCGTCATGAACAGGAAGGGATTGCAAATATTCTTCGTTTACCAAAACAGAGGATTCAATAGAATATTTTAGTAAATGATTAGAGGAAAAACGAAAAGGTCCTATACTTATGAGATAGCTATCTGTGGAGACAAATAGAAATGCTGCCTGCTGATTAATACAGCATAGAACAGGACAATTATGTTTGTTGGCTAATATGCGAAAATCCTGCAGTTTTGCTTCATTGGCATACGGATCATTAAATTGATATATTGAACAGAATCTTTCTATGAATTGACCGGTAATGGAATATTGACATACGGCCGTGTGTAAACGTACAGCAAAATCATTTAGAAGAAATCCTAAATTTATCATAACTTGACCTCCAAGGCCTGGTACAATGCACAATCGAAAAATATCCACAGTAAAATGCACAGGTATTTGCAGAACGTTGTACCAAGAGAAACGTTTCTGTAGTTCAAGGGAAAATGTTTGGATATTTATGAGCATAATGTATTTAGAAGTAACAGTCAATGGATTTCTAATTATTTTGATATATAAACGTAACAGTTCAACCGGATGTATCCCGCGAGGTGTTTTGTGCGGTTTTTGCACAAAATCCCGAGGGTCGCAAGCGCCAAATCACACGCTTTTTGTGATTTGTGTGCATAATCGTAACAGTTTAGCCGCCAGGCTGAACTGTTACATATAAACTGGAATATCTGATAAAAGCAGAGGAAGAATGATATAAGAATCTGTTTAAAATAAGTAGAATACAGACATAAGAGAAAAAGGAGGTAAAAAATGTATATTAAAGGTGTGAATCTAGGAAACTGGCTTGTTCTTGAAAAATGGATGAGTCCAACAGTATTTGAAGGGGCAGAGGCAGAAGATGAGACTTGGCTGGCAAGAAAATTACCTAAGGAAGTCTTGAAAGAAAGGATGAGAGCACACAGGGATACATATATTACGGAACGGGATTTTATTGAGATAGCCAGTCATGGAATAAATACGGTCAGGATTCCGGTACCTTATTTTATCTTTGGTGACAGGGAGCCGTTTATCGGATGCATTAAATATCTTGATAAAGCCTTTCATTGGGCTGAACGCTCTGGAGTAAAAATATTAATTGATCTGCATACTGCACCAGGCAGTCAAAATGGCTTTGATAATGGCGGACACTGTGGTGTGTGTAAGTGGTCTCAGATGCCGGAGGAAGTGGAGTTTGTGTTGACAGTATTGGAAAGATTGGCGCAGCGTTATGCAGCCAGAGAGGGGTTGTTTGGAATAGAAGTCATAAATGAACCTGTTAGCGAGGAGATGTGGTCATTATTCGATGTGCCGAATAGATATAAAGCAGCTGACCCGAAGGAAGCGGAAGGTTCAAGAGGTAACAGCAAGGAGTTTATCCGAAGCTTTTATAAGGAGGCCTACAGCCGCATCCGAAAATATCTGCCGGAAGAAAAACCCGTAGTGTTTCATGACGCTTTCGATGCCATGTCCTGGAAAGATTTTTTTAGAGAGGGTGGGTTTGTAAATGTGATGCTGGATACTCATATGTATTTGATGGTGGCAGAAGGTATGGGATGTCCAAAGAATCTTGATGCATATATAACGTTTATTAAAGATAACTGGGAAAAGAAAATCAGTGAGATACAAAAAGATATTCCGGTAATTTGCGGGGAATGGTGCTTATATAATTCAATGACTTGCGGTGGGGAAGAAGATAATTTATTTGCAGTGCCGGGTGCTGGTGAAAGCAGAGAAGTGATGAATGATAATACCAAAAAAGAGATTTACCAGAGACTTGCAGATGCCCAGCTTCAGGCATGGAATGAGGGAAGCGGATATTTTTATTGGAACTATAAATTATTGCTTGATACAGTAAATACACCAGGCTGGATTGGATGGGATGCCTGGGATTTGGGCAGATGCTGGAGTCAGGGCTGGTTTCCGGCACAGGTATAAGACAGTGGATAACTAAAAGCTATTGTTGACCTTCACGAACGCCGCATATTCGATGCCAGGCTTAAAAAGGCGAAAGCAAGCCATAAAATTTACACCATGAATATGTGCAGTATTAGTAGTATTTAAAGTTTGTTTAAAGAATTATTGTCTGATATAATAAGCATATCTTATATACATATTTGTTCGTCTTTGAATGATAGAAGAGGAAGTTTCCAGGAGGAGGGCAAGTTTGAAAAAACTTTATCTGTATATACTTGTGTTTTGGTTTATTGTTGTGAATTTTGGAGGATGTGTCAGCAAAAATGATGTGCAGGATGAGCGTATAGAAAAAATAACAATAAACAGTTCTATATTGGGAAAGGATATGATTTCCCAAGTATATCTGCCTGAAAACTACGATAGTAATATAAAGTATCCTGTTCTATTTTTTTTACCAAGCAACGGAGGTTCGTCCTATACTGTAATCAACCAGTTCGGCATAGTTGAAACTGTCGATAGAATGACGCAAAACAATCAAATCGCCCCGATGATCATAGTAGCACTTGGTATTGATAACAGTTTTGGAATTAATTCCGGTGCCGAAACCAGAGAAATAACAAGATCACTGAGTCTGGAAGATTCTGATGTGAGAATTAATGAAGGTATGTATGAAGATTACATCATTTATGAGGCTATTCCTTATATTGATGAGCATTTCAGTACAGATGCCTCAAGAAATGGACGGTATATCGGCGGGTATTCAATGGGAGGGTTCGCGGCATTATATCTGGCATTTAATCATCCTGATATGTTTTCAAAAGTCGGTGGACACAGTCCGTCTCTATTCCAGGAAGAGTATATTTCCGAATCAGATGATACAAGCTGGTTAAAATGGATTTATCCTGATGAAGAAGCACGCATTAAAAGAGACCCTGTTCTGCTTGCGGAAGCAAATGATTTAAGCGGATTGTCGGTTTATCTGGATACCGGTGAGACTGATGTAAATATTGATGGGTGTGAAAGATTGTACGAAGTATTAACAGATAAACAAGTTGAAGTGGAATTTAATCTGTTTCCGGGAATACATGGTTTTGCGTATTGTAAAAGTCACATGGAAAAATATATGCTTTTTTATGGAGGAGAGTAAATAATATCATTTAGGCGAAGTAATAGAATGGTACAGTATGAAAAGTAAAGGGTGTGACAGTCGGTTTTTATCGGCTGCACACCCTGTTTTTTCATGTGAAAATAATGCATCTGTGGAAATTAAGGGTTATTGTATAAATCCACCAAAGTCAACTGGAAAAGTTGTTTGATATCAACAAAATTTATAGCATAAGGGGTTTGTAATTGACAAACTGTATAAAATGTGTTATTTTTAAATTAGCTTAAGCGTTTAAGCATCGACAATAATATTTTTTTTAATGTTTTGATTAAGCGGTTAAGCTTATGGGAAACAGATTATGAAAAAGAAGGAGAGGATGCGTATGGGAAAGAAAAGAAAGTGGATGAATGTAATGGCATTATTGTTGACGGCAGTCTTGCTGCTTGCAGGCTGTGGAAGCCAGGGTCAGGAGCAAGGTCAGGACGGCTCGGCCAGTGGGGAAGAAATCACAGTAACCTTTTATGATGCAGATGGAACCACTATATTAAAGACGGAACAAGTTGCAAAAGGAGGAACTGCGGAGTCTTTTACACCGGAAAAGGAAGGTTTTGAATTCAAAGGGTGGTACGGTACTCCCCAGATGCAGCACGAGTTTGACTTTTCACAGCCTTTGAATGCAGATACGCCGATCTTCGGCGGTTTCGTGCAGTTTCAGGAGGATACCAGGGAATTTGCCATTGTCGGAAACGGTAACAGCCCATTGATGTTGGTTTCCAGCTGGGGTGCCAATATCAGCGAAGAGCATAAATTGGTGAAGGATCCCAATGCTAATGCGTATACCATAACCCTGGATCTGTATGAAGGGGATGAATTCCAGATTGCCATAAACAGTTCATGGCATCATCAAAGAGGTTACGGCTATCTGGAATCGATCAGCCAGGATGGGAAGGATTATTTCATTAATTCCGGTGGTATAGGTGAGGTAAGTGCCAAAAAGTCCAATATCAAAGTGGCGGTAAGTGGTAATTATACGATTACGCTGACGACCTATCCGGCGGATGATATTTTTGAAACAGATAATGAATATTATACCGAGGAAAGCAAGGATAGTTTTAATATGAATCCTTACGACACCATCACCTGGACATATAACGGTGAACCTGTGCAGGAAGCAGAAGAAATGCAGGCGAACTACTATATTAAGGGGGCAGGGATTACCAAGTGGCAGGATATCTATACGGAGCATACCGGATTTACGGCAGAGGGAAGCATACATACCCTGACCATAGCCCTGAAGGAAGGGGAAGAGTTCCTGTTCACTTCTTTGATGACATCCGGGAACGATTCCTATGTAGGAAATGAATACCTTCGTTACAACAATCTGGATGAAGCAGGAGGAGAACTGTTTGATGCTTCAGAAAGCTACAATTTCATAGCCAAAGCAGACGGCATCTATACCTTTACCTATGATCAGGAATCCAACCTGCTGACAGCGGAATGTGATACCGGACAATTCCTGCCGGATTACGCGTATTATATGAAAGGATCCTTTGGAGATACGAACTGGGGAACGGAAGGAAATGCAGATTACAGTTTGGCAGAGACACAGTCCGGCTCCTATGTATATGTTTTGGAGGGGCTGGCAGTGGAAGCCGGAGATGAAATGGGTCTGCAGAGCATGAATGGCGAAGAGCGGGTTCTGTTTATCAATTATTATTCCATGGCAGCAGCGGCAGATGACAATGCAAACGGAGACTTTGAGCCGCACAGCAATGGACACGGTAACATTGTGGCAAAAGAATCCGGTGAATATACGGTTGAATATGATGCATATACAGGAATCCTTATTTTCCGAAAATAAAGCTGCCAAGATGGTACTATAGCAGCTCTCATAGCAGAAAGGTATGCACCTCCGTTTGTACATGGTTAATGGCAAGCTCCATACATTCCATTACTTTGTCTAACTTGTCCGTTGTAATGGAAGGCCGGTAAAACACATTGCAGGATTCAGGCAGGAGCTGCCGCAGGGTGTCCTCCCATATTACTACATTTTGGTCATGGAGAAGCGTTAAGTCTTGTGGAGCATGGATATATATTACGGAAGGAAATGCCTGCTCCAGGTGTTCTCTGGAAATGGCATTTCCAATCTCCAGACAGACGGCTGTGTAGTCCGGAGACGAAAAATAAGCATCCGCCTCTGACCGGAGCACAGGATAATCCACTGCGATCTGGAAGAAAAAAGGTTCCGTTGTGAAGCTGTCCACAAACAACAGAGGTATGAAATTATTATCGCCGATCACATAAAAATCTTCTGACGAAATATCATAACAAATAATACTGTCCACGTTGTCTCCGGGCATTTGTTCCCTGGAGCTTACATAGACCAGATTATAGTTATGTGAGCGGAGATAAGCGGAAAGCCTGTTCAGAAAATGTAATTGTTCCGCTCTCTTTAAAGGAGAGACATCAGTGGGAAGATATACCGCTACATTATGGCTGCGGTTGGTGGCCAGGGCTTTTGCCGATTGGTTAGGAGTGTAGTTCAGCAGATTTGCTACCTGGAGAACTTTTTTACGGGTTTCCTCACTGATTCGTTCTTCGGTTCGGTTGTTGATTACATAGGAAACGGTTGCTACGGAGACATTTGCTTCCCTTGCAATATCTTTAATTGTTATTTTTTTTCTCATACTACTTTTATATCTGGTTTTATGAGTTTTGTCAATGTGAATATCACAGAGAGGTAAGGTTGTGCCTGATAAAAAATTGTGCTGATCCGTTTCAAAAACGACGAAAGGTGTGGTCATTTCTGAAGCAAAAGCACAGCTCATTATAAAACAAATCTTAGGAGTGAATGAAATGATAAACGAACATGCAATATTACATATTACAGATTCCAATTATTGCTTTCCTGTGGGAAAGAACATTTTGGTTTTACGGCTGCGGGTCAAGCGTGGAGAGGTACTGGAGAAGGTATCTGTGATTCATTCCTGCAAGTACGTTTTCTATAAGGAAAGACAGGAGACTGTCATGGAAAAGAGATACAGCGACCGGTTGTTTGATTATTATGAAGGGGAGCTGGTTCTTTCGGATGTGCGGCTGGCGTATATCTTTTGTCTGGTAAGCGAAGGGAAAAGTCTGTTTTATTCGGAAGATGGGTTAACGGAAAGTTACGATTATGCTTTGGGTTATTATAATTACTTTCAGATGCCATATATCCATGAAGCAGACCGGATCGAAACGGTGGAATGGATGAAAAGCGCTGTATTTTATGAGATTTTCGTTGAGCGTTTTTATAGGGGGAATCGGGAAAAGGACGATGGTTATATCAATTTGAAGTGGGGAGAGCTGCCTGCGCCGAAAAGCTTTGCGGGAGGTGATCTGCAGGGAATACTGGAAAAGCTGGATTATATAAAGGGGTTGGGCGCCAACACTTTGTATCTGACGCCGATTTTTACTTCTATA
>Ga0153941_1000172_pt1 | contig 31282 bp, 15 predicted proteins | sample TSNJ025MetaG_FD_104733 | JGI IMG/M metagenome (GOLD analysis project Ga0153941, IMG submission 104733) | Attine ant fungus gardens microbial communities from New Jersey, USA - TSNJ025 MetaG | ecosystem: Host-associated > Fungi > Mycelium > Unclassified | place: USA: New Jersey, Brendan T. Byrne...
GGACAAACCCGAAGGGCGTACAGCAGCTTTTTCAGTGCATGACGATAAGCCCTTAGTATCTCTTAATAGCATTTTTTTCGGTCATTAACACAGGGAGCCGCGACACGGTTCAGTAAATAGAGCTGGCGAATGTCTACATACGTGTCGCCCCGAACCGGAAGCAACGAAAGACAAAATCAACCGAAAAAAATGCTATTTAGAGATACTGGGCGCAATCTTCCGCATTGAAAAAGCTGCTGTACGCCCTTCGGTTTTGTCCCGTATCCCTGCCCCTGCGCCTTGTCTCCTCCCCTGCCGGAAAACCATACCTGTACCTTACTCGTCCGGTTTTTTCAATCCCCCCCCACCAGTACAACCAGTACACTAAACAGCAGTTTCAAAAAACGTCTTCGTATTTATACTATCCGTCCAATACTGTTATTACCCCTGTTTTTTTTCTGTATTTATGTCATAATGTAATCACAGGATTTTAGATAAACACCCTCTTAAATGAAAGGAGCCGTATATGAAAAAGGGAGTAAACATTTGCTGTTTTCCAGCTGATTATTCATTAGAGCAGTGCTTTAAGCTTGCCAAGGAAAGCGGATATGACGGATTGGAATTGAATATGGTGGAGGAAAGCAGTCAGAGTCCGGCTTTGAAACCAGATGGAAAAGACTGGACAGCTATCCGGGAGTTGTCCGTAAAATACGATCTGCCAGTATCCAGTATATCCACAATCCTACATTGGGAATATCCGTTGACGGATAGTAACCCTGCAAAAAGCGGGAGAGGAAAAGAGCTTGTCCGACGGATGATTGATGCAGCGAAGTTTTTGGGCAGTGATACGGTATTGATTGTACCCGGTGAAGTTACGCCGACAGTTTCGTACAAGTCAGCGTATCAAAGGTCTTTGGATGCTTTCCTGGAATTGAAGTGTTATGCAGAGGAACATGAAATTATTATTGGTATTGAGAATGTATGGAATAAGTTCCTGCTTAGTCCGTTGGAAATGGCTGGTTTTATTGACAGGATCGACAGTAATTATGTGAAAGCTTATTTTGATGCGGGCAATGTACTGCAGTTTTCTTATCCGGAGCATTGGATTGAAATTCTGGATAAAAGAATTGCTAAAGTACATATTAAGGATTTTGATTTATCAATTGGAAGTATCAGCGGATTTAAAAACCTGCTGCATGGACATCTGGATTGGAAGAGGCTGCATGAAGCCCTTTTGGCTATTGGGTATGATGATTATGTCACAGCCGAGCTGAATCCACATATGCAGTATCCTGAACAGCTGATTAAAGATACCAAAGCGGCGATGGATGTAATTTTTGGTACATAAAACTGATATGGGAAGTAATTTTACCATTTATGCCATGAGCAAAGAGAAAGGAAGGAAGACAGAATGAGAAAGATCGGGATTATTTCAGATTCATTCCGGCGGGAACTGCGGGAAGGGATACAAAAGGCGGCGGAGTGCGGTGCACAAGGTATTCAGCTTTATGCTGTCAGCGGACCTATGGCTCCTGATAACCTTGATGCATATGCCAGAAAGGATTTAAAGGATTATATTATCTCACAGGGACTTGAAGTATCAGCTATATGCGGGGATTTGGGCGGTCATGGGTTTACAGTCGAAAAGGAGAATCCATATAAAATAGAAACATCAAAGAAGATTATGGATTTGGCGTTGGATCTGGGCGGCAGTATTGTAACTACGCATATTGGTGTAATACCATCTGAACCGGATCATCCCAGATATCAGATTTTAAAGAAAGCATGTGAAGAGCTTGGCGATTATGCAGACAGTGTTGGTGCTTATTTTGCTATTGAGACAGGTCCTGAAAAAGCAGAAACACTGAAAACCTTTCTGGAAAGCCTGCACAGCAAGGGTGTGAGGGTGAATTACGATCCTGCGAATCTTTTAATGGTTACAGGAGATGATCCTGTAAAAGGCATTCATATACTGAAGGATTATATCGTTCATACGCATGCAAAAGACGGGGTGATGCTTAAACAGACAGATCCTCAGCTGATCTATGATTTCTTCGCAGAAGGTGGAATTGGCGATTTGCGCCTGGAAGATTATTTCATGGAAATGCCTTTGGGGAAAGGACAGGTGGATTTCGCTGCTTATTTCAATGCCCTTGATGAGATTGGTTATGACGGTTACCTTACCATTGAGCGGGAAGTGGGAGAAAATCCTGAAAAAGATATCAGGGAAGCAGTTTTGTATTTACAGCAGTATGGCGTATAATGTGTTATGTAAATAAGGCGGGGTGACATACTCCGCCTATTTCTTTTGCATTGTCCTTTTCTTCTAATGGACAAAAAGGTACGATATAGGCTATGATTAAGGGAGACATTAAATAAGAATCCGGAAAGGAGATCTATAATGGACAATAAGACGATTAATATAGGAAGCAGTGATTTTGTCAAACTTATCCAGCGCGGGTACTTTTATGTTGACAAGACATTAATGATTAAGGACGTGATAGACAGCGGTTCGGAAGCATTGCTTTTTACCAGACCCAGGCGTTTTGGAAAATCATTAAACATGAGTATGTTGAAGGCATATTTTGAGATGAATGCTGATACGGCAGAACTGTTTCGGGATTTAAAAATCTGGCAGTGTGGGGAACGGTATCGGGCAGAGCAGGGAAAATATCCTGTGATTTACCTGTCTTTCTTTGATTTTTCCGAACCGGATTGGGAGCAGGCATTAAACTATCTGAAAAAAGCCATTTCTGATGAATTTATAAGGCATAACTGTGTATGTGAAGGGGACATTTTGATTCCGGTGGAGAAAATGCAGTTTCAGTCTGTCATGGAAGCTTCCGCATCAATTACTTATTATAAAAGCAGCCTGAAGGATTTATCAAGATGGCTGTATCGTTTCTATGGAGTGATGCCCATCATCATTATTGACGAATATGATAAACCACTGCAAAAAGCCCAAACATCCGGTTATTATGATGAGATGATTGCGTTCCTGAAAGGTTTTTTTACAGGTGGTCTGAAGGATAACCCAAGCCTTATGAAAGGTATTCTTACCGGTGTCCTGCGAATCGCGAAAGAGAGCATCTTTACAGGTATGAATAATTTTGATGTGTATTCTGTCTTCAGCAATAAATATAGTGAATACTTTGGTTTTACTGAAGCAGAGGTGCAGGCAATAGCGGAATGCTATGGGACACAGCAGGACATGGCTGAAGTAAAGAATTGGTATGACGGATATTGCTTTGGGGAGACTGAAATCTATAACCCGTGGTCGGTATTGCAGTATTTTTCCCGGGACAGGGTACCGGAAGCATACTGGCTCAGAACAAGCGGAAATGATATCATTCATACGATGTTTAAAAATGTGTCAGCCAGGATGCTGGAGGATCTGACCGCTCTGGTACAGGGAAAGGCCATAATGGCGACAATTCCCGTTGACATTGTATATCCGGACTTGGAGAATGATACATCGGGAAGCATATTGTATGCGGTGCTCATGATGACTGGCTACCTGAAACAGGTGGATGCAAAGCGGGTCGGCGGCGATGAAAGGACTGGCAGGGGGTTAAAATACCGCAGTAAGTTCATGATTCCAAATAAGGAGATTCTGGAAGTCTACCAGGTGGAAATATTGGAATATTTTGAACAGTACTGCAGACCGGACATGTCAGATGTGATCCAGGAAGCGATTACGGCAAATGATGTGGACACCCTGCAGGCAGAACTGTCAAGATTCCTCATGCAGTCCACAAGTAATTTTGACGGAGCGTATGAGGTGTTCTATCATGGTCTGATGCTGGGAAATGTGGCGATGATGCGGGAAGGGTACTTTGTAACATCCAATCTTGAATCGGGAGAAGGCCGTTTCGACATCCAGATGGAGCCGAAGAAATCTGTACTGCCGGGTATCATCATGGAACTGAAGTCAGTACGGGAGGAGTACGCAGATGAAGCAGCCAGGGATCGCAGTCTGGAGAAGGAAGCTGCTGATGCATTGGCACAAATTGAGGAGAATGAGTATATAACCAACCTGAGGATGCGGGGCGTGAAGAGCATCATCCTTTATGGCATGGCGTTCAAGGGCAAACATGCAAAGGTGCTGAGTAAGGTTCTTGAATAAATCCAACGGTACCCTATAGGTTTTATACACCTGACCAAACAATATATAAATATCCAGGGAAAGGAAAATTCAAATGAAGGTAATCACTAAAGTCTTAAGTTCACTGGTAAAAGTGTTTCCTGATGAGGAACCCGTATATATACCGGAGAATACTTTATTCACAGCAATGAAAAATGAGACAATTTCCTTTCAGATAGCATATTCAGCAAAGGCAGTAATGCAGGAGCATGTTGAGATATCCATAAAGTCCCCAATTTTAAGGAACCTTCGTATCAGGGAAGTGCTGTGTGTACCTTGTTCCCTTCCGGCTTACGGGGAGTACGATGATCATTATCTGCGGCTCGCTCTGGGTCTGTATCCGGATTTGCTTCGTGAACGGGATAACCGGTCAGCTGCAATTGTATCAAAGGAGTGGAAAAGTCTCTGGATTGATGTGGAGCCTGATGATGCTTTCATGCCGGGAACCTATTCCATAGAATGCATCTTTTTAAGCTGCGATACCCAGGAAGAATGGGGCTGTGCAAAGGCATCCGTAACAATATTTGATGTACAGTTACCCGGGCAGACACTGATCCGTACAGAATGGTTTCATGGAGACTGCCTTGCTGATTATTATCAGGTTCCTGTTTTCAGTGAAGAACACTGGCAGATTATGGAGAACTTTATTGGGGCAGCAGTAAAAAGAGGCATTAATATGATTTTAACCCCGGCATTTACCCCTCCTTTAGATACGGCAGAGGGCGGTGAGCGGACAACAATCCAGTTGGTGGAGGTTGCGGTTAAGGAAGGGAAATATTTTTTCCATTTTGATAAATTAAAAAGATGGATTGATATGTGTAAAAAAGTTGGAGTTCTGTATTATGAAATGTCTCACTTATTTACCCAATGGGGTGCGAAGCATGCGCCCAAGGTTATGGCAGCAGTAGATGGTACGTACAGACAGATTTTCGGCTGGGATACACCTGCAACAGGAGGCGCATACACGGATTTTCTTCATGCTTATCTGCCAGCGCTTATAGAAAAGCTGAAGGAGTGGGAGATTGAGAAGGTTACCTGTTTTCATATTTCTGATGAACCGGGATTTGAGCATCTGAAATCCTATCAGGCTGCAAAGGTCTCTGTTCGGGAATACCTGAAGGACTTTGTAGTTATGGATGCGCTGAGTGATTATGAGTTCTACAAGACAGGTGCAGTTACAAAACCAGTGTGCGCAACTGACCATATTCAGACTTTTCTGGATAATGGTGTACAGAATATGTGGTCATACTATTGTTCAGCACAATGCAGGAAGGTAAGTAACCGCTTCTTTTCCATGCCGTCGGTCCGCAATCGGATCTATGCTGTCCAGCTGTTCAAATATGACATTGAGGGGATGCTGCATTGGGGATATAATTTCTACAATACCCAGTATTCTCTGAATCACATAAATCCTTACAAGGTGACTGACAGCGGCAATGCTTTTCCGGGAGGAGATGCATTTTTAGTATATCCGAATGCCGACGGTACCCCGGAGGAATCTATCCGCATGATGGTATTGGAGGAAGCAATGTATGACTTGAGAGCATATCAATATCTGGCGGCTTTGACCAGTAAAGATTATGTAATCAGGCTTATGGAAGAATATTTACCGGAGCCTGTAACCTTTGAGAATTATCCCAAATCTGACTATTATCTGATTTCTCTGAGAAATCGTGTGAATAACGAAATAATCAAACATATAGATCAGGCGGAGTGACTTAGGATTTGCCGAATAATTAGTTGTGCTTTTGTTTCAGAAATGACCACACCTTTGGTCGTTTCTGAAACGAATTAGCACAAGTTATTATCCGGCACAGCCTTACTCCGCTTTTTCTATTTCAATGTCTAATCCATAAAAAATAACAAATTGATACTTAGAAGAAGCTGCATTAAATGACCTGGCACGCAAGAGAACCGCATCTCTTACAAGCTATAACCTGGATGCAGGGAATGTGACCGATCCAATCACTTACTTACCCAAATTATTTACAAGACATACCCCTGAATTCCGTACTATATTGAAATGGGCAGCCGAAGAATATAACCAAAGGGAAGAACACTATAAACGGCTGGCATCTGCGGAGCTTCACGTATTTCTGCTTCGGTTGGCACATGACAATTTGATTCAAAATAAGAAATCGGATATCATTCCTATAAAAAAGTCAGAGGTTGTGGCAGAAAACATCCTGCGTTACCTGAATACACACTATATGCAACGAATCAGCAGCGTAGATATTGAGGACCGATTTGAAGTAAATTTTGATTATATCAACAAAGTATTTTCATCCTTAACCGGAACAACAATTTTTCACTACCTGAATGCTGTCAGGATAAACCATGCCAAAGAATTAATTGAAACAACAAGCATGACATTCGGTGAAATAGGGTGTAGTATAGGAATAGAAGACCGGTATTACTTTACAAAACAATTCAAGAAGTACTGTGGGATGACACCTACGGAATATTTTAAATGTATGAACCGGTCCTATATAAACAAAGAAGCAGATACAGGATGAAAGGAAGTGTTTATCAAAATGAAAAATAACAGCATATCACCGTGGTGGAAAAACGCAGTCGTATATCAGATTTATCCCAGAAGCTTTCAGGACACCAATAAGGATGGCATTGGTGATCTGCAGGGGATTATTATGCGGCTGGATTATTTGGAAGAATTGGGAATTGATGCAATCTGGTTGTCTCCCGTCTGCAAATCCCCCCAGGATGACAATGGATATGACATATCAGATTACCAGGATATTGATCCATTGTTTGGAAGCATAGAGGATATGGAACAGTTAATTACCGAGGCTCGAAAACATCATATCAAAATTATTTTAGATTTAGTATTAAATCATTCTTCCGATGAACATCCCTGGTTCCTGGAAGCAAAAAAAAGTAAAGATAATCCCTTCCATGATTATTATGTCTGGCGCGACGGACAGAAAGAAACCAAACCCAATGACATGCGGGCAACCTTTGGCGGCTCCGCCTGGGAATGGGTGCCGGAGCTGAATCAATACTATTTTCATCAGTTTTCCGTGAAACAGCCGGACTTAAACTGGGAAAATCCAAAACTCCGGCAGGAAATCCATAACATGATCAATTGGTGGATTGACAAAGGTGTAGGTGGTTTTCGATTGGATGTAATTGATCAGATAGCCAAAGAACCTGATTTGAAAATCACCAATAACGGCCCAAGATTACATGAGTATATCAGAGAGCTGAGCGAAAACACATTTCAAAGAGCAGATCTCATTACTGTGGGTGAAGCCTGGGGTGCCACTCCGGAGCTGTCTAAACTATACAGTAACCCGAATGGAAGTGAATTTTCCATGGTTTTTCAGTTTGAACACATCAATTTAGATCAACAGACCGGCAAAGAAAAATGGGATTTAGCCCCGCTTAACTTCATTCAACTAAAGGAAATACTGGCAAAATGGCAAAATGAATTATACCAGACAGGATGGAACAGCTTATTTTGGAATAATCATGACTTACCCCGTATCGTATCACGATGGGGCAACGATGGCGAACACAGAGTGGAATCAGCAAAATTACTGGCAGCTATTTTGCATGGCATGCAGGGAACTCCTTATATATATCAGGGAGAAGAGCTTGGCATGACAAATGTAAGATTTGATATCGAAGACTATAAAGATATTGAAACCCTGAATATGTACAAAGAAAGACTAAAAAACGGATATCCTGTACAGGAAATTATGGAATCAATTTATGCAAAAGGCCGGGATAACGCAAGAACCCCAATGCAATGGGATAACAGCAAACACTCCGGATTCACGGGAGGAACCCCCTGGATCAAGGTAAACCCAAATTATACAGATATCAATGCAAAAGCTGAGATGGAAGATGAAAATTCTGTATTCCATTACTATAAAAGGTTAATCAGACTTCGCAAAGCAAACAGTGTATTTGTGGATGGCAAGTTTACCCTGTTGCTGGAAAAAGATGAAAGGATATTTGCCTACTCCCGAAAGAACGATAAAGAAGAAATACTTGTAATAGGAAATTTTTACGAGACACCGGTCAGGTGCAGGCTTCTGAAGGAATGGAATAATAAAGAGGAATCTGCAGAGCTATTAATCAGTAATTATTCCAACATTTTAGAAGGCGAATTACTACAGCCATATGAAGCCAGAATATATAAAAAGCTTTTATAAAATTTCCATTTAGGAAGAAATCCCTGTCTATTCCTGATTATCATTGCGATGAAGAATCCCTTTTAAATCATCATATACATTCTTTATATATTTTATAGTATTATCAAAAACATGGGATTTCGTAATATCAATAGCAATCATAGTTACAATTGGCCCCAATATGGCTCCCCAAATACCGGATAATTTAAGGCCAAGATATATACTTGTTAGGGCAATGAGCGGATGAAGCCCCGTTTGACTGCCTACGATCTTAGGTTCTGCAATTTTCCTGAAAACAAAGAAAGCAGCAGCCAGAATAAGGAGGAATATACCTTTTGCTGCTCCTCCTCCGGCTATTTCGAACAGTCCCCAGGGAACAAGGATAGCAGCGGTACCGATAATAGGAAGGAAATCAATAAAAGCCAAAAACAATGCAATAAGGAAAGCATAGTCCTGTCCATATATTGCAAGTGCCGGGAACATGACCACAAAAGCCAGCAGTGCCAGCAGCAGCTGAGCCTTAAAATATCCGCCTAAAGCTGATTTGAGGGTATTTTTCAGCATACTGAATTGTTCGTAGATACGTTTGCCAAGATATTTTTCTGTCCGATCTCCAATTGTATTATATTCGGCGGTAATGAAGTATGCAGCCAGAATAAAGATAATAGCGTTCATGGCACCGCTGCCGATCTTAGTGGTAATGGATGCCGTATTAGACAATATGGAATTCAGAAAATTCCCGCTTACTTTCTGGAGCCATTGGTAGATACTGTCCATTATATTGTCCAGCATAACCTCCGTATCGCTGGGAAGGAGGTCCAGAAGCCATTCCAGTTTTACATTTATAAAGTCCAGGGCTGACATAATATTATCCCATATGGATTGAATATTGCTTGCCAGTGAAACTGCTTCACTTATGACTGTGTACAGGAACCAGGCAATTAATGAGAAAAGACCGGAAAATACCAAAATGACCAGTATAAATGCCGCCAACTTCCGCGGGAAGCAAAATTTCTGATTAAGCCTGCTGACCAAAGGATTCAGGATTGATGCCATCAGGAATGCGAAGATAAACGGAGCGAATAAGGAAAAAAGCGGCGGCACAACAAAGACTAATAATAATATACATATTATAAAGAAAAAAATATGAAGCAAAAGCCCTGAGTACAACTGGCGGCGTTGTTCCTGTGTGAGTTTAATCATTTAAAATCTCCCTTTAGTAGTGGGAACGTGAAGTAATATTTTCATAATCTTACCATAGGACTCGTACAAAATCCAGTTAATTATGCCCATTATAAACTCATAAAATACAAATTTAGTTACTTTTTATCACTTAAAACTGTATCGGTGCCACATCATCTGTCAGCGTCTCCATCCTGTATTCCGGAAATTCATCCAGCAGACTCTCCAGGCACAGCACCGTTTCATACACAATATCATGCGCCAGAAGAACCACTTTCTTTCTGTCAAGTGTGGTTTCTCTGGCACTTACCACCAGCTCCTCCGGCTCCGCCTTCCTGATCGCATCATCAAGGCTGGCATTCCAGTCAAAATAAATGAAACCCTCCGCATCCATCCTTTCAATGATTTCCTCACTAATCCCCTTATTATAAGCATTTATGCTCCCTCCCGGAAAACGGTAAAGCTTTGCCTCCACCCCGGTAATCTCATACACGATCCTGTATGCCTCTTCAAAATCCTGTATATAACTTTCCGCACTTTCATACAGCACCTTGTAATCATGCCGGTAGCAATGGATACCAATTATATGGCCTTCCGCCACAATCCGTTTTGCCACCTCCGGATTCTTAAGGACATTTTCACCTACCACAAAAAAGGTTGCCTGAATGTCTCTTTCCTTCAGAATATCAAGTATGGCATTTGTATTTTCTGCCGAAGGACCATCGTCAAAGGTCAGGTACATGGTCTTGGGATTGAAGTAGTATTCAATTCCCCGGGCAATTCCTGCTGCAAGCTTCTCCTGATATTCGGGTGTAAGCAGCAGTTCCCGTTCGCTGCTGTTGGAGAGAAAGCCGGTTTCAATAAGGCAGGCAGCCATGGAGGTTCTGTTTGTTACGCAGAAATCCGCATCATCTTTCAGATCCCGGTCATTGGCCAGGGTGATTCCCACCGTTTGCTGGTGAATCACCCTGGCCAGCCGTTCGCTGTCTCTTGATGTGTCCTCCCCGTAATACCAGGTCTCAATGCCATTGACATTCCGGTCCTCATAATAGTTCTGGTGAATGCTTAAGTAAATATCCACATCATACAACGCTGCCATCTCCACACGGTCTTCTTTCACCATATATGTATCGTCTTCCCGTATCATGATTACCTGATACCCCATATCCTGAAGCTTTTCCTTGAGCTTCAGGGAAATGGCCAGGTTGATATCCTTTTCCAGGATTTCACCTTCCCGGCAGCCGTTATCAACACCGCCGTGTCCCGCATCAATCAGGATCAGCGGTATATCCGCAAGGTAGCCTGCCGAACTGCGTCTGGTTTCCTCCTGTATGATAATTTCCTCGACTGGGATGGTCAATTCATCTGCCGGGATTTTTTCTTTTGTTACAACAGTTGGCGTCTCCAGCGCATCAGCAGTCCTTATGACCCGGATAGTCAACAGAATGAACAGGTTCAGAACTATAAAAAGCAGAATTCCCATACCAATCGTTATAAACCGGTACCATTTTTGCTCTCTCCTTCTGTGGTATAATTGTGCACTTGCAGATAATCGTGCATTTGGTGATAATTTCATGGTTCTGCTTAAACTAAGTCCTTTGTACATTCTGTCAGATGCTCCTTTCATGAATACAGCTCCGGTGAATCATTGTAACAGTTTAGTTGTAAGGCTTAACTGTTACTATGATAAAGATTACACCGAAGCTGCATCAAAACACCCTAATATTTGCATCAAAGTACCATCATTTTGAGATTTTTAAAAATAATTCATTTATTCCATCATAGAAACCGATGGTTACCACCGTACTATCCTTTCCCATGCCGGTAAATACATACTTCTTATAATATGGTGTGGTCTCTGAAAGGAGATTATCGGACTCATAGGGAACCGGTTCATTCAGTCCCATGTATTCACTCCATTTGGCAATCATCTCATCCGCATCAATGTCTTCCCACTCCCATTCTGTACGGACATAAAATTCATAAATCTTCCCATCCACAGCGCTTATATAAGCATCAATCAGGCGGTTTTCCTTATTGGCATTCTGCTGCGCGGTAGAGAGACTGATCTTCCATATGGGAACATTGTTCCTTGGTTCCAGTACATCAATGGCAGAGTACAGGACAGCACTGTAGGAAGAGGACGTTACATTCCTGACTGAATCCGGCAGTATTCCCAGTTCTTTTAAAAGAGAAAGCCCGCTGTTGCAGTTTTCATATATCTCTTCATCTGTAATCTCCTGACCGGATGGGCCTTTGTAATTCATGACAAAGGAGTAAGAGCCTGCCCGTTCCTGGTAGTCCAGATCCGTATTGCTGTTCCTGGTCATGGCATTATAATCACTTTCAGGAAGTGTCTGGCTGTTGAGACATTGGGATACAATATAAATCTTTTCATTACTGCTCAGAATATAGCGGTATCCTTCCCCTGCCTCTTCCGCCTGTAACACATGAGGCTTGTCCAGTATCCCTTTATCACGGTATCCTGCTAACGCCTCCGGTCCCCACAGGGACAAACTCACAATGAGAATTACCGGCAGCAGGAGGATCAGGCTGTATATTTTTTTCTTGTTTTTTGTCATTTGTGATTATACGCCGTTTTCGACGCCCTCCTCGATTTCTGTGTGTGGAATTCCCAACTGGGAAATCTCAATATAGGGAAGTGTAAAGCTCATGCAGGTGCCCTTCCCCGGTTCACTGTCTATGATAAGTTCACTGTCATGCAGGTGCAGGATTTCCGTACACAGGGCCAGTCCGATCCCTGCGCCGTTCCTACTTCTGGAACGTGATTTATCCACCATATAAAAGGCTTTGGTAATATGAGGCTGCTCTTCCTTTGGTATCCCCGCGCCATAATCTCTTACGGAAATACAGTACCCATCTTCCGCGGTGGTACCTGTCACTTCAATCCTGCCGCCAGACTCTGACGCCTTACATGCATTATCAATCAGGTTAACCAGTACTGTCATAATCAGGCTTGATTCCACCTGAATCATCTCCTTGTCATAGCGAAAATCAAACAGGTAATCATCATAGGTATGGAAGGCTGTATCCAGATATTGAAACAGGGACTCCGCCGATATACTCTGCCGCTCTATCTCATATCTCTTAGTCACAATAATATCCATCAGGCGCAGGGACATTGTCTCCAGACGTTTCCCTTCCGTATAAATATAATTGGCCGAAAGAAAGCTTTTCTCTTCATCCAGCTTACGGGAACGAAGGATATCCGCATAACCGATGATAGAAGTCAGCGGTGTCTTTAACTCGTGGGCAAAAGCAGCTACAAAATCTTCCCGGTCCTGTATTCCCTCCTCCAGCTTATTGATATTTTCCTCCAGAGCAGCCGCCATTTTATTAAAATCATCAGTAAGGCTTCCCAATTCATCATCACTGATCTTCTCCGCCCGGTAATCGTAACTTCCAGCCGCCATTCTTCTGGTAGCCCTGCTCAGTATCTTAATGGGTTTGGTCAGCAGACAGGAAATCAGATACATGATAACGGTGCCGAACAGCAGCATGAGCAAAGTTACCCGGCGGTAGACCAGGAAGCCCAGCTCCCGTTCGGTAAAGACATCCGTTATATCCCGCATGGTCTCCAGATACAGAATCCGGTCCAGTGTATCCACCGTACTGCTGGTCTGGATATAATAACTGTCCTCCAGTTGAATGACCTGATAAGTCTTGGTACTTTCCCCTGTCTGTTCCAACAAGTCACCTTCTGCTGTAAATCCCACGCTGGCGTACAATATGTTTTTCTGTTCGTCACTGATTCTCAGCAATCGGTGGCTGTTCTCTCCTCCGGCTTCCAGATTGGATGCAATCTGTTCCACTGTATTGTCAGGCAGCACGTCATACATGGTGGGTACATTCAGTGCCGCTGTCTCGAAAGCAAACCGCAGAATACTGTTCTCATCCAATGATTGCTGGATTTCCCTGCCCAGCGATGTCTGAAAAACGAAATTAACAATATAATATCCGCTGAATCCAAGTGTAACTGCCAGTACCACAACGGTACACATCAGAAGCTTTACTGAAAATTTCATTGATGCACCTCTAAGCGGTATCCAACCTTGTATACTGCAACCAGGTTGTTTTCCCAGCCTACCTTCCTGCGCAGACGCTGCACATGCAGGTCCAGCGTACGGCTGTCTGCAAAATATTCCCCTTCCCATACTTTTTCGTACAGGAATTCCCTGAATAATGCGATATTTTTATTTTTGATAAAGAGAACCAACAGTCCGTATTCCTTGTTGGTAAGTTCGATCGGTTTTCCTCCTTTGGTCACCCGGCGGGCGTCCACATCCACCACCAGGTCTCCCACCACCAGCTGGGGCTCCCCTTTATTATATCTGCGCAGCACTGCCTCCACCCGGGCCACCAGCTCCACTACATCAAAGGGCTTTACCAGATAGTCGTCTGCACCAAGCTTCAGCCCCTTTACCCGGTTCTTGACCTCATGGCGTGCGGTAATAAAAATAACCGGAACACCCAGCGGCTGTATGTATTCCATAATATCAAATCCATCTGCCCCGGGCAGCATGATATCCAGTAAGACCAGATCAAAGGCTTCCTTTTCAATCATATTGATGGCTTCCAGGCCGTCCTGGACACTTTTGCACTGATAACCTGCTGCCGATAAGTTAAGGTCTATCAGATCACAAATGGATATCTCATCATCTACTATCAGTATTTTAATCATTCTGCTGACCATCCCCAATATGCTCTCGCTTTCTTTACAAGTTCTGCCATGGTGATTTCTCCCCCGGCAGTATCTGTCTCGTTGTCTTCTTCATTGAACAGGTGAATTTTCCCATACTCCGTCTCTTCCGTAAAACCGCCCGTCCGTTGGTAATAAATTGCAAAAACGCTGTCAACCAGCAATTCACCTTCACTGCCTTCATAGCTGTAGCGTCCCAGTACCATGACATCCCTGAGACCGTCACCATCAATATCCTTACAGGTAAATCCCTTCAGGGCATACAGGTTATCATATCTCCCCATGGGCTGGAAGCTCCACACGATGAATCCCTGCTCATTTACCAGATAGATCATAAATATATCATAATCTGCCATGGTATACATACCCAGGACAGTTCTCAGCTTACCCAATTTTTCAAATTCCCTGTAGAGATACTGGTCGGTAAAAATATCAAATCCATGCTCCTTAAGTTCCTCCAGGGTGGTTGCCGTATAAAGGAATTCCGTGGAATATCCGTCCCGGACAAAAGCTGTGATAAATTCAATACTCTTATTCATACTAAAGCGGTTGATCTTGTCAGATATCCTGTAATCCCTGTAGAATCCCTTTTTATTCTGAAATAATACATCACCCACCTTATAAGTATTGCCGGCATAGGTACCTGCTTCATTTTCACAATAGGTAATCAGGACAACATCTGTCAGTCCATCCCCATTCACATCCTGAAAGGATACGGCGGCAATTCCCTTGGTCTGCTGTACCAGTTCATCCAGATTCCGGTTATTGGTCTCCAGCTGGTCGGTTTTATACAGGATATTCCCCTCATCATCTGCCAGGAATAAAGCCAGACGGCTATAATTCACATCCAGTGCCGGTATGAAGTTCACCTCTCCAAAGTATTCCAGTTCGATCAGGAATATCTGATCCTCAATCACCTGATAGTCATTTGCTTCTATATCTGAAACTGTTTTGACCGCATGAAAACGCCGTCTGTATTCCTGGTATTTACGGATGATCTCTTCCTGTTCATATTGATCAGGATCCTGACCTGCAGCAGAAGCATACACAGATGCCTGTACTGCCCCGACAGGATATGCCAGGGAAAAAAACATACACAGCAATAACAGCAGTATCTTACTAAACTTCAAATATGCGGCATGAAATCTCTTTTTAATCATAAAAGCGTACCTGCCTTATCTGTTTGGCAATACAAATTGATATATTTCTTCTATTTAGACTATATCAAAAGGAAACTGATATTTCAATGATTACTTTATTCCCGCTAGCAATGAGCAAACCAATCGTTTGACTGCGCTCTCATGTCATAAAAAAGTAAAAAAAACCCCATGTCCTGGTAAAAAGGGCATGGGATAATATGCTTATAAGCCATACAAATACGTCTCTTGATATGCCGTATATCGGGAAAATGTTATTACGCACTTTCTAAATTATTTAAGTTTTGATATTAAAAGGTTATAATATTTACATGTGGATCTTTTGACCTACATATTGATTATAGGAAAAATAATTAATTTTGTCAAGGATATGATGTAAAAAAAATAAGCTCTATATATCAAAGCGTTATTGTGCGGATGGAAAATCAGGTTGAACAAAGTTGGACATGCGAGGCTGAAACCGTGAGTTTTCCACAACTTTTGCAAGGTTCGCTTTGTGGCTGCCATCATCTTACGCAAGTTTAAAACAAAATTTTTCATTTTGTAATTATGATCTGACTTGTTGGCTTTGAACATCATATTACAGTTTTTCATCCGATTATTTTAGCAGATTAAAGTATTAAAACGACCAAAAAACAAATATATAAAATATGCTGGATTTCTCGTCCCGAACTCGTTCAGACCGTTTTTGTCTGAAAGAATTCAGGACGAGAAACTGCGTTATACGCCAGATGTATCTAACGAACTATCAGAAAACAAATAAATATATGACCATGATACCAATTTAGTATATGAATACTATTTGTACCATATTACTCGAATATTTTAAGCCGTCAAATAAACCGTCAAAATAATTTTACTTTTCAACAGTCCCGCGAATAGACGGCACTATAAATACAAAAGATAAAAAGATAACAACGCCGGAGGCAGATTCCGATGTCTGTAAGCAGAATAAGACTGTCACCGCGAGATGTTATAAAAGCACAATTAACTACGTAAGCAGCAAATTAGCTTACGAAACATTTGCCGTGGTTGCGGTAATATGGCCGGTGATCACGAGCTTTATCCAGGAGGTTAATCAATGGCAAAAAAAGGTGAAAACATTTATAAGAGGAAAGATGGCCGTTGGGAAGGACGGTATATCAAGGGCCGCAGAATCAATGGAAAATTGCATTATGGTTATGTATACGGTTATAGGTACAAAGATGTGAAATCAAGACTCGTAACACTAAAAAGCTATTATGTGGATAAGCAGGCGCCGGAACAGAATTATTCCGGTACGCTGGCAGACTGGGTTCAATTTTATATGGAAGAAATGCTTCGTTCAAAAATAAAACCGTCTACTTATTCCTATTACCACCAGATATTGCAGAATCATATACTTCCGGAACTCGGAAGCAGGAAGCTGAACAATATTACACAGGATGATATTCAGGTATTTGCAGATTCGCTGCAGGATAAGGGTATTGGGGTAAATACAGCCTGCGGCATTATAGGGATGATGCAGCGGATTTTTACAGCTGCGATTAAGAAAAATCTGGTACTTGCCAATCCATGCAGAGACCTGGAACTGCCGGCAAAGGATATCCCCCAGTTTGCTCCATTGACCCGGGCCGAACAGCAAAAGCTGGAAAATGCGGCGGCGGCAGATAAAGATGGAATTGCGGTTATGCTTGCATTATATACAGGGATGCGTATTGGTGAATTATGTGCCCTTCTCTGGGATGATATTGATTTTGAAAACAGGATAATAAATGTGCGCAGAACGATTCAGCGCATCAGCAATATGGAGCATGGCGGCGGTAAAACATTTTTGAATATCGGTTCCACAAAAAGTGCATTTTCCAACAGGAGTATCCCCCTGACTGAAAAGCTGCATCAGTTATTAAAAGAGGAACAGAAAAAGTCAAACAGTGATTATGTAATATCCTGCCGTGGAAATATTGCCGAGCCGAGAATTGTCAGATACCGATACCACCGCATTTTAGAAGCAGCCGGAATCAGATTGATTCATTTCCACGGCCTCCGCCACACATTTGCCACAAGATGTATTGAAACCGGCATGGACGTGGCCGCCCTCAGCCGCCTGCTTGGGCATAGCTCCATTAAAATGACTCTGGATATTTATACAGGAGCCACAATGGAACACAAAGCGGAGTCAATACAGAAATTAGACCTAATATTTGACTGGCAAAATGAGCTCCATCAGCCGTCATTTGAGTCGTCAGCCAGTATCTAGAACCATCACTTTACGCCACATATAGACCTTTTTTCCTGATATACGGCATATTGTTACATAATTACAGAATTTTCGCTGTGACACAAATGACAAGGAAAGGAATTTTATGAAAACACTATACTACGAAGGAAGAAGCGGATGTCAGTATGTAATGCAGGAGAGATTTCTGCATGCTGAAGGAATGTATCTGACGATATACCGGCTGCTGCCGGATGATGAGTACTGGGAATACTATATGGGGCGATGGAGTGAGATCTATGTGGACAGTCTGAAAGGTAACCGCTGGCTCCTCATTCAGAAGGCACGTTCCCAAAAAGAAGCGGGAGAGTTCCTGCAGCACATAATAGGAGAGAATAATTGGCAGAAAGGTGTCCCCTATGCAGACATAGAACCTTTGTTTGTACCGCTTGTGGAAGTGAAAGGGGAATGACGGAGTGAGGTTACATATGAATAAGGAAAAAGAAATAAGGCATTGCGAATATGTCTGTTGTTCAGCGCGTTACACCACATTCCGGATCAGAGACCATCCGGAATGTGTGATTTCATCAATTAATCGATTTGGTTAATCCTGTAATGACAATCACAACAGATACTTTTGGGTTTTATAAATTTGATAATTTGATGCCGGGAACCTATATTACTGGCATCAAAAGAGTACCCGTGGAGGATGTTTTGTATTTGTTTTACTGTCCCTGTTATTCTGAAAGAGGGAACAGCAGTGACTGGTATGAATGCCGGTATGAGGAGCGTGCTTATGATGAAACCGCTGCATTATGCCGGACAATGATGAGGTTGGAGGTGATATAAGGGTTCAGGGAGAAAAAGTCACTATGTCGGGAACAAATATATAAAACGTAAAACGGGAGATGTCCGCTGGAGACGCTTTAAAGAGCAAAGCGGACGGAGGGAATGTTGAATAAAGACAAATTCAACCTCGGTTGAATAAAGATCATTCAATCTCAGGTTGAGTAAGAGGCTATTCAACTTCTCTGATATGAATGCCTGTTATAGCAGGCAGAGGGGAGCAATGATGAAAGAAAGAAAGACATTCAGGAAGATTTTATCGTTCATCCTGATGATAACTATGTTGCTTTCACAGACAGTACAATTGTATGCGCAAGAAGAAACAGGGGGAATGCAGACCCAGGGGGAGCAAAATCCGACGGTGCTGCAGGGCAGTGGTGAATCTGCTGAAGATGATCCGGTTACCGGAGATGTCAGCGGCGGAGACGTCAGCGGCGGAGATGTCAGCAGCGGCAACGCTTCAGTCAGCGGTTCTTTATGGCTGGACAGTTATACTGATATCGCAAACGGCATCTATGACGGAAACGGTGTATTTGATGCGGGCGAGCAGCCACTCTCAGGTTATCCGGTCAGATTGTATCAGGAAAGTGATCTGGTCAATCCGGTTAGAACGACCACAACAGATGCATCCGGAAACTATGAATTTGCTGATTTGCTGCCGGGAACCTATGTGGCTGGCGTAAAAAGCGAAACTGTGGATGGTGTTTTGTATTTGCTGCCGTTTGCGGGAATAAGCGGAGATAATAAATTCGCGATGGCAGCCCCTGACTACACAGATGCGTATACAGTTTCTATTGTACTGGAAGAGGAAACAGCAGTGACCGGTATGGATGCCGGTATGAGGACAATGCCTGATTTTGCACCTATGTCCGGCGGGTATACGGTAAGCGGAGATCTGGTGGGAAGTTATATAACCCTGGCAGATGCCATGGCGGATATAAACAGTAACAGCGGCAGCACTTATGTGATCGAAGCGACCATGAGCGATTCAAGTATGGGAAATATTGTTACCATCAATGCAGGTAAGAATGTAACCTTGAAATCCAGCGGCAGTACAGCAGCAGTCATTACCCAGACAATCGCGGATGAAAGGCATTTCCGGGTATCGGGTAACCTGACACTGGAAAATATTGTGCTGGAGGGCAGAAATACCGGCGGTGGTGTAAGAGTTACGGGAGGAACACTCACCATGGGTAACGGTGCAGTTGTTCAAAACTGCAGAACAACTACCAGTCGTGAAGGCGGCGGTGTGTATGTGTTAAGCGGCGGTGCAATTACAATGAACAGCGGCTCACTAATAGACAACTGCGGTGCGGTTACATCCGGTCAGTCTATGGGCGGCGGTGTAAGTGTGACAAACTCAAGTACCTTAACAATGAACGCAGGTGCAGTCATACAAAATTGTTATGTTAACAGTACCGGCAGCAACTACACATACGGCGGCGGTGTTTCTGTGAATTACGGAAGTACATTCCATATGTACGGCGGTACGATTCAGAACAATACCGCATCTTCTGCCAACGGATCCAACTGGACAATTGGCGGCGGCGTGTTTATAGGGCAGAGTGACACCGGAAGTTCTGTTCCGTCCACATTTATTATGGATGGCGGTACGATTAGCGGCAATACAGTAAGCGGTGCAACAAGCAATGTTTTAAGCGGCGGTGGTGTCGGTCTGATGAATGGCGCTGTATTTACCATGAATGGCGGAACCATCAGCAGCAATCGTGTAATTAAAAATGACAGTAACTTTAACAGAGATGCATTCGGCGGCGGTGTTGGTATATACAGTACAGAGAGTACTTCCTGCCAGTTTGAGATGAATGGCGGCAGTATTACCAGCAACACTGTGGAGAACAATTCAAGTTATCCGAATTATATCAATGCCTATGGCGGCGGTATCGGAGTATTGCATCACAGCACATCAACATCTGCATCATCCATACGCATTACCAACGGAACAATAAACGGTAATGAAGCAATTTTAGGTGGTGGTATTTATACGAGCAGCAAAGGTACTGTGCAGATTGACGCAGGTTCTGTTACCAACAATAAAGCGCAGAATGATGGCGGCGGTATTTATACAACCGAATTCAACTATGCAAATCCTATTGTAACCGGCAGTTATGGAAATCTGACCATAGGGACCGGCGTTGCATTCAGTGGGAATACGGCATCGGCATCTTATGGACCGCCTTCAAACGGATCAGATATTACAAATCTGCAGTTTGCAGGCACGAGTACCACGAGTCACATTCTGAATAATTATGATGTGAACTACAGAGGTGCCTATAATGTAATCTACGATCCCAACGGCGGCGGCGGAGCGCAATATATCCAGGCTGCGGGGAATGCAGGCAACACTACAGTTGCAGCGCAGGCACTATCGGTTACGGGTATTACAGCTCCTGCCGGTTATACCTTTAAGACCTGGAGTACAGACGCAACCGGTGTTGATACCAATCAATATTATGCACCTGGGGATGTATTCATCCTGTCCGGGAATGTAACACTCTATGGAATCTGGGAAGCGGATTTCAGCGGACTGACCCTGAATGGCGTAACGACAGTTTATGATGCAAACTCCCATTCGGTTGTATTGTCCGGTACTTTGGCAGGTGATATTGTGGAATATTATGTAGGCGGAGTACAGCATTCTTCCAACCCGGCATTTAAAGATGTGGATAATTATCTTGTGGAAGTAAAAGTTACCAGGGGTACAGAAAGTGAAACCCGAAATGCCTATGTATCAATAACCCCTAAAGCTATAACGATTACCACGAACAGTGCTTCTAAAGTATATGATGGTAATCCCTTGACAGCCAGCGGTAGTGTTGCAGGTATTGTAGGGAGTGAGGATTGTTCCTTTACTTTAACGGGGAGCCAGACGAATGTGGGAAGCTCACAGAACACTTATTCCCTCATATGGAATGGTACTGCGAAAGATACTAACTATTATATCCAGACAGAATCATTGGGAACACTGACAGTTAATTTAGATACCGGAAATACAATTATTGTTACGGCAGATAGCGGCACTAAAACCTATGACGGAACACCCCTGACAATAAGCACTTACACCTATACCGGTAATCTACCGGGAGATACTGTTTATGCTACAACCAGCGGATCACAGACAAATGTAGGCAGTTCGGATAACCGTGTTACAAATGTATGGGTCGAAGATGCCAATGGCAATGATGTAACCGCCAATTATCAGATGGGAACCCATGTACCTGGTACACTTTCGGTTTCGGTGGATACAAATAATGTCATTGTAGTAACAGCCAGGAGTGCTTCTAAGTATTATGACGGAACAGCTTTAACGGAAGCTGGCTATGATCGGACAGGTGGTACTCTGGCGACAGGCCATACGGTAAAAGCTTTTACAAGCGGAAGCCAGACAAATACCGGGTCTTCAGCAAACATAATTACCCATGCATGGATTGAAGATGGCCAGGGAAATGATGTATCTGCCAATTATCGGTTTGGAACCCATTTGAGTGGTACTTTAACAGTTTCGGCAGATCCTAGTAATGTAATTGTATTCAAGGCCAGAGACGCTGCCAAAAGCTATGACGGTACGCCGCTGATTAATCATAATTATGAAGTTGTCAGCGGAACACTTGGCACAGGCTGCGTTGTATATGCAACCTATAGCGGAAGTCAGACAAATGTGGGTTCCTCTGTAAACAGGATTACAAATCTGCAGATTTATGATGCTCATGGAATGAATGTAACCAGCTATTACACAATCGGTACATTCCAGGAGGGAACATTAACTGTAAATAAGGATACGGCTAATCCGATTACAGTAACCGCAGGCAGCAGCAGTAAAGTTTATGATGGTGTACCTCTGACAAATAATACCTTTACGTATACCGGAACTTTGGCAAGCAGTCATACAGTACGGACTACTGTAAGCGGCAGCCAGACAAATGTGGGAAATTCTGCAAATACAGTGACTTCAGTGTGGGTGGAAGATAGTTTTGGCATTGATGTATCCGCCAATTATGCCTTCGGTACTCATGTAGATGGGATACTTACGGTTAATGCAGACACCACTAACCCCATTAGGCTGACTGCAAACAGCAGCAGCAAAACATACGATGGCACACCGCTTACAAACATCTATTATTCACACACCAGCGGTACCTTGCGGGCCGGTGATACATTGGTATCGGCAGTAACAAGCGGAAGTCAGACGAATGTGGGAAGCTCTTCCAATACTATTACATCCATATTGATTGAGGATGCAGCCGGGAATGATGTAACAGGTAACTACGCGGTAGGACCTCATTATCCCGGAACACTGACAGTGAATGCAGATACTGCCAACGTTATTGTGGTAACAGCCGGAAGTGCAAATAAACTCTTTGATGGTTTACCATTGACGTGCAATGACTATACACTGACAAGCGGTACGCTGATCTCCGGTCATACTCTTACGATCGTTGGCGGCGGAAGCCAGACATATGCAGGCAGTTCACCCAATCCTGTTGCCTCCCTGAAAATCGTGGATGCAGCAAATAATGATGTGACTGGCAATTACCTGCAGGGAACACATATAGCGGGAACACTTACCGTTAATCCGGATCCCAACAATATCCTTGTAGTAACGGCAGGCAGTTCTACCAGAGCCTACGATGGAACACCTTTGACAAACAACACAGGTACTCTGACAAGAGGAACCATTGGACCCGACCATGTTCTGCATGTAACTACCAGCGGAAGTCAAACTGATGCAGGAAACTCAGTCAATACCGTTACAAGTGTAGAGATTAGAGATGTTAGTGGGAATGATGTAACCAGCAATTATAGTATTGGAAATCATTTGACTGGAACATTGACAGTTGAGAAAGCTGCAGTAACAGTAACAACAAACAGCGATTCCAGAACCTATAATAGTCAGCCATTGACAGCACCCGGAGCGATAACGGGACTGGTTAATAACGAGACGGTAACTTTTTCTGTCACAGGAAGCCAGACCGATGCAGGGAGTTCGACAAATACCTATTCCCTGATTTGGAACGGGACAGCAGACCCCAATAATTATAAAGTGGAAACGCATTTGGGTACCTTGGAAGTAACAAAAGCACCACTTACGGTATCAACAGGAGATGCAAGTAAAACCTATGATGGTACGCCCCTGACGGAACCTTCGGGGAATTACGCCGGACTGCAGCTGGGTGACACCTTGACCCTTTTAATGACCGGCAGCCAGACAAATGCTGGAAGCTCTGAAAATACTTATACCATTATCTGGGGGCCTGGTACAAACGGAAATAATTATGAAGTGATTGGAACCCGAGGTACTTTAACAGTAAACAGGGCAGCCATATCGGTAACAACAGACAGCGGAAGTAAAACCTATGACGGTACGCCCCTTACGGTACCCACAGGAACCCACAGCACTCTGCAAAACGGGGAGACCGTAACATTCAATGTGACAGGAAGCCGGACAAATGCCGGAAGCTCTTCAAATACCTATTCTTTTGTATGGAATGGGTCAGCTTTGGAAGGCAACTATACTATCACAGAATCACTGGGGACTCTTACTGTTAACACCAGAGCTCTGACTATTTCCACAGGCAGTGCCACAAAGGCTTATGACAGTACGCCCTTAACGCAAAGCAGCGGCAGTGCAGCCGGACTTGTAAGCGGTGAGACGCTGATAGTGAGGCCAAACGGAAGCCAGACGAATGTAGGCAGCTCCCAAAATACTTATGCGATTGCCTGGGGAACAGCCAATGCCAGTAACTACCATGTGGCATCATCACAGTTGGGAATCCTGACGGTCACCCATGGAGAAGTTACTGTGAAAGCCAATGATACCAGCAAGGTATATGGAACAAATGATCCGGCCTTTACAGCAACAGTGACAGGAACCTATGGTTCAGACACAGTAAGTTATACATTCAGCCGTACAGCAGGCGAGGATTGCAGTAATTACCTGATTATGCCGGCAGGAGCACAGATACAGGGCAACTACAGAGTTACTTATGCTGCCGGAACCCTGACCATAAAGCCGGATCCCAACAATGTCATTACAGTCATTTCAAATGATGCCGTTAAGGAATATGATGCAGCATCGCTGTCTGAAGCCGGGTACACTTACACCGGAAGACTATATGGCTCAGACTATCTGGTGGCATCAACAAGCGGAAGCCAGGTGAATGTAGGCACAGGTGATAACATCGTAACTGCAAGGATTATGCGTGGAACCGGAGCAGCTGCGGTGGATGTAACCGCTAACTATATCGTGGCATACCAGTATGGTGGTCTTACTGTAACACCCAGGGTCGCTTATGTGATTGCCAACGACTGCCAAAAAACCTATGGAGATGCGGATCCTTCATTCTCAGCAACAGTAACAGGACTCTTGGGTAATGATACTGTGAACTACACACTTACCCGTGAAGGGGGTAATAATGCAGGGAAGTATGCGATTCGGGTGTCAAATGAACTTGCCGGCAACTACAGACTGACCGTTATTTCCGGAACATTGACAATTAAACCGAGAGAAGTTGTTGTATATGCAGACTATCTGATAAAAGCACAGGGAAATGCAGATCCTTATCTGTCAACTACCGCAGTCGGCTTACTGGGCGGAGATACCCTGAGTTATAAAGTAAGCCGCGTACCGGGAGAGGATGTTGGAATCTATAAGATAACAATAGACGGTTCTTCTCTGCAGGGTGGTTATGCAGTAACCTATAAAACCGGCTATATGGCAATTACGCCGGATGGAACGCTGAAAGGTCTGGATCCTGAATCCCTGGAATTATTTACAAGCGGAAGGAATTATCTGCAGGCTATAGAGGAAGGGATAATCAGCCCCAAGACCGGTGCAGATGACTACACAAGTGCAGTTAAAAATGTATTTATGTTCTCAACAGCATTACTTTTCGTATTGACTGTGATGAACCGTAAACGCAGGAAAAACCTGTAAATCCTGGTTGTTTCGCAGGTAAGGAAAACGAGTAAATCTGTTTTGAACAGCAATCCAGTTTGCACCGGCAATTATGGTGCAAACTGGTATTGTTAATTGATTTTAAATGATAGGAAAGCCCACGCTTTTCCTATCGTTTAAAAGAAGGGGGATGTAAATATGAGATTACTGTTCATTCGGATCAGAGCTCCTACATAAAAGGGGATATTCAATTTGGCATGAGGGACCATTGCCTTTTATAAGGGTAAGGAAACCTCCATAAAATATATTGGCTTCATTGTGATGAATAAGCATATGGCAGGAGGCCAATACCAAGGAGGATTAATGAAAATAAGAATAAAAAGAACCCTGGCCATATTTCTTGCATTTTTAATGGTTTTTGGTTCGCTGGCGGAAAATTCGCTCAGCGCATTTGCAAAAGAAAACGGATCAGAGGTACAGACAGAGATACAGGGAACAGAAGGAGCATTGAATACGGTTTCGGGCTCCGATATCTCAGGCTCTGATGTATCGGGTTCTGATGTTTGGGAATCTGATGTATCAGGTTCTGATGTATCCGGCTCTGATTTGCCGGATACTGACGTGACGGACACCTTCCCAAGTATTGGCGGCGGCGTAATAATAAAGCCGTTTGACCTGGGGACAGAGGTGGAATATCTGCTGACAGTAGAATTCCTGATGGAAGGTTCCAACGTGCTGGCAGCGCCGTATTTTGACGGCTGGTATTATGCGGGGGATTCCTATTCGGTACCGATCCCCGATATTTCCGGTTATGCGGCATTTTTGCAGCCTGCCGGGACACCGGTATCCGGCTACCTGACCGGAAGGATAACCAGTGATGAAACGCTGACAGTTTTATACAAACCGGTAAACGGCAGTTACACTGTGGAACACATGACGGAACGGCTGAGCGGAGGTTATGAACTCCATTCCTCTGAAGTCAAGAGCGGATATGTGAACCAGATGACGATCGGTCAGTCGAAGACGATTACCGGGTTTATCGCACAGCCGTTCAGCGATGTACAGATTCAATCCGATGTAGCCACAGACACGGTGGTTAGAATCAATTATAACCGGGTGGAATATCCGGTGAAATTTCAGTCAAATGGCGGGAGCTATGTTACTACGGAGTATATAAAGCATGGCGGAAGCATTAGTCCGGCTTCTTTTACCCCCACAAGGACGGGGTATACTTTTGCCGGCTGGTATGCAGATGCGGCATTGACGACTCCGGTAACCGGTGCGCAGACCATAACACAGGAAACGGTCTATTATGCTAAGTGGACTCCGGCATCTACCACCTATACAATTCTTTTATGGCTGGAAAATGCGGACGATATAAATTACTCAGTGTATGGCACAAGAACCGGCACTGCATTAACCGAAGCATTGGTTACTGTAAGTTCTGGAGCATATGCAGTGCCATATGGAACATTCGATCGCTCGGATACTGTTACCATTGCAGGAGATGGCTCTTCTGTTATTAATGTGTATTACAAGCGGAATACGTATACCCTTACTTTCAGGCGGAGTAGCCAAACAGGTCCAGTGGTTGGAACTATTACGGCAAAATATCAAGCAAATATTTCACAATCGTGGTCCGCATTGGTTGGAGCAGGCACTGAATTTGACGGATTGGCGTGGAATAATAGTCTTAATACCAATCAGTATCTTACGTTGGAATTGATGCCAGGAGATAACATAAATCTTTGGAGCCTCAAGTATGATGGATCAAATACTTTTAGAGTTAATTATTGGGTGGAAAGCATTAACGGAGGTTATGTTTCATACAAAACAGTATCAGTTATAGCAAGTGGCTTGAATATAACGTATGCTGAGGAATTTCATCCGATTCGTGGTTATGACAGGGAACGGTCGGAGCCGGAGCTTACACCAGAAAGACCATCGGCGTCGTTTCCGCCTTCCAGAATAGCAAATCTCTATTACACTTTAAGCACTTTTACAATTACCTATGTAAACGGAAATTTATCCAGTACTGCAAATTTCAAATATACGCAAGATATTTCAGGTGCTGGTACTGCACCCACATCCAGGCCAACAGGTGTAGGGGCTGACTGGACATTCGGCGGTTGGTATGAAGATGATACATTCCAGCAGCAGTATAATTTTTCTGGTGCAACGATGCCGTCAGATAATATTGTTCTGTATGCTAAGTGGAATAAGCCTACCTATACGGTAACTTTCCAGTCAAACGGAGGTACTTCAGTTCCTTCACAATCGGTAACCTATGGTGATACCGCATCAGAACCACTTACAGATCCTACCAGAGCAGGATATTTCTTCTCCGGCTGGTATGCAAATGCGGCACTTAGTACACGTTTTGATTTTGGGACGGTAATTACGCAGAACACCACGGTTTATGCCAAGTGGGAACAGGATTTATCCACTTCATATACAGTAGAGTATAAAACTTCCAATGACGGCGGTGTAACCTTTGTGGACTTATTTCCGTCGGTAACTTATACCGGAACTGCAGGTTACTGGATACATGCCTATCCGGAGATGCACAGTGTTTTGACTCCGGACAGTTATGATACTGCATTACTGCTGGATATCAACCCAAGTAACAATGTTATCACCTTCTACTATTCCGAAGTGGAATATGTATGGTATCGGGTAGAGTATGTTGATACGAATGGGCAGCCTCTGGCAGCAAATAAGGTAGTCAGCACAAGAAGCAGAAGCGTAATTGAATATGCCCAGAATATACAGGGCTATTCCCTGGTTCTGATCAGTGATACGCGTAAAGTGGTTAATCTGGCAGAGGAAAGGTCAGAAGCCGCCATCAGCCAGAATGTGGTTCAGTTCCGCTATAATGTAAACTTTAGTGAACTGACCTTTGACGGTGTATCTGTGAATTATGACGGACACGACTATTCGGCTGCATTGTCGGGAACCATAGCTTCAGACACAATTGAGTACACCTATAACAGCGGTATCTATACCAGCAGCCCCTTATTTAAGGATGCTGGAACTTACAACGTGAATGTAACGGTTACCAGGGGAGGAAACACGACTACCTTATCCGCAGTTGTGGAGATCAAACCGGCACCTGTAATCATTGTTACGCGAAGCGCCAGCAAGTATTATGACGGTGCGCCGCTGACAACAGATGGTACTATTTCCGGAATTGTATCGGGAGAGACCTGTGACTTTGTTGTGACCGGAACACAGACCCATGCAGGAAGTTCATCCAATACCTATGTACTTACCTGGAACGGATCCGCCAAATCCTCTAATTACACTGTTATGGAGAATTTGGGTACCCTAACTGTAAGACAGAATCCGAATAATGCAATTACAGTTACAGCGGACAGTGACACAAAAGCGTATGATGGCGGTGTTCTTAACAACTCCGGTTATACCCATACAGGAACCCTGATTGGAAATGACTACCTGGTGGTTACCATTACCGGAAGCCAGACGAATGCGGGAAACAGTGCAAATGTGGTCACTGATGTGAAGGTGATGAATGGAACCGGAAGTTCGGCGATTGATGTTACCGCAAGTTACACAATGGGAACACATAAGAATGGAACGCTGACTGTTACGAAAGCACCGGTTACGATTACCACCGGTAGTGCTTCCAAAGCGTATGACGGAACTGCCTTAACAGCACCAGGATCCATATCCGGAATCGTATCAGGGGAGTCTTGTACCTTTACCGTAACCGGAACACAGACCTTTGTGGGAAGCTCGACAAATGATTATACCTTGGTATGGGATAACGCAGATAGAAATAACTATGAATTGACTGAGAATCTGGGTACCCTGGAAATCACGTCCAATGCTGCCAATACGATAATGGTAACGGCAGACAGTGCCAGCCGGGAGTATAATGGTAACCCATTAACTGCCAACGGTTATTCAATATCAGGCGGTTCGCTCTTAGCCGGTGATAATCTGGAGGTAACAATCATCGGAAGCCAGACCAGTGCAGGAACCAGTGTCAACAGAATTGCAAATATCAAAGTGGTTAATTCAACTGGTCAGGATGTGACAGCCGGTTATTCACTTGGATCAACCAATGGTACACTGACAGTAACCAGGAAAGCAGTGACTATAAACACCAGCACTGAAAATAAGATCTATGATGGTATTGCCCTTACAGGTACAGGAACGCTGACAGGAATTTTGGCGAGCGAGACTTTTGATTTTGCGGTTACAGGTTCACAGCTTGACGTGGGAACTTCGCCAAACAGCTATTCCCTGACATGGATAACTGCAAACCCGGACAATTACTATATTGTGGCAAATTTGGGAACCCTGAATGTGGGAGTAGATACCAGCAATATTATCCAGGTGACGGCTGACGATGCAACGAAGATTTATGACGGAGATCCGCTGACAGAAGATAGTTATACTTACAGCGGGACATTGTATCCAAACGATAATCTGGAAGTTACAATAACTGGAAGCCGGACCAATGCCGGAAATACTCCCAATGTGGTGACAGAAGTAAAGATCATGCGAGGAACCGGAGCTGCTGCAGTGGATGTAACCTCCAACTATCTGGTAGGTAATCATACAAATGGTACGCTTACAGTATCAAAAGCGCCTGTTACCGTTACTACCACCAATGAAACGAAAACTTATGATGGTACCCCATTAACCGGAACCGGAACGGTGACGGGTATTGTACCAGGTGAAACTTATGTATTTACCGTGACCGGGAGCCAGACGGAAGCAGGCAGCTCAACCAATACCTATACCTTAACGGAAGGAACTGCTCTGATAAGTAATTATAACATTACCGAAACACTGGGAACGCTGACTGTCAACAGAGATGCAACCAATGTAATCACTGTTACAGCCAATAGTCTGCAAAGGGTTTATGATGGTACTGTTTTAAGCAGCACTGGATATACTTTTACAGGTAGTTTAACCGGATCTGACTATCTGGCGGTGACCATTTCAGGCAGCCAGCAGAATGTCGGAAATTCTGTAAATAGAGTAACTGATGTTAAGGTAATGCGGGGAACCGGAGCTTCGGCAGTGGATGTTACTGCTAATTATACTATTGGAACTCCGGTAAACGGAACCTTGAGCGTAACGCAGAGGCTTATTACGGTTACCACGGAAAGTGCCAGCAAGATTTATGACGGAACAGCCCTGACAGCCAACGGCAACATATCCGGATTTGTTTCTGGTGAAACCTATACCTTTACAGTAACCGGCAGTCAGGTGTTAGCAGGAAGTTCTCAGAATACCTATTCTTTGATTTGGGATGGAACTGCTGACCTAAATAACTATAGTGTTTCGGAAACGCTGGGAACTCTGACAGTAAATGTGAATACTTCCAATGCAATTGTAGTTACGGCAAACAGCGAAAACAAGACCTATGATAGTACGGCTCTTATAAATCCCGGCTACACCTATACAGGACAGCTTCTGGCAGGTGATAACCTGGATGTTGTGATAACAGGAAGCCAGACAAATGCCGGAAGCAGCGATAATGTAGTATCCAGTGTCCGGATTTTAAGAGGTGCAGTAGATGTTACTTCCAGCTATACCATGGGAAATCATGTTGATGGAACTCTGACAGTAAACAAAGCGCCGGTAATAATAATCACTGACAGTGCCAGCCAGGTGTATAATGGCTCAGCATTAACAGCAGGAGGTACCATAACCGGAATCGTGACCGGAGAGCCCTATACCTTCACGGTAACAGGAAGCCAGACATATGTGGGAAGTTCACTCAATACCTATAGCTTAACCTGGGCAGCAGCTGTTTCTGACAACTATCAAATTACAGAGAATATCGGAACCTTGCAAGTAACGGCTGATACCAGTAATGTGATTACGGTAACTGCAGCCAGCGATACGAAGATTTATGACGGTGCGGCACTTACCAATAATGCTTATACCCATACAGGAACTCTTCTGTCAGGCGATTATCTGGATGTAACGGTCACCGGCAGCCAGAC
>Ga0153941_1000173_pt1 | contig 31237 bp, 25 predicted proteins | sample TSNJ025MetaG_FD_104733 | JGI IMG/M metagenome (GOLD analysis project Ga0153941, IMG submission 104733) | Attine ant fungus gardens microbial communities from New Jersey, USA - TSNJ025 MetaG | ecosystem: Host-associated > Fungi > Mycelium > Unclassified | place: USA: New Jersey, Brendan T. Byrne...
ATCGGATGGGCTCTTTTTAATGCAAGAGGATTGAATTGTACAATAATTGATGATTTGTCCAATAGAAGAAAATAATAAGTAATGTTATATTGATCATACAATGAGCGCGCACAATTGAAAAATATGCAAAGAGAGGGTAAAGAAATGAAGTATACAAAAAAACTATTATTATTACTTGCGGGTGTGATGATGGTCTCATCCGCCGGATGTGGAACTTCAAATGAAAATGCTGATACAGCTTCCGGTTCTGGTGCTGATTCTGCCACAACAGCCGGGAATACGGACAATGGAGCAAAAGACAGCGGGGAGGTAGTTGAGATAAGATTTACGGAATGGGATGGCGGTGATACCCTGGCTGTATATGAGGAGATTGTTGAAGATTTTAATGCGTCTCATCCCAATATTCATGTTACGGTAATGAATATTCCCAGTGAATATGACACAAAAATCACTACAATGATTGCAGGTAATGATACACCTGAAGTTTGTATTATGAACAGTGATACATTACTCTTCCCCCTTGCAGAGCAGGGTGTGATATTGAATCTGAAGGAATATATGGATAATGATGAAGGATTTGATCAAGATTGTATAGGTGAGCAATTTGAATACATGCTGGATGAAAACTATATGGCCGGGTATGGAATTGGCTCTGAAAATATCTGTATGTTCTATAACCCCGCTCTGTTTGAGGAGTATGGGATAGAAGAACCGCCGGCAAGTTATGAAGATGCATGGGATTGGGATACATTTGTTAATACGGCACAGCGGTTAACCATTGATAAGAATGGAAGAAATGCATTGGATCCTGATTTTGACCCGAATAATATAAATATCTATGGGATTAATATTTCAAAATGGTGGGCCGGTTACATGCCGTTTTTGTATAGCAAGGGAATGGACTATTTGACAGAAGACGGTTCATCAATAGGATATGCAACAGATGAGGGCATAGAAGTGCTGCAAAATCTTTCGGATCTGATTTATGTCTACCATGTGGCGCCTACGCCAACTGCAAGCGAAACCATGCCGGGATTGTCTGAGGCATTGACCACAAATAGAGTGGCAATGTGCTTTGACGGACAATGGAGCAATGCAACACTTATGGCAGACGCGGTTCATTATAATGTTGCAGCACTGCCGAAGATGGGAGAAGAGGCCAGGACTGTTGCCACATACGGCGCTATTGCTCTGATGAATACAGATAAAGCTGACGCTGCCTTTACATTTATCAAATATTTATTAACCCAGACCGGTGCCTGTGAATCCCTGTTCAAATCGGGATTATGGCTGCCCACAAATATGAAAGAGTATACGGATGAGTACATTAACAGTATTATTACAGAAAAACATCCGGATAATTACTATGAATCCATCGTGAAACCAATGATAGACGGAACGGCAGGTGCTCCTGTTACTACCTATGTAAAGAATTTTAATAAGATTAATGATGTCATAACTCCCGCTTTAGACGATTTATGGGCCGGAGAAAAAACAGCAGCAGATGCGGTAAATTCCATTAAGGATGACGCAAATGCACAGGTGCAGGGATTCTACGGTAAGTAAAACCAAAAAACTGCCGCATAAACTGCGGCAGTTTCTATTTTCTTAAGAAGGGATGATGATATATTTGAATAGAATAAAAAAAATAAAAAATTCCAGTTGGAATAATATAGTTGGCTGGGCATTCGCTTTTCCGGCCATAGCAGGATTTCTCATATTAAATTTAGTTCCGATGATAATGAGCGGTTACTATAGTTTATGTGACTATAACATTATAGGAAAAGCAGAATGGATCGGCATTCATAATTACATTGGCTTATTCAGCGGTGAAAAGGGATCCTTCTGGATCTCTTTAAAGGCGACTGCATTATATGCAATTATGGCGGTACCTGCAAATATAGGGTTTTCCTTTTTAATTGCCCTTTTACTGAACAGGGACATGAAAGGCAGGGCTTTTTTCAGATCGTTGTTTTACCTGCCCTGTATTTTACCTGCTGTTGCATCCAGTTTTGTATGGATATTGTTAATGAACCCGGATTTTGGATTGTTTAATACAATTCTGGAATGGTTACATTTACCGAAAAGTCAGTTCTTCTGGGGAAAAGGAAGTGTATTGCCGTCTATTGTATTTATGGGAATATGGTCAACCGGATCAACGCAGGTTATATTCCTGGCAGGACTGCAGGAGATACCCCGGGTGTATTATGAAGCATTGGAAATAGACGGAGGAAATGCATGGCATAAGTTTTGGAAGGTTACATTGCCTATGGTATCCCCGACCCTGTTCTTTAATCTTGTCATGGGAATCATAAATGCACTTCAGGTATTTGGACAGGCTTATATCATAACAGAGGGAGGACCGAATAATTCATCCTTATTCTATGTCTATGAATTATGGAGACAGGCGTTTAAATATATGGATATGGGGGTGGCATCGGCTATGGCATGGATATTATTTGTAGCAGTCCTGGCTTTGACTGCATTGGTTTTTGGAACATCAAAGAAATGGGTTTATTATGAAGGAGGAGATGAATCGTGAAAAGACGCAAAAAACCTTCGTACTATCTGAATAATATTGTATTTTATCTGTTTATCTGTATCCTGGCGATTGTATGTGTCATTCCTTTATACTGGATGGTGCGTTCTTCCTTTATGATAAATACAGATATATATATTATGAATCCCTTCGTTATCTGGCCCAGGGAGATGCTGTGGAGTAATTATGCAGATGCGCTGAAGGCGGCAAATTTCGGAAGATATGCTGTGAATACCATGATTATTGTCACAGGGTGCCTGATTGGTACCATATTAACATCCTCTATGGCGGCTTATTCTTTTTCCAGGATTAAGTGGAAGGGGAGAACGGTTTGCTTTTCCCTTATATTGACAACCATGATGCTTCCTGGTACTGTTACTTTAATACCACAGTTTTTAATATGGAGCAAGCTGCATTTGGTGGATACCTATTGGCCCCTGATTATTCCTTCTTTTTTGGGCGGCGGTGCATTTAATATTTTCCTGCTCAGGCAGTTCTTTTTAGGAATACCAAAAGAGTTGGATGAGGCGGCAAGAATAGACGGCGCTGGTCCTTTGCAGATATTCTGGAGAATCATCCTGCCGCTGGCCAAATCGGCAATGGTGGTCGTTGGGTTGTTTACCTTCCTGAATAATTGGAATGATTTCTTTGGACCTATTATTTACTTAAACAGTAAAGAGAAATTTACGTTGGCACTGGGGCTTCTTCAATTCAGAGGTGATTATTCAACAAAATGGAACTTACTGATGGCAGGTTCAACGATTGTGGCAGCACCCTGTATTGTGATATTTTTAATAGGACAGAGGTATTTGATAGAGGGTATTTCACTGACAGGGTTAAAAGCATAAGGAAAGGCAGATAAAGAAAGGTAAGGATTATATGAAAAAATATACAGGTACAGAGGTGTCATATACGGATATTGATTTATCCGGAGGCTTTTGGAAGAAAAAGCAGGAGCTGATACAAGATGTTACAATTGATGCAGTATATGACAGATTTGAGGAAACGGGACGCTTCGAAGCGCTTAAGTGCGGCTGGAAAGAGGGAGAGCCTAATAAACCGCATATTTTCTGGGAGTCAGATGTTACAAAGTGGATAGAGGGTGCTTCCTGCTTTCTTCAGAAGAAACGGGATACGGATTTAGAGAATAAAATAGATGAAATGATTACATGGATGAAAAATAATCAGGATGAAAGCGGTTATTTAAATACATATTTTACTGTTGTGGAGCCGGAAGCGAGATTTACCAGAAGAACGGATCATGAGCTTTATTGTGCCGGACACTTAATTGAGGGTGCAATAGCTTATGCAAAAGCAACGGGCAAAAGTACGATGCTGGAAGTTGCACAGAAATACGCCGACTTAATAGACAAGGTATTCAGAATTGAAAAATCAGCGTGCTTTGATACACCCGGTCATGAAGAAATTGAGTTGGCACTGGTTAAATTATATCAGTTTACCGGTGAAAAAAGATATCTGCTTTTATCCGAATACTTTGTCAATACCCGTGGAACCAGTGCAAGAGATATGACATATGATTTTGCAGATCAGGAACATATGCAGTCACATTTACCGGTGAGAAAGCAGGATACAGCCGAAGGTCATAGTGTCAGGGCACTTTATTTGTACGCAGGCATGGCTGATCTGGCAAGGATTAACCAGGATGATACATTGGCGGATACCTGTGAAAAGCTGTTTCATAATATCGTAGATAAGAGAATGTATATAACGGGGGGAACCGGTTCTATCCATAAGGGGGAGTCCTTTACCTATGATTATGATTTGCCGGAATATACAGCATATAATGAAACCTGTGCATCAATAGCACTGGCGCTTTTCTGTAAAAGAATGTGGCTGATTGAAGCAGATAGAAAATATGCGGATTGTGCGGAAAGAGCATTATACAATACGGTACTGAGCGGTATTTCATTATCCGGAGATGAATTTTTCTATGAAAACCCTGTTGCAGCAGATCCAAGGCGTAATCGGTTTAATCACACAAGGGCGAAGGGTTTGCAGGAACATCTGCCAATACTTAAGCGGGTTAAGGTATTTGACTGTTCCTGCTGTCCGCCTAATTTAATCCGGGCGATAGGAGCAATCGGAGATTTCATGTATTCCTGTTCCGGTGACACAATCTATGCACATTGCTATATGAATGGGGACGCAAAGATAAATCTGGATGGAAAAGAAGTATATTTATCACAAAGAACAGACTATCCCTTTGACGGCAATATTGAGTTGATCGTACATACAGCCGGCCGATACAAGTTAGCGCTGCGTATTCCCCAGTGGTGTGATGCGTATCAGATTAAAATCGATGGAGGCAGTCAGGCAGCATTGGAAGCGGACGGTTATGTGTATCTGGACAGAGATTGGGAAGAGAATGAGTGCATCCTTCTTTCGCTTCAGATGAAGATTAAATTATACGAAGCAAATCCGTTTGTTACGGATTATTGTGGAAAAGCAGCGGTTTCACGCGGTCCCCTGGTTTATTGTGGGGAAGGAATTGATCATAATGACAGACCGTTAAGGGATATCAGAATTAAAAAGATTGATTCTTTTGAAGTCCGGTGGGATAATATAGAAGGTGTTGAAATGCCGGTATTGTATGGGGAAGCATATGCACGGAAGGCTTTTGATGCATTGTATACAGAGTATGAGGGAAGGGAGGAGATAATATCTTTAAAGTTAATACCATATTTTGCATGGGCTAACCGTGGGATTACGGAAATGACTACATGGTTTATCTTATAAACAGAGTGTTGTAACAGAAAAAGTGTTCCAACAGAAAAAGTGTTGTAACAGAAAGGGTGTTCCAACAAAAAAAGTGTTCCAACAGGAAGGAGAATTGAAAGTTGAGAATTACAAGAATGGCAAGTGTGCCTTTGATTGTTCAAGATCCTTATATCAGTATATGGTCCTCTCATGACAATTTATATGATGGAGCAACAACTCATTGGTGCGGTAAAAAGCAAAAGCTGAATGGATATATAAATGTGAACGGCGTTACTTATTGCTTTATGGGGGACAAGGAGTATTACCCTGTTATTGAGCAGAGTTACGTAGAGGTATCGGCCACGAAGACAACGTATCAGTTTGAAAATGATTTGGTAAGTCTGCAGATTGATTTTTGTTCCCCTTTTTTGCTGGAAGAACCGTTGCTGATTTCCAGACCGTGTACTTATATTGATTTTAAGGTGGTTCCAAAGAAAGAGATCGGGCCGGGAACCATATGGTTTACTGTTTCAAAAGATATCGTTGGAATGGATGTTGACAGTATATGCGGCGGTGTATATTCTTCAAAGACATTTAATTATGTTGTATTTGGAAAGAGCACACAGACGCCATTAAACCATAGCGGAGATAATCTGACAATAGACTGGGGAAATTGCTATTTGGCATCAGATGATGATAATGTTGAATTTGCCATTGATTATGATAAGAAGCAGATTAGTTCCATTATTAAGTTCGGTCATACAGCAGCGAAAGCAAATCTTATATTTGCCTATGATGACCTGGCGGCGGTAAATTATTTCGGTGACTTTAAAAAGGCTTATTGGACAACGGTATATCCTTCTATTCTGGAAGCGGTGAAAGCTGCCATAGAGGAAAGGGATAAACTGCTTGAAAGATGTAGATTATTTGATCGGGAAATAGAAGAAGAGACAGCAGGGTTGATCGGTACAGAATACTCATTTTTATGCATTGCTGCTTACAGACAATCCATTGCAGCTCATAAACTGATTGCAGATAATGAAGGGAATCTGATATTCCTGTCAAAGGAAAATAACTCCAATGGATGTATCGGTACGGTTGATGTGAGCTATCCGTCTGTTCCGCTGTATTTATTGAAAAATACAGATTATGTAAAAGGGATGCTGCGCCCTGTGTTCAAATTTGCAGAAAGCAAGGTATGGGAATTCGATTTTGCGCCTCATGATGTGGGCAGATATCCATATGCAGTCGGTCAGGTATATGGCCTGAATTCGGAACATGCAGATAAAAGTTACAAATATGACGACAGGTCGGTATTTCCATTCTTTTATATGTTTCCCCGGGGAACAGGAATTTATGGATTGGAAAATCAGATGCCTGTGGAAGAATGCGGCAACATGATCATTATGACTGCGGCTGTATGTCAGGTGGATGGTAATGGGGATTTTGCACGTCCTTATATGGAATTGCTGGAAAAGTGGGCTGCGTATCTGGTTCAATATGGAGAAGATCCGGGAGAACAGTTATGTACGGATGATTTTGCAGGACATCTGTCACATAATACGAATTTATCGGTTAAAGCCATCCTTGGGATAGAAGCCTACGCGCTGTTATGCAGGAAATGCTGCGATGAGGACAAATATGTTAAGTATCATACTACGGCAAAAGCTATGGCAAAGAGCTGGGAAAAGAGAGCAGCTGCGGGAGATCATACAAAACTGACCTTTGATAATGATGATTCCTGGAGCTTAAAGTATAATCTGGTCTGGGATGTGTTTTTCCATACGAATTTGTTTTCTGAGGATGTCTATGAGAAAGAAACAGCGTATTACATAAGTAAAAATGGCAGCTATGGCGTACCCCTCGACAGCCGGGAGATGTATACGAAGAGTGACTGGATATTATGGTGCGCTTCCCTGTGTAAGAATCAGAAACAGATGACTGAGCTGGTATCTCCTGTTGCGAAATATGTAAGAGAAACTTCAAGCCGCGTGCCTTTCAGCGATTGGTATGATACGGAAACCGGGGTTTATACTGCATTTATAGCGAGAAGTGTGCAGGGTGGGATTTTTATGCCGCTGTTAATTGATAAGTATAAGGCGTAGTAGAGTACTTTTGATACGGGCGTCGGGATGGATTGTCCCGGCGCCTGCTTTTATCGCAATCGTTTACAGAGTACTATTTATATTTATATAGTGCGGAATGTATATATGAAAAACATCCACCAGTTCTGTACGGCTATTCGTTCCTGTTGAGGCAAATAATTTATATAACCTGTATTTAAAAGCAGAGTCAGACAAATAAAGCATTTCAGCCAATTTATGATAGGACATGCCTGCAGACAGACCATCGATAATCTTCCGATCCAGCTCATCCATAGTTATAATTGTATTTTCCAGAGAATAAATCTCTCTCAAATCCTTCTCATATTTGGGTTCAAATGCAAAATCCTTTTCAGGAAACAGGTTCTTGCCTGGAATTGAAATTGTCTTGTGCTTCGTACTTTCTCGTGTGATAATTTGAGATTTCAGGGTAACCGCGCAGGAAAGAAGCTCCGGGTTTTTTATGAGATTCCGGTATTGCCGAACTACCTGTGTGCCAACAGAAGGCAGGTTGAGTGCTACGGTTGTAAGGGGAGGACTGGTGTAACCGCTGAGATGAATATTACCAAAACCGGTAATCATCAGATGCTCAGGAACCAAGACACCTCTTTTAGCGGCATCGGCTAAAAGATAGGCACCATAATAGTCATTCACACAGGCAACCGCATCATATTCTTTGTAATGTTCCCAGAACTTCTTCAGACAATCCAATAACCCATGATCAGAATAGAACACATCCCTTTCAGGATCACCCACATCATATGCTTTTACAACCTGACACCATCCGTCATAGCGCAATATGTCAGTCTGAACTGCAGAGTTAACACCTAATAATGCAATATGGCCGGCACCGCATGAAATCAGATTTTTTATGATCTCAACCATAGCCTGCCGGCGGTTGACTGTTATATAGCTGACCGGCAGATTATTTTGGAAAATTTCAAAGCCGGCTACAATCGGATGAAGGTCTTTTTGTAAACACTGGTTTAAGCATTCGGTGATAAATGGCAGGGATGATCCTAACAGAATTGGTATTGTTCCGGATGGAAGCTGATTAAGCTCATTTTCATGGCAAACGGATACTGTGAATCTGCGCCTGGCAGCTTCATTTAATAATCCCTCCATGATTCGGTTATACCAGGAGGTTTTGGAATATTGATTTTCTGTTATTACATACAATGTCTGCTTATCATTCATCTGTACACATCCCTGCTTATTCGAATACACGCTGAAAAAAAACGATATTAACACTATAGTATATACTATTATGTGCAATTGGACAATACCTAAAATGAAGCATTATAATGCAGCCGTTTTAAGAATTGTTACAATCATCCCATCCATTATACTTAAATGAAGGAGGAAGTATAATGACAGGAGTTCAGATTTATGATATGAGAGATCCCGGATTCCATCCCGCAATTACTTTTGAAGGATGGAGGGTGGCAATCTTCAATGATGCGGACATCTGGAAAGAAGAGAACATCTCATATCTTCAAAAACATAACCAAAGTGACGAAGTATTTATTCTATTGACGGGTGAGTGTACATTGATTTTATCGGAAGAAAAGGTACCTGAGACGATGTATGCGGTAAAGATGCTGCCGGGGAAAGTCTATAATATACCAAAAGGAACCTGGCATTCCCACATACTTGGGAAGGATACAAAAGTAATTGTGGTGGAAAATAGTGATACCGCACTTGAAAATTCCCCAAAGACAGCACTCCCTTATCCGATACGGCTTACAAAAATGGAATATTACTAAGCAATAGCAAGGAGGCGGCCCATATGGAGAAAACAAGAGAACAAATAATGAAAATGCTGCAGAAGTACAAGGTTATTGCAATTCTTCGGAGGATTCCAATGAACTGTTTTCTGGAAACAGCCGATGCTGTATACCGCGGAGGCATCCGGCTGATGGAGGTTCCATTTGATCAGTCAGGTGAATTATCTGCCTTTACGACAAAGGAACAGATTCAATCCCTTACCATGAGATATCCGGATGCAGCAGTTGGTGCAGGCACTGTGCTTTATAAGGAACAGGTGGATATGGCACGAGAAGGGGGAGCATCCTACATAATCTCACCCAATACAGACAAAGAAATCATAGCGTATACCAGAAAATGCGGGTTGATATCCATTCCGGGCGCACTTACACCAACTGAAATGCAGAATGCATATAGTTGGGGGGCGGACTATGTAAAGCTGTTTCCGGCTGGTACGTTTGGAATTGAGTACTTAAAAGATATTATGGCACCCCTCCGTCATATCAAATTCCTGGCAGTTGGTAGGATAAATGCAGAGAATATCGGTGATTTTTTAAAGGCAGGATGCACAGGAGCGGGAGTAGGTTCCTGTCTGCTGGATGAGAATATGATAAGAGACGGCCGCTATAATGAACTGGAGGAGCTTGCCGGACAGTATGCCGCATATGCGCAGTCAGACGGAGAGGATGGTATATGAGTAAGTATGTATGTTTCGGAGAGATTATGGCACGGCTTAATCCAACAGGATATCTTCGTCTGGTACAGGCAGAAGAACTTAAAATAACATATGCCGGAGGAGAAGCAAATGTGGCAGTTTCCCTTGCAAATTATGGGAAAGAAGTGAGCTTTGTTACAAAGCTTCCGGATAATGACTTAACAAAATCTGCCATACGCAGGCTGAGAGGCTATGGAATTGATGTCAGTCATATTACAATCGGCGGAGAACGTATGGGGATTTACTTTGTGGAGAAGGGCGCGTCCCAGCGTTCGACCAGGGTAATATATGACCGGAAATATTCTTCCATGGCTTTGGCAGATCCCCAGGATTTCAATTGGGATGAGATTTTTAAGGATGCGGAATGGTTCTTTTTTACAGGTATCACGCCGGCACTGAGTTATAATGCAGCAGATATTTGCCTGGAGGCGTGCAGGAAAGCAAAAGAAAAGGGGATAACAATCGGCTGTGACTTAAATTACCGTAATAAATTGTGGACGGCTGAGAAAGCAGGACAGGTGATGGGAAGTCTGATGGAATATGCAGACGTTGTGATTGCCAATGCAGGCCATTGTAATCAGTTATTCGGGATTAAGGTACCTGGGACTGAGGAGGGTTCCGGTGAACTTTCAAAAGAAGGATATAAAGAAATTGCAGATATTCTTTCAAAGAAATTTAATATACCTACTGTGGCTCTTACCTACAGAGACTCTATATCTGCCAATGATAACAAATGGGCAGGTATGCTTTATCAAAAGGGTGAATGCTATTTTTCAAAAGAGTATCTGATACATATGATTGATCGTGTAGGAGGAGGAGATGCCTTCAGCGGCGGTCTTATTTATGCCTTGTCATCCGGTTATCCGCCTCAGCAGGCAATTGAATATGCGGCTGCAGCGTCTTGTTTAAAACATACGGTGGAAAATGATTATTCTGAAGCAACAGTTGAAGAAGTCGAAAAATTAATGAATGGAGATGGGTCAGGAAGAGTGGAGAGATAAATAATATGGAGGGATAAATAATATGGAAGGATTTATCAACTTATGCGGTGATATCTATCGGCTTAAGACACCGGCCAGCGGTATATGGTCTGCAATTACATTTATAGACGGTGAGAAAAAGATATTGATTGACAGTGGTGAGAAGGCACAGTATATAGACGAGCTTCTGGTTCCGGCTCTTAAGTCCATGGGGTATCAGATGACAGAAATAGATTATCTGTTCAATACCCATTGCCATGGTGACCACATAGGCGGTCATAAACGTATCGTGGCGTCAGGTGCGCCAAAGGTGGTGACCTATTTTAAATCCGCACCCAAGCTGCGTGATCCGCTGAAATACGCAAAATTAATACGCGCGGCGTTTCCGGAACATTCACCGGAGGCCCCCCGGATTTTAGAAGGGATCGAGCCTGACATCATAGTAAAAAATAACGATATGCTGGCAGACCGCTTGCTTCTTGTAGCGTCCCCGGGACATGATGATGATGCTGTCTGCTTTTATGATACGAAAACAAAAGCATTGATAAGCGGAGATTCTTTACAGGGTAATGGAACGGTAACGCAGGGAACTGCATTTTACATGGATGTGGATGATTACCGCAATAGTATAAAGCATATCCGGGAAATGGATATCGAATATATGATAAGCGGACATTCTTATCTGAGCTGCCAGGATAAAGCGGTTGGCCGCGAAGAAGTAAAAAAATATTTAGACTGCTGCTATGATGTGACAGTAAGATACGAGAATTATATAAGGGAGCAGGTAAATGCAGGAGAGACAGATGTTGTCCGGATTGCCGAAGGGCTGATCCGTCATATGGATAATAAAAAACCGGCTAAATTATTTCTTCCTCTTTATACAGTAACTGCTCATATGAAAAAACTGCAAAAAGAAAATAATTAACCTAAAAGGAGAAATTACTATATGGGAAGAAATGTATTGGTAACAGGTGCATCAAGAGGTATTGGTGCGGCGATTGCACTGGCATTTGCAGCACAGGGAGATAATGTGGGAATCAATTACCGGTATAATGATGACAGTGCAGGGGAGATATGCGGGAAGGCAAAGGTTTATGGCGTAAAGGCAAATATTTATCAGGCAGATGTGGGGAACGCTGATGAAGTACAAAGCATGTTTGAACAGTATTTTAATGACTTTAAAACGATTGACATACTGGTTAACAATGCGGGAGGCGGACTTAAAATTCCGGAAGGCGGTTTTGAGAATATGCCCCTGACTTACTGGGACGAGATGATCGCTTTGAATCTGAACGCAGCAGCGTATTGTTCCCATCATGCGGTACGGAATATGATTGACCATAAAGCTTCGGGATCCATCATTAACATTAGTTCTGTACACAGTGTAATAACCTATGTTAAGCGAAAGACATTTCCATATTGCGCAGCCAAGGCAGGTCTTAATATGCTGACAAAAACAATGGGGGTTGATGTGATTCGTCACGGTATTCGTGTAAATGGGATTGCACCCGGATTTATCAGTACATCAGCAACAACGCGTTATAATAAGGAGGAATTGCGTGCATTTCTGCGTAAGATTCCGGCAGGACATCTGGGGCGTGTGGAGGATATCACACCAATGGTACTTTTTCTCGCAGACCCTGAGAAATCAGGTTTTATTATAGGACAGACCATTATCATAGACGGCGGGCAGTCAATTGACGGAACCATCGATTATATGCTTCAGGAACAGATGAAGAAGGAGGAGGACAATTATGGAGTTTAAAAAACCGCTCAGAAGCCAGTGGGAATTTGGAGAAGCCAGTGAATGCCGCAGAGGACTGATGATGGGTATGGGATATTCCAAAGATGAATTGAAACGTCCGTTGATAGCGGTTGTGAATTCATGGAATGAATATAATCCGGGGCATGTGCATCTTATGAAGGTTGCAGAACGTGTGAAAGCCGGTATCCGTGAAGCGGGAGGTTTGCCCATTGAAGTCATGACAACCGGTATCTGTGACGGTATGGTTCTAAGTGATCCCCGCTATATTGAAATACCAAGCCGTAATTCCATTGCCGATCAGGTTGAGATGACTGTAGAAGGTAATTTTTTTGACGGCATGGTAATGCTGTCTACCTGTGATTCTATTGTTCCCGGCCATCTGATGGGAGCAGCGCGGATTAATATCCCGACCATTCTGGTAACCGGCGGATATATGCCTTTGGGGCAGTGCCATGGAGAAGAGGTACTGCATATTCATGCACAGGATAAAACAGGCACAGTAAAGGCCGGGAAAATAGACATGGATATCTATAATGAACTGATTGAAAAATCCTGGGGAACCTGCGGAGCCTGTTCGTCTATGACAACAGCAAATTCCATGTGTATGGCGGCGGAAGCACTGGGTATGACGCTGCCTGGTAATTCCAGTACATCAGCAGTAAGCTCACAACTGTACCTGATTGCTTACCAGGCTGGTAAGCAGATTATGAAGCTGGTTGCACAGGATATTAAGGCGCGTGATATTATTACGATAGAATCTGTCATGAATGTAATTAAGCTGGATATGGCAGTTGCAGGCAGTTCTAACCTGATTCTGCATATTCCGGCTATTGCAAATGAGGCAGGTTATGATCTTCCATGGTGGAAATACTTTGATGAAGCTTCTCAGGAGGTTCCGCTGTTATCACATCTGGCACCTGCAGGCCCTTATTCTTTAAAGGATTTTGATCTGGCAGGCGGTACCCCTGCAATTCTCAATGCGCTGCTGCCGGTATTAAATGGTGAATGCCTTACTGTTACGGGAAATACACTTTCTGAGAATATAAAAAATGCAAAAAATTATAATACCATGGTCATTCATACACTGGAGGATCCGGTTATGAAAGAACCTGGTATTGGTGTATTGTATGGGAATCTTGCCCCGGAAGGCTCTATCCTTAAAATTGCGGCAGTACCGAAGCAGCTTATGAAGTTTCGGGGAAAAGCTAAAGTATACGATGGTCTGCACGAAGGGCTTGCAGCATTGCGGGAAGGAAAAATACAGCCGGGTGATGCAGTTATCTTACGTTTTATGGGACTGCGGGGTCGGTTTGGAACCAGCGCATTTACGTTTCAGGAAGAACTTAAGGGAATTCCGGAACTGTATCATAGCTGTGCGATTATAACCGACGGACGTTTTTCAGGGGGAACCAGCGGATTGAGTATCGGATATGTATCACCTGAGGCAGCGCTTGGAGGATCTCTGGGAGTGGTGCGTGACGGTGATATGATAGAAATTGATGTAAAAAAAAGATACATAGGAGCAGATATATCGGAGGAAGAGATGCAAAAGCGAAGTAAAGATTTTACATGGAAATTTCCGGAGGGTGAGTATCCAAGATTTTTGAATCTCTTTGTTAAGAATGTGGGTTCCATGGCAAAAGGCGGGATATGGGAATGAATGTAATGATTATTGGATCAGGAATTGCCGGTCTGATGGCGGCATATCAGATTGCCGGGATGTCCGGTATACAGGTTACCGTATTGAGTACTGGTGCCGGGGCTTCGCCCTTTGTACATGGAATAAATATGCCATTATACCAGAAGGACAGTGTCCGGACATTTATAGAAGACACATTGGAGAGCGGCTATCATTTAAGTGACCCGAAGCTGGTGGATTGTCTGTGCCGGGATAGTTTGGCAATATCCCGTGATCTTATGGATTTAGGTATTGAATTTGATAAAAAAGACAATCAGTATACCATGCTGAAACCCCTTGGTTCCACTTATCCCAGGATTGTAAGCAGCGGTAACCATACAGGGGTGAAGATTATAAACAGACTTCGAAATAAGCTTTTAGAATCAGGTTCTGTTCTTTTTTCAGAAGATGGGCGTGCATTAAAGCTGTTTATGAAGGATGGCAGACCGGAGGGTGTTCTGGTGTATCATGAGAAGAGCGGTATTTTAGAGTGTATGAAGGCACAATGCATTATTCTGGCGTGTGGTGGTTTTGCAGGTATTTTTCCCTTTTCAACGAATACGGCAGATATTGGAGGTGACGGAATTGCGATGGCTTACGAGGCAGGAGTTCCTCTTATTGACCTGGAGTTTATCCAGTTTGAACCAAGTGTGGCACTGTATCCGAAGGAAGTAGCCGGAAAGGGTGTTATTACAACGATGTTTTATGAAGGCGCAGTACTGCGGAATGTTCATGGTGAGCGTTTTATGGGAACTTCAGAAGGACGCCCGGGAGAATGCGTAAATAAAGATATTTTATCCAGGGCAATTTATGAAGAAATAGCAAAGGGAAACGCAGCCGGCCATGGGGGTGTTTACTTTGATGCAACCGGGGTGGGACGGGAAAAACTCATGGAAAGCTATGATTCTTATGTAAAACGTTATCTTGCGGCAGGCGTGGATATTACAAAGGAACCCTTTGAGATAGCGCCGGGTCCCCATACCACGCTGGGAGGCGTACAGATTCATACGGACTGCTCTACGGAAGTTCCGGGGATTTTCGCAGCAGGTGAAATCATTGGGGGACTGCATGGTGCAAACCGGATTGGCGGTAACGCAGGACTGGAGATTCTGGTATTCGGAAAACGGGCAGGCCTGGGGGCAAGAAGATATTTGGAGGTATATAAACCTGATTCCTGTCTGAGCAGCTGCAAATGGGAACCGGAACAAACTGCAGGGAGAAGTTTGAAAGAAGTTCACTTTCAAATATTGAATCGATGTCCGCTGAAGCGGACAAGGGGGAGAAATATGGAAATAAAAGACCTGAATAGAATACGGGAAAGGATGCAGTATTTGTTAGACGAGTATTTTAATGTGATCAGGGAAGGCAATTCCATGGAAGCAGCCAAAAACGAATTAAAATCACTTCTTGATGAAGTGAAATGGGCAAATGTATCGGAGACATTGTATATAAAATACCGTCTTTTGAATGACTTAACCTGCGCATGGCTTTTTGCAAATGCCGCCTGTACCCGCACAAAAAGCGTGGGCTGTCATATAAGGACAGACAGTATGGAAGAAGACAGCCGCTATCATATTGTAATCAGAAAGAAACATGGAAATTTGAATATAAAAAAGGAGCAGGCAGGAGGTACATAGTGTGAAGCAGTTAATTGTTAAGAAAAACAGATATGTGGATTCGGTAACGCTTATGTCCGTGGGTGACAAAATACTTAGAATGGATGGCATAGAGAATGCAGAGATTCAGATGGGAACTTTAGCAAACCAGAAGCTTTTGGCTGATCTTGGTTATCACATACCGGCGGATATAAAAGCCAATGACCTGATTCTGGCGGTAAGCGGGAATAAAAAGGAGGATTTGGAGGCTGCTTTTCTCCGGATAGAGGATATATTGGATCATAAAAAGGGAGCTGGGGATGAGATTGTCTATAAAGATATCAGAGAGATTAACCTTACAGAAGACGGGTATGATCTGGTTCAGATTTCCCTGCCCGGCCAATATGCTTATGAAGAAGCTGAGAAAGCGCTTGAGAAGGGGCTTCATGTCTTTATTTTCAGTGATAATGTCAGTCTGGAGGATGAGCTTAAGTTAAAAAAAGCAGGACGGGAAAAGGGACTTATTGTGATGGGACCGGATTGCGGAGTCGGTATGTTTGGCGGTGTTTGTCTTGGCGTCGGATCGATTATGAAGAAAGGGCCGGTTGGAATTGTGGCGGCATCCGGAAGCGGGGCGCAGGAGACAGCCTGTATCATCGAAAGATGCGGATATGGTATCTCTGAGATTATTGGAACCGGAGGCAGAGATCTTACGCAGGCTATTGGTGGGATCGGGATGCTGCAGGGCATGGAGCGGCTTCTGAAAGATGAAATGACTAAGGTAATTGTATTGGTATCTAAGCTGGCTGATCTGACTGTGATGGAAAAGGTACTGTCGGCGGCGGACCAGGCTGAAAAGCCGATTGTTGCAGTCTTCCTGGGAGGAGATGAAACACTGTACAAGGGCCATAAGGTGATACCCGCCTATTCTCTGGAAGAAGCCGCCCTGAAATCCGCTAAAATCTTAAATCCGGAAAATGATATACGAATGCAATATACGGAGAAAGAAATTGAGACAATTGTTGCAGAAGAGATCGTCAGGTACACTGCAAAACAGAAATATTTCCGCGGTCTTTATTGCGGCGGTACATTTGCAGAAGAAGGGCTGATATATTTTGGAAGAAATATAGAAGAGATTGCTCTTTGGTCTAATCTTGATACACAGTATGCCGGAAAGCTGGATGATTACCACAAAAGCAGAGAGCACAGCGTTCTGGATATGGGAGCAGAAGATTTTACCAGTGAAGCGCCTCATCCGGTTTTTGATCCATTGATTCGTATCCGCAGACTGAAAGAAGAGCTGGAAGATGAGGAGGTTGCGGTTATTCTGCTTGATTTCATCACAGGACCCGGTGTTGCAGGGGATCCGTTTACCCCTGTAACAGACATAATCAGAAGTCGGAAAGGAGACAGGCATATTACATATATTGCGAATATCTGCGGCTCCGATAATGATCCCCAAAACATTACGGAAAAGAAAAAAATACTGGAGGCAGCAGGTGTGATTGTAACAGGATGTAATTATGAGAGCGCCCGGTTGTCGGGTGCATTGATGAAAGCGCTTAAAAGGAGGGGTCAGATTTGAGCGAAAACAGTGAAAGAAATGATAATAAATTAAGAGTTATTAATATAGGACTGCCATTTTTCTATGAGGCATTAAAGAGCCAGGAATGTAAAGCAGTCCAGATTGACTGGAATCTGCCGGTGAAAAGAAGTGCGGCGGTTACGGATCTGCTGCGTGCGGTCAGCCGGGATACTTTAAAAAATAAGATCCGGGCTGCAAATGACAAGGCGGTTCAATGCATTATTGATTCTGACCCGGTCTGGACGGATATCCTGCCGGCAGGAGAAGTGGTGGAGGGTCTGGAGGATTATACGATTCTTCATTCCGGTCCGCCAATTGACTATGACGAGATGGTAATGCTGCACCAGAGAGGTTTAATCAGTGCATGTCTGTTTGAAGGATGGGCAGAAACCCAGGAAGAAGCTTTGGAATGCATAAAGTCAGGTAAGATTAAAGTGTTATCTGCACTGGATACCAATACGGTAGGTGCAGGAACAGGTATCATAACCAAATCGGTCGCAATGATGATTATTGAAGACAGGAGCACCGGTATCCGGGTTGGGACATTTCCGGCGGAAGGACAGTACCAGGGAGGTTTCTGCGGATGGGGTCTGTATTCTTCTGAAATAGCGGAAAATCTTCGGTATATGAGAGAGGAACTCTTCCCGGTGCTGCGCAGATTTTTAAAAGAGCAGGGGCCGATCCCCATTAAACCGATTTTGGCAGAAAGCATGCAGATGGGTGATGAAAATCATACACGTCAGACAGCAGCAGGCCTGCTTTTTGAACACCGTATCATTCCTGATCTTATGAAACTGGATCTGCCAAAAGAAAAGCTGATATCAGTGATGAATTATATTATGGATACACCGCGGTTTTTTCACTGTTATGGGCAGGGTGCTTCCCGATGCGGGGTATTGTCCGCTTCCGGTATCCCATATTCTACCATGGTGACAGCATTTTGCGGAAATGGTGTGACATTTGGTATTAAAGTGTCAGGTCTGGGAGAGGAATGGTTCACGGCACCGGCGCCAATGATGGAGGGCCGCTATACATCAAGTAAATATACAAGAAAAGATCAGCTTCCATGGCTTGGTGACAGCTGTATTGTTGAATGTGCGGGCATGGGAGGCATGGCTGCGGCAGCAAGTCCTATTGTCTGTTCCCTTCGCGGATTAAAGGCAAACGAGGCGATTGATTTAACCAGGATGATGGAAAAAATTTGTATTTCCCAAAACCCTATGTTTCCGATTCCGAATATGAACTTCGATTTCCTGCCGGTTGGCATAGATATCCGTAAGGTTCTGGAATATGGTATAGCCCCGGAGATACATGGAGGGATATTCAATTACGAAGGCGGACTGATTGGAGCCGGGAGTACAAGAGTGCCCATGGAGTGCTTTGAGAAAGCAATGGCGGCATATGTGAAAAAGTATGGAGGCTTTTCATGAAAGAAAAGAATATTATTATATTGAACCTTGGATCCACCAGTTATAAATTTAAATATTATCGTTTGAAGGATATTGGGGAAGAAGAACTCCTTGCCTGTGGTGAATTTGAAAATATAGGTTCTGCCGCAAGCAGCTATAAGATGACAGTCAATGATTCAGTTATGGAAGACACAGATACATTTCATAATCACGCGGATGCATTTACAGCAAGTATAGCGTATTTATGCAAAGCAGGCGTTCTTTCCTCCATCAGTGAACTGGACGGGGTGGGATATAAAGCGGTACATGCGGGAGAACTGTCAGGAGCGCGTATCATAGATGATAATGTTTTGGCAGTTATGGAGCATTATCAGGTATTTGCCCCGGCACATAATCCGATTTATATACAAATGATGAAAAATATAAAGAAAGCTTATCCCGGCTTGCTTCAGATCGGTTATTTTGAGACATCTTATCATACAACAATTCCTGAGAAACGTGCTGTATACGGGGTTCCCTATGAATGGAAAGAGACATTGGGGATCAGAAAATATGGCTTCCACGGATCCTCTCACAGTTATATCTCAATGAAGATGCAGATGGAGGTACCCCAGGCAAAGAAAATTATCTCTGTTCATCTGGGCGGTTCATCTTCCTTATGCGCCATAGAAGATGGAAAAAGTATTGCCGCAAGTATGGGTGCAACACCCCAGTCCGGGTTATTCCACAATAACCGCGTCGGTGAGTTTGATGTGTTTTGCCTGCCTGCATTGTTGGAATATTACGGCGGTAGTGTAAATGCGGTTTTAAAGGAACTCTCATCCAACAGCGGTTTTTTGGGATTGAGCGGTGTGAGTAATGACTTGCGTCATATTTTGAAAGCTTCCGACGAAGGCAGCATCCGGGCAAAACTGGCTGTAGATGCGTTTGTTGATCAAATCTGCGGATATATAGGAATGTACACTGCCTATCTGAAAGGATTGGATGCAATTGCCTTTACAGGCGGAATTGGATTAAGAAGCAGTATAATCCGTAAGCTTGTATGCGGAGAGCTTGCATATGCCGGAATTGAATTGGATCTGGATGCCAATGACGCCGGGCGGCAAGGTAAAATAAGTACGGATGAGAGCAGGACGGCAGTGTATGTATGGGAAACAAATGAAGAACTCATGGTACTTCGGCAGTGCTTTTTACTGCTTAAATAATCAGTAGGTTCTGGGTATGGACAGGCGTATGAGGGGAGGGACATATGTATCAGGCGAAGAAAATGAATCTGTCATGTGATTTTTTAAGGTCAGACCACCTGACCGGTCATGTTCACTCTGTATTCGGGCAGGTCATTAATCTGGAATTCTTAATGGATTCCGCTATTGGAAAAGAGCGCAGGATGATTACACTGCTTCTGTCAGATTCTGTTATGATCCCGGATAGTGTAATCGTTCCTGCTCCCTTTTTCTGGTGGATTAAAACTTTGGCTGAATGTGATATAATAAGCGTTGATAAGCATCGCAAACGGCGGATGGCGATCACAAACGAAATTTATTATGTAAAGAAGGAAAAATGTTTATTGTATTTTAGCGGTATCAATAACATATTAAATCTTGCAGATACCAAAAACATATGCCTGGGATTGGAACAAGTCAGACTGTATGCAAGGACTTCACGTATGCTGCAGTTTCTTGCGCATGTGAGTCATTTTAGGTGTTTATGTAATAAAGAAGATGGATTTAACAAAATACCATCGATCTGTATAAAGAATTTGGGAACATTTGCTGACGCACTGCTTACAGGCAGCTATGAAGAGGCAGCAATCAGCTATTGCAGTCTGATCGGAACAGGTATAGGCCTTACGCCTTCTTGTGATGATGCCATGGTGGGGATTCTGGCTTGCATCTGCGGATTATATGCAGCCATAGATCCCCTTAACGGAATCCTTACATATAAAGAACTAACCGGTTCTTTAATACCGCACACGCAGGATCAGACAACAGATATCAGCAGCAAATACTTAAAATGTGCATTAAGGGGAAGTTTTTCTGAAGTACTTTACAAGCTTGTATGTTGGGTGTATGGAGAAAGCCGGGAAGATTTAGATGAGATTTTGAAACAGTTTACAGATATTGGACATACTTCAGGCCTTGATACGCTGCGAGGTTTTGAAACAGCTGTTCAAAGGATTATTTTGAAAAAAGGAGTGAAAGGATGTATCGTTTGATAATTATTGATGATGATTCAGGTACTTCCAACAATCTGGGCAATTATTTTCCGTGGGAAGAACATAGCTTTCAGGTGGTGGGAAAATTTTATGATGGTTATTCCGCATATCAGTTCCTTTTAGAAAATCAAGTGGATTTGGTGCTCAGTGATATTAAAATGCCGGTTATGGATGGCATTGAATTAGCCAGGCTGCTGAATGAGCAAAAACGTAAGGAAAAAATTATCTTTATCAGTGGATATAAAGATTTTGAATATGCACAGAAGGCAATGGAGTTTGGCGTCAGCTATTATTGTCTGAAGCCTGTAACTTACCGGGAAATCAAACAGAAGCTGTCAAATATTCGCCAGCTGCTTGAACAGGATAAGAATCGTACTGATTCCATACTTATGGTATCGGACGAACAGCTGTGTATACAAAAGAAGCAGGTTCGTAAGATAAAGGATTATGTAAAAGCAGACTATAAGGATGTGACACTTGATAAGATAGCTGATTATATGAAAATGAATCCATCCTACCTTTCCAGATACTTTAAGGAAAATGCCGGAGTTAATCTGTTTCATTATATTACTTGTATAAGAATGAAGAAAGCACTGGAATTTTTACAAAATGAAGAATACAGGACGATCTATGAGATAAGTGAAAAGGTCGGTTATAGTAATTCCGTTAGTTTTACCAAAACTTTCCGTAAGCAATATGGAGTTACCCCCAGTCAATACCGTAATAAATTTACATGCATAACGGCGGACAAAGAATATGAAGAATAATTGGTTAAGCAGAATACTTCTCGTGTGTGTTGGTTTTGGAATCATTGCATTATGCATTATTTCAGCAGTAGCAACCCATTTGGTAAGCAATATAGAAGGTATGGAGATTCGCAAGTTAAAAGACACCTCTGTTATGGTTGATAAAATGCTGTTTAAAACCAACACGTATCTTGTACCGGATACAGCTTACTTCAGTAAACTGGAAGAATATTTGCTTACCGGAAGAATTACCAGCGGTGATGCATTGGAGACGACTGTCTCCGCAATAAGGAAGAATTTAAGCAAGGGTGCGGGTTATGATTCCAATATTCATTCCGTATATACGGTCCTTGAGGACGAAAATGCGCCATATATTCTTGTGAATGGGAAGCTGAGCATTAAAAACAACATGCGGGATCAGGACTGGATAGATATCTGCAGAAGTATGGGTTCAGATTGTTATGCGGGATGGAGGGAAATAGACAGTTCTTATTTAAATCAGGTTGACCTTTTTACGGTATACCGGAAATATGATTCCAGTGATTACGTTAATAACAGAGTCATAAGCGGGTACATGATGATTAATTATTACCACAGTCATATTGTGGGTAAAATTTTGACTTTTATTGGTTCTGAAGAAGCGATTGTATTATATAATCCGGCAGATGACTCATTCCTTTTTATTGGAAAAGAATATGTGTCTGAAGAGGAATTAAGGGAATCCTTGTCCCATCAGAAGGATGGTTGTCTGGAGTTAACAGATGGCGTAATGAATACCGAGAATAATGGGAAGCTGATTTATAGTATTTGTGAGTCTGACTATGCTCCCATCTATTATATTATGATAAAAGAAAATGTAGAGGTAAACCGCTTTATGTCGGAAATATATCTGATATTTCTGATAATAATGGCGGTATTTTCTGCTGTCATTATCCTTTTCATTATCCTGTACAGCTATCAGCACCGTAAGTATTTAACCGGGCTGGTGCAGGTAATAACGGCAGTGGGACAGGATGAAAACATGGAAGAAAATGCAATGAAGAAATTAGCATTCCACATGAAGGCTCCGGAAAACGATTTAACCATAATTGCGAAGAAAATATTGGATGATAATATGGATATAAATGAATTAAAAAAGGTACTGGGTCTGGAACAAAGGCTTCGTATGGAGATAGAGATGCTCTATGGACATGCTCAGATCAATTCACATTTTTTACTGAATTCTCTTGATTCTATCTATTGGGAAAGTGTAAAAAGTAATGGCAGTGAAAATGTACAGACACGGATGATCGAAATGCTCTGTTCTATTCTGAAATATGCCCTGGACTCTTCCGATCCCTATATATCATTAGCAGAAGAGGTTAGCTGCGCAAAAGATTATCTTGCAATTCAGCGGATGAGAAAGAATATTTGTTTTGAAACAGAATGGGGGATACCGGACGAATTGCTTATGGCAAAGGTCGGAAAACTGATTCTGCAGCCGATACTGGAAAACAGCATACAGCATGGGCAATTTGATCATAAGGTTCATGCCATTCGTTTGAGAATTGAAGCGAAGCAAATGGACGATGTTCTCTATTTGTCGGTAATTGATAACGGTCAGGGTATGGAGGAAGATGAAATGCGGAAGCTGAATCAAATATTCCGTGAGGAAACACCGGTCCGGTCCAAACATATTGGGCTGCTGAATGTTAACCGCAGGATACAGTTACAGTATGGAGAAGAATATGGAATCGTTCTGCAGCCTGTAAAAGAGGGTGGTGGTCTGATGGTAGTGATTCGTTTGAAATATATAAAGATGGAATCTGTTTAAAGGGTGGTCTTATAAAAATGTAAACGATAGTATCATAAAAGTAAAAATTGATGCTGAAGATAAAAGAATTGGCACATTGTATAGTATTGTGAAAATTGTTATATTTTATATATGCAAAACACACAAAACAATGTCAGAAAGGGAGGCACTACAATGAAGAAAAAGCATTTTTGTATCTTATTATCTATGTTGATGGCAGTAACATTATTATTAGGTTGTGGATCAGATGACAGCAATAGCAATGCAAATGAATCTGTGGTTGAGACCACAAAAGACTCGGAAGAAACCAAGGCTTCGGGGAGCGTGGAGGAGAAAGCTCCGGTTACCCTGACTATGTGGGTATGGGATGACGCACAAGTACCGGCTACACAGGCAATGATTGATGAATTTCATGATATGTATCCCTATATTACGGTGGAAATTACTTCTATAGCCGGGATGGCTGACTACAATACCAAGATGCGTGCTGTTGTTGGTACGGCAGACGCACCTAATGTGTTCTGGATTAATTTTAATCTGGCTAAAGAATATATCCCTATGGGATTTGTTCAGGGATTGAACGAATTTATTGATAATGATTCTGGTTTTAATAAGGATGGGCTTAATGCATCCATTATAGAAACCTACACGGTAGACGGGACGCTTTATGGGGTACCGAAGGATACGGATGGTTTTGCGGTATTTTATAATAAATCGCTTTTTGATGCAGCAGCGGTTGATTATCCGGAAGATGGATGGACAGTGGATGACTTCGTGGAAACAGCAAAGGCTATGACTTCGGAGGGTGTGGTTGGATGGTCAAACTCCACCTCAGATCGTGTATATTATAATTTTATGTATGCTTATGGCGGAAGCCCCTATACGGAAGATGGATTGTCACCTAATGTTAACAGTAGTGAATCAATAGAGGGAATGCAGGTATTACTGGATATGATGAATGACGGATCTGCATATAGCAGGGCAGATTTAGATGAGATGGGTTCTGGTGTTGCATTTGAATCTAATCTGGCTGCTATGACAATTGACGGATCATGGATGATATCTGAATTTTATACCGCATTGGGAGATAATCTTGGTATTGTGGAATTACCGGAGGGACCAAATGGTATTGCAAGTACCGGACACGGTATTGCTTACGCAACTACCACCACTAATCCGTTTATGGAGGAGACCTGGCTGTTCTTATCCTATTTGGGATCGGATGCTGCACAGGAAAAGCAAATTGAAGTGGTTATTCCTGCCGCAAATGGTTGTGCCAGCATTTGGGAGTCTGTCTACCCGGATTTAAATCTGGCAGCATTCACGACTGCACTTGATCATAATAAATCATATCTGGCAGTGAAAAATGCAACCGCCGCACGTTCCGCATTTCAGGAGCATTTAGCCAATATGCAGTCAGGTATGTATGACAATGCCCGGGAGGCAATGGATGCGGCAGCGCAGGCTATGAAGGATGCGATTGACGAATAGCATGATATGGCTGTCATACCGATCAATGTATGGCAGCCATAAAAAGAGAGCGTGATTTTATGAGAGTAAAAAAGATATCTAAAAGTAAAAAGAAGGAAGCATGCACCGCCTACATTTTTCTGCTTCCTCTTTTAGCCGGTGTGGTGATGTTCTTTATTATTCCAATCATACAGTCCTTTTACTATTCATTGACTGATTATAAGGGGATAGGAAGTGGGAGTTTTATAGGGCTTAAGAATTATATTACCCTCTTTACAAATGATATTAAGTTTATGGCAGAAGCCAGGAATACACTGGTGTATGTATTTGGTTCTATACCGGTTACCATATTTCTTGCTTTACTCATAGCAAACCTGCTGAATTCCAGTATTCGCGGCGTGGGTATCTATCGTGTAATCTATTTTCTGCCAAATGTTATGATGGGGGCAGTCGTTGCAATGGTCTGGAAATGGCTGCTGAATTCCCGCTACGGTTTGTTGGATGCTGTTCTTGATTTCCTATTTGGGATACGTCCTGCTTGGTTATCTGACACGAGCCTGACTATGTTCTCCATGTGTATGATTTCTGTCTGGTCCGGTTTGGGTTATTGTATTGTTATCATACTGGCCGGTCTGCAAAGTATTGGAACGACATACTATGAGGCTGCCAAGATTGACGGAGCAAATGCATTTCAGCGCTTTACGCATATTACGTTTCCAATGGTAACACCAACTATTTTTTTCCTGCTTATTACACGAATTATTGCCGCATTTAATCAATTTGATCTGGTCTATATGCTTGGAGGCGAAGAAGGTCCTGTGCAGGAGAGCATCAGAACGCTGGTATTTGGTATTTTTAAGTCCGGTTTCACAGAGTATCGGATGGGTTATGCCAGTGCAAAAGCAGTAATCCTGTTTTTGATCATTATGATCATCACCTTTTTCCAGTTTCTTGGTGAAAAGAAATGGGTCAATTATTAGAGGAGCAGGTTTATGAGAAAAGAAAAGATGATGAAAGGGATAATACATATTATTCTGATATCCGGCGTATTTACCATGCTGCTTCCTCTGATCTGGATGATAATAACCTCATTCAAGAGTAATATTGAAGCAGTGGCCATACCTATGACTATTTTTCCAAAAAAGTGGGATTTCAGCGGTTATATACGTGTGTGGGAGCGTAATATCATACGTCCTTATATTAATACCATTATTGTTTCGGCAGGTATTGTGATTTGCCAGCTTGTTACGGCATCTATGGCGGCATATGCATTTGCCAGATTAGACTTTCCGGGAAAGAAATGGTTGTTTTTGGCTATTGTCAGCATGCTGATGATTCCACAGCATATGACATTGATACCGAAATATAGGATTGTCAGTTCCATGGGTCTGGTTGATACGCTTGCCGGGGTGGTGGTGCCGAACTTTATCAGTATCTCTGTCACATTCTTCTTACGACAGGGCTTTATGGGCTTTCCGGATGAATTGGAAGATGCGGCTAAGATTGATGGCTGTTCGCATCTGAAAATATTTACCACAATGGTCATTCCGCTGTCCAAATCCATTTTGACTGCTATGGGTATCATGGTACTGTTATTTGCATGGAATGATCTTTTATGGCCGACTATTTGTCTGAACAGTGAGAAGAACCGTGTATTATCTACTTTTATAGGATTATGTAAAGGACAGTATGTAACGGATTACGGATATCTCATGGCGGCAAGCACCTGTGCGGTCTTGCCGATGATTATCGTTTATGCCATTTTTCAGAAGGCATTTGTATCATCTATTACACTTACAGGCATCAAAGGTTGAAATGTGAGAAGAAATACTAAGATGCCAAAGTACGGCATCTAAGTATTTCTATATCTCACATGGGAAGAATATAAAATGAAATCCATAGGAATTTCATTTTATATTCTTCCGGGTTTTCGTGGGGACTGTTTGTGCCGCTTGGGGCGGTATGTTTGGAAGGTTGAAAAAGAATATAGTCCTCAAGCTCAGCTCGTTGAGCAAGCTGAGCTTGAGGCGGAGATGAGGTTTGGATATGAATAAAAGATTAACTGTTGCAGTAATAGGTTGTGGTGATTTTTCTAAGAGTTTTGTTTCTTTGTTTAAGATGCATCCATATGTTGAAAAGGTTTATGTATGTGATAAAATACGTTCAAAAGCAGAGGAATATAGCAGGAAGTTTGAAGTTGAGATGATAGATTCTTTTGAGGATGTTTTGAAAAGGAAAGATATTGATGGAGTGGCAATTTTCACGCAGCGTCATTTGCATGGACCGCTTGTAAAGCAGGCACTTCTTGCGGATAAAAAAGTATATTCTGCGGTTCCGATGGCCAGTGATGTACAGGAATGTCTGGAAATTGCAGATATGGTAAAGAAAACGGGATTGACGTATATGATGGGAGAAACCTGTTATTATTATCCCAGCTCCATGTATTGCCGGAAAGCTTATAAGGAGGGGATATTCGGAAAATTCGTGTATGGAGAATCTCAGTATCATCATGATATTTCTCATTTTCCGGTGGATTTTCTGGCTGACAGAAGTTCAACAGGGGTCCCGCCATTTTTCTATCCCACACATTCCACTGCTATGATTCTGGCTGTAGCAGACAGCTATGTGAAAAGGGTAGCGGCATTTGGTTATGAGGATATGGAAATGGACGGTATATTTGAAAAAGGCATAAATCAATGGGACAACGTATATTCCAACTCATTTTCTCTTATGATGCTTGAAAACGGAGGAACTGCCCGGGTTAATGAATGCCGCCGGATAGGATATAAAGCACCAAGTTCATATGTATCTTCTTTTTATGGAACACAAGGAGCATACCAGTTTAGCAATGCACAGCATTTGCTTACGATAAAGACACCATCGGGTGTGGATCTTAAGGATGTCAGCGATTATGTAAATCCTTATGAAATGACGAAGCATAAGAATGAAGCAGATTTTAAGCAAAAAGTAGCGAATCACGAGTGGCAGGGTGATTGCTTTTCGCCACAGCAGGATTTGGAAGTGAAACGCCTGCCTGAAGAATACAAGGGTCTTTCAAATGGGCATATGGCATCTCATCAGTTTTTGGTTGATGATTTCTGTAATGCGGCCTATTATGAAAAGCTGCCGGTCTTAAATGCATGGAAAGCTGCAAGATATACGATACCTGGTTTGATGGCACATGAATCTGTTCTGCACGGCGGAGTGACACTTGATGTTCCGGATTGTGGGGATGAGCCGGGGATTTAACGGTAAAATTTAATCTATGGGAATTTACATTTTCACAGCTGAGAGCTCTCTACAGAGTTTTCAGCTGCTTTTGCGCGTAGTTCTACGGGTAAACGTCAGGTTTTTAGACGCTTTTTCAAACCGTTTCATTGCATGAGGTAAATAAAAGCAGTATAATGTGGGTATAGAGATAATTCAACAAAGAGCTGAAGGAGGGATACAATGAAAATAACGAATAAGAGATACCTGATTCTATTATTAATTATATTACTGTTCGTGGCGGCAATATGGTTCTTCCGAATGAGTATAGGAAATGGGAATGTAAATGAATATACAGATCAAAGCCCGGAGGAGGACCAATATTCCGCCTCAAGTCAGCCAGCGGCCCCTGACCAGAGTCATACTCCGACAGATCCAGCAGTGATACCTGACGAACTGGCGGACGACCAAACAGAAGAAATCAATATTAGCATTATCGAAATCCCAATAAAAGGTGATTTCGGAGAATTCGAAGAATTATTAGTAAATGAATTTGCAACTGCCGGATACCAGGATGGGTTTTTGCGGGTAACCCTTCACCCGGGTTATAATAAGTTTGGTCTTGTCAGTACAAATGGCAATATGATTCTCCCTGTTGAATATGACGATATAATTCTTGTGGGTGAGGAACGTGCTGCGGTAAAGAAGGACGGAAAATTTGGTTTTGTTGATCCGGACGGCAATATTGTAATTCCATTTGAATATGATGATGTTATGCGATTCAGTGAAGGAATCTGCCCTGTAAAAAAAGGATGGAGATGGTATTACATAGATCCCGATGGCAATGTCGTTCTTTTTACAGGATATGAAGCACTGGGAGGGTTCCATGAGGGGCTTGCCGGTGTAAAGATTGATGGTAAATGTGGCTTTATAGATATGCAGGGCAATATAGTTATAGAACCTGAATACGACGATGTATGGAACTTTAGCGAGGGTCTTGCGTATGTAACTAATTACAGGGAAAAGAAAAATTTCAGCGGTTATATTGATAAAGAAGGTAATGTAATTATACCGCTTGAATATTATGGAAGAGATTTTAGTGAGGGGCTCGCCCGGGTATATGAAGTTGGTACAGGTAATGAGGAAAACAGAAAATGGGGGTATTTGGACACACAAGGCAATGTAGCCATACCTTTTGAATATGATGATGCACAAGAATTCAGCGAAGGACTTGCTGCAGTAAAAAAGGATGAAAAATGGGGCTATATTGACCAGGAAGGTAATGTCATCGTTCCATTTATTTATGACAGAGCATTGAATTTCAGCGAAGGAAGGGCTGTTGTCTGTGAGGATGAAAACAGAGAAAGCAGATTTGGATATATAGACAGGGAAGGTGTTCTCATAATCCCAATGGAGTATTCCTATGCAAGGAGTTTCAGTGAAGGGCTGGCATCTGTTACAAAACAGGGAGGAGGCGGGGGATTTATTGATCCGCAGGGTAATGCCGTAACCCCATTTGTATACGGTGATGCGGGTTCTTTTAAAGAGGGTATAACTGTTGCCATGAAAGACTTCAAGTGGGTTATCCTGCAAATTATAAAAGAGTAAAATCTGTTATGAATAAATTAAATCATACGTGAAAAGATAAGATAGAAGCACGAAGATAATTATTTGTTGGATACTATGCCTGGAGGTCTGCAGCATGCATTTTAATAAAGAGGCATTGGGGGATGGATTAACCGTATTTTCCAATGTAGAGAATGGAAAAGCAATAATTGAACTTACAGCATATCTACAGGAAGCAGTCAGTGAAGAGTCGCAGACAGGCAAGACTGAAACAGAACCTTCCAAGATGGAAGTTAAAGCCGATGGCGCGGATATTGAAGCCGGGTATAAGGTTGTGAACAATTTATGGGTGGAATTTCAGATATTGGACTGTGAAGACCGGGTGACAGCTATTGCCTGTGTACCTGCAGAAGAAATTACTACAGTTAAATGTCTGTTGATTTATCCGCATTTATGGAACGGAATGGAAGATCCCTGTTTATATACGGTACAGGCGATGCTCTTATGTGAAGGCCGGATACTGGACGAGGTGCAGACCTGGCATGCTGTCAGGACATTCCAGACATTGCCGATCAAAGGATTTTGTCTCAATGATAAGCCAATTGATATAAAAGGAATTTATTATACAGGAGAAGACCTGGAATCCAGGGACAGTAACCGGCTCACACAGCAGATGCTCCGGGACTTACAGAGTATCAGCGCTATTGGAGCCAATACCATATGTGTGGGCCGGAAGGTTATGAATCAGGAATTTTTCCATAAATGTGATGAAATGGGGTTCATCGTATGGAAGAATCCGGATACTGACAGCTGCCGGGATTTTCCGGAATTATATGGTAATGGTGAAAACGCTTTGATGAGTCCGGATGGCAGACGGAAAAGGGATTTATACTATTACTATAAAGCGTGCTGGACAAAAGAGCCCTTTGTACATCTTTGCGGACATGAGGATGCTTTGCGTGAAGGAGATATGATATGCGTTATGGTGTATAGCAATCAAAAAAAAGTGGCTCTTTATGTGAATGGAATCCTTTTTGAATTCAAGGAAGGCGCTCCCGAATTCCAGTTTGAAGATATTCCTTTGAAGAGCGGGAGTATGGTCATTTCAGCCCAATCAGGTGAATGCTATACCTCTATGACGATTCAGAAAATATATGCTTCCTGAATTAGCATACTGGCGGTTTTAGATATCACCGCCAGTTCTTAGGATTTGCCGAATAATTAGTTTTATGATATCTTTTGATATAAGATTTAGCTGTCTAAGACATCTTTTCTTATTGTAGAAATCATAAGGGCAATGTATAATAAACAAAAAGAATGGTTAGGAGGATAACAATGAGCGGTTATTTAAATCCTTCAAGTGAAAAATTCATGAGAAGCTTACGTTC
>Ga0153941_1000176_pt1 | contig 30630 bp, 30 predicted proteins | sample TSNJ025MetaG_FD_104733 | JGI IMG/M metagenome (GOLD analysis project Ga0153941, IMG submission 104733) | Attine ant fungus gardens microbial communities from New Jersey, USA - TSNJ025 MetaG | ecosystem: Host-associated > Fungi > Mycelium > Unclassified | place: USA: New Jersey, Brendan T. Byrne...
GAATTTCAGAAATACAGTTCAGGAGGGATTTTCAACCACCACTCATTGCTGACTTTCACCAAACGTCAACTCTCTGAAAATTCGTTAGTGGATTACTTACTCCATCATTACTATTTTTGTTATGCTTTGAATGAATTCTAACACCTCTGCTTTACAAATGTCAATATATTTTCTAGAGTAGATGGAAAAAAATATAATTTTATGATTATGCATATAGGATAGGGGATAAATATATTTTTAGTTTAAATAAATAGACTGAAGAGAAGGAATGTTTTTAGTAAGCAGAGAATTATAAATTACATGTCAGTCATGAAATAACCACACCACAACAGGAGGTAGCCATGAAAGAATACAAGAGCGATCAGTTAAGAAATGTTGGAATTGTAGCCCACGGAGGTGCCGGTAAGACATCCTTGACAGAAGCCATGCTATTTAATTCTGGCGCAGTTAGTCGTTTAGGACGTGTTGATGATGGTTCGGCAACAACTGACTTTGAAGCGGAAGAAATTAAACGTAAGGTCACGATTAGTACTGCCTTGGCACCTTGCGAATGGCACAATCATAAGATAAATTTTGTCGATACTCCCGGTTACGCCGATTTCGTAGCTGAGGTAAAGGGTGCCTTGCGGGCTGTCGATAGTGCGCTTATTGTGCTGTGTGCTGCTGCCGGCGTTGAGGTGGAAACCGAAAAAGTATGGAATTATGCTGCTGAACTTGGTTTGCCCCGCATCAGTTTTGTCAATAAAATGGATCGGGAAAACGCCGACTTTTATAGTGTTATCGAACAGATGAAAGAAAAGTTCGGTAGTGGTGTTGTTCCGGTTCAATTGCCAATTGGAGTTGAGGACAGCTTCACCGGTATCGTCGATGTACTTAAGATGAAAGCGTATGTGTCCCCAAAAAACATAAAAGAATTTACTGAAACCGATATTCCAGCCGACATGCTGGAAAAGTGCGAAGATGCACGGATGGCGTTGATTGAGGCGGCTGTCGAAGGTAATGATGATCTTTTAGCCAAGTACCTTGAAGGGGAAGAGTTGAGTGATGACGAAGTAAGAACCGGACTTTTGGCCGCTATTGCCCAGGCCAAAGTGTTCCCTGTACTTTGTGGTTCAGCCGTCAAAAATATCGGCATACCTCAGGCGCTTGATTTTATCATCAAATACTTGCCTGCTCCCGGTACCAGTTCGGCCATCGGTCACGATCCGGGGACTCAAGATCCGATAATCAGAACTGCCTCCGATCCATTTTCGGCAATAGTGTTTAAAACTACAGCAGACCCTTTTGTAGGAAGACTCAGTTATATTCGATTGTTTTCAGGCAGTATGAAACCTGACAGTACTCTGTACAATGCGACTAAAGGAAAATCTGAAAGAATCGGCGCCATCTTTACGCTCCGAGGAAAACAGCAGGTTCCTTTAAGCGCCGTCCATGCCGGTGATATTGCTGTTGTAGCCAAATTGCAGGAAACTGCTACCGGGGATTCTCTCAGTGATAAAGACAAGCCAATTATTTTTGAACCGATTGCATATCCAAAACCAATGTTCACCCGGGCGATTGAAGCAAAGAATAAGGGGGACGAAGATAAGATTGGTCAAGCGCTGGCTCGCCTTATGGATGAAGACCCGACCTTCAAAGTCCGCAAAGATGTAGAAACCCGTCAATTGCTCATCTCAGGAATGGGCGAATTGCATTTAGATATTTTGTCTGAGCGCATGAAGCGTAAGTTTGGTGTTGAAACATTGCTTGCTAACCCTAAGGTGCCTTACCGCGAAACGATACGAGGTTCCGCCAAAGTCGAAGGAAAGCATAAAAAGCAGAGTGGTGGCCACGGCCAATACGGCCATGTCTGGCTGCAGATTGATCCGCTAGCGCCAGGGGCCTCGTTTGAATTTGTTGACTCAATTTTTGGCGGTGCAGTACCGCGCCAGTATATCCCGGCTGTCGAAAAAGGCGTTCGTGATGCCTTGGCCGGTGGTCTGCTTGCCGGCTACCCAATGGTTGACATCAAGGTAACTTTGACCGACGGCTCCTATCACACCGTAGACTCATCGGAGATGGCGTTCAAAATTGCCAGTGCCATGGCCTTGCGCAAAGGCGTACTGCAAGCAAAGCCTGTACTGCTTGAACCAATATACTCTGTAGAAGTTATTGTCCCTGAATCCTATATGGGTGACGTTATCGGTGATCTCAACACCAAACGTGGCCGGATACAGGGCATGGAACCGATTGGCGGCGGTTTAGGGCGGGTTAAAGCTCAAGTACCGTTAGCAGAAATGTTCCGCTACAGCATCGATCTGCGTTCTATTACCCAGGGCCGTGGTTCGTTTAATATGAGCTTTTCGCACTATGAAGACGTTCCGCCGCGTATTGCCGAGTCGATTATCGCCAGTGCTAAAAAAGATAAAGTAGAGGAAGCATAACAAAAACGTTAATCCAGTCGGCTCTTTAGCAGCACGCTTAGCTGATGGTAGTTGCTTGCTTTTAAATAATGTAAGCGCCTTAGTAAACTGCTGGTGCAGGATACTAGGGCGTTGCCTTTTCTGTAAAACAGGGGGACATTTTTGATGGGAAAAAATATTTGAAATTAACAAGGAGTATATTATAATTGATGTACATATGCTCTTGCTATGGAGGTTTACAAATGGGAGAATTCGTATTAAAACACAGTGCGAATGGTGTCTGGTATGGTGAATTTAGCAGCTTGGCGGCACAAGGCATCAAGCACGGTATATCTAGCCGGTTGGGCGGCCAAAGCACAGCGCCTTTTACCAGTCTTAACCTTGGATTGCACACCGGCGATGATGCCGGGGTAGTTTGGGCCAACCGGCAGGCCTTTTGTCAGGCAGTTGGCTTGCCTGCCGGCAAGGTAGTTGCGGCCGAGCAAGTGCATGGTGATAAAATACAGCAAGCAACATGGCAAGATGCCGGGCGAGGAGCCCGCCATTATCATGATTCGATTAAAGATACCGATGCCCTAATCACTAACGTGCCAACATTACCCTTAATGCTATTCTTCGCCGACTGCGTACCTGTGCTGATCGTTGATCCTGTAGCCAAAGCTATCGGTATTAGTCATGCCGGTTGGAAAGGTACTGTGGCCAAGATCGGACAAAAAACAGTGCTTGCTATGCAGCAGCACTATAATACAAACCCCGCAGATTGCCTCGTGGGTATCGGGCCATCTATCGGCCCCTGCTGTTACCAGATAGATGAACTGGTACTCAATAAGCTACAGGCAAACTTTGTTAACTGGAGAGATTTAACTAGTCCAAGTGACGGTCATCATTGGCAACTCGACTTATGGAATGCTAATCGTCAGCAGCTTGAGGAAATAGGCGTATTAGACAGCAATATCAGTATCAGCGGTATCTGCACGGCCTGTAACAAGGAAATCTTTTTTTCCCATCGGGCTGAGGCAGGCGGCACTGGCCGAATCGGTGCGGTGATAACATTATAGCCCTAATAGTGTTTTGATGTTAAAAAGATAGAAAATATATAGATTTTAAAGGGAATTTTTGTTTATGGGCGAATAAACTAGTAGGATGGAGGTTTGCCATGTCTATAGCGCAAAACATTACTGAAATACAAAAAGAAATAGATAGATATCAAGTAAAGCTTGTGGCAGTTACTAAGAACCAAAGTACCTCAGCCATGTTGGAAGCAATAAATGCCGGGATAACAGCTGTGGGGGAAAATAGAGTGCAGGAAATGATGACCAAATATCCTGAAATACAGGCTGCAGGTAAACTGGTCGAGTGGCATCTCATTGGTCATCTGCAAACAAATAAGGTGCGTCTTGCAGTACCAATGGCGCATCTCATTCACTCGGTAGACAGTGAACGTCTCGCAATGGAAATTGACAAAGTAGCCGGTAAACTAGGCAAACGCCAGGATGTACTGCTGCAGATTAATATCGCTGATGAAGACAGCAAATTCGGTGCAGAACCGGGACAAGCCTTGTCGCTGGCTCGTGTAATCAGCCAGTTAGAACACACTAGGCTATGCGGCCTGATGACAATCGCACCGTTTAGTGAAAATCCCGAAGCAGTACGTCCGGTGTTTAAGGAACTAAATCAATTGTTCAATGAAATAAAAGCACTTAATCTGTCCAATACTGAGATTAGTTGGTTGTCGATGGGTATGACGAATGATTATGTGGTGGCAATCGAAGAGGGTGCAAACCTGGTGCGCATCGGAACAGGCATGTTTGGTGCACGTCAATATTAGGGAGGAGAAAAGTATGAAGTTTATGGAAAAAGTCTGGGGAAGTCTTGGTCTGTTTGAACCGGCAGAAGAAGATTCTTTAAGAAATGAGGAAACTGATCTTAAAACCCGGCAAAAAAACAATAACGTTGTGTCACTGCCTACGGCTTCCAATAACAGCCAGCAGTCAGCTAAACAAGTTAAAGTCATGGTTGTTGAGCCATTTTCGTTCGATGATGCCCAAAATGTTGCCGATTATCTCAAAAGCCGGAAGCCGGTTGTTGTCAATCTCGAAAATACTGATCCTGAAATTTCAAAGCGTATGATTGACTTTATTAGTGGGACAACATATGCCTTAAATGGTCAGATTCAAAAAGTCGGTAACAATATCTTTCTCTGTGCTCCGAATAACGTAGACGTTGCTTACAGCCCGCGGGATGACAATAATAAAACACAGCTGCCTTGGGCAAATAAATAGTTTAACTCACTGGACGGAGGATTTATGTTAGCAAATAAGCAAATTGGTTTTATTGGTGGCGGCGCAATGGCCGAAGCAATTATCCGTGGCCTATTAAAGGCCGAATTGGTGAAATCGTCGCAAATCATTGTGAACGATATTTCGCAAAAACGCTTATCGTACTTGTGCGGTGCTTTTGCGGTATCAACGACGTCTGATATTCAAGATATCGCTAAACAATCCGATATTCTGTTTTTAACAGTAAAACCACAAGTAATCGGCGGGGTGATCGACAGCATTGCCCCGGTAGTAGTTAAAAATACCGTAGTTGTTTCAATAGCCGCCGGTGTAACGTTAGCTACCTTCCAAAACAAAATGCCAGGAGTGCCAATCATCAGGGTCATGCCCAATACTCCTGTTGCTGTCGGTGAAGGTATGTCAGCTATGGCTTTGGGAAAATACGCTACAAGTGCTGTTAGCGGAACGGTCGCAGAGGTATTTTCTTCAGTCGGCAAAGTCGTTACCGTAAACGAGGAGGCTATGGACGCGGTAACCGGCCTATCCGGCAGCGGACCAGCTTATGCGTTTGTCCTGATTGATGCCTTGACAGATGCCGGTGTCAGAGTTGGTTTTTCTCGTCAGACAGCTGTACTGTTGGCTGCTCAAACCTTGATGGGCGCAGCCAAGATGGTGCTGGAAACTGGTGAACATCCGGCCAAACTGCGTGATATGGTCACTTCTCCTGGGGGGACAGCCATTGCCGGAATCCATGTTCTTGAACAAAACGGTATCCGTGCTGCGCTTATTGACGCTGTTGTTGCCGCTACCGACCGTTCATGCGAGATGGGGCGGCGGTAAATGAGCGAACGGGAAAAAATATTACGTTATTACCGGGCATCCGGTGATGCTGAATTGGCAGCCAGACTGCTCGACCTTGCCGAAGGGGCACTCAAAAACCGCAAATATAAAATAAGTGAATTTCTCGACCCATATGGTCAAAGTATTGCTGAAACTATTGTCGCCCACTATGACCGTCTAAAATTGGAAACAAACGGCGGCTATCCTGGTGCCGAACGAACTAAGGCAGCTTTTGTCGATCGAGACTTTCTTGATTATGCCGGCTCACTTGATTTTGGTTTAACCGCCTTCAGTCTACAATGGGATAGCCGTTATTACCGTCTATCTCACCGGGATGTGCTGGGAGCACTGATGGGTCTAGGCATAAAACGTGATGTACTTGGTGACATCATTATCGTTGGTGATCGGTGTTATGTCGTAGTAGATACGGCTATGGCCGCTTATGTAGCTAAAAACTTAATTGAGGTGGGACAAGCTCCGGTATCTGTGGCGCAGGTACTCATTACTGATATTCCCGCTAAAGAGGAAAAAGTCAAAGAAATCCGGGCTACAGTGGCATCACTGCGCTTAGATGCTGTAGCGGCGTCAGGCTTTGGGACATCCCGCACCAGAATGACGGAAGATATTGCTGCAGCTAAAGTAAAACTCAATTGGCAGGAAGCTAAAAGTTCGTCCCAGGCGGTAAAAGCGGGAGATATAATTTCTATGCGCGGACGCGGCAGGGTAGAGGTTATTGAAATTCCCGGACAAACTAGAAAAGGCCGGTACAGTGTGTTACTCAGACGATTTATGTAATATACAAAGGGGTGGAGTTATGCTTACACCGTTAGATATTCACAGTAAAGAATTCAAACGCAGTTTCCGTGGCTATAATGAGGAAGAAGTAGATGAGTTTCTCGACAGAGTAATTAAAGATTATGAAACATTGTATCGTGAAAATATTGAATTGAAAGAAACGATAGAACGTCTTAATAGCAAGCTTGAGCATTATCAACATATGGAGAACACGCTTCACAGCACGCTTGTTATTGCCCAGGAGACAGCGGAAGAAGTCAAGCTCAACGCAAAAAAAGAGACTGAACTCATAGTCAAAGAAGCGGAAATACGTGCCCAGAGACTTGTCGACGAAGGAATGAGTAAAGTCCGCAAAATGACTGGGGAATATGAAGAAATAAAAAAACAGTCTCAGATTTTCCGCACTCGTTTGCGCACTTTGTTGCAGGCCCAAATGGAAATGCTCAATGGTGCCGAAGAGGATGAAAACTAATCTTGTCCGGCAACCAGCTTGATATAAAAGAACTGCCAGACAGCATTACGTTTAAAGTACGTGTTCAGCCGCGTTCAAGCAAAAATGCTATTGCCGGCATAATGGGTGACAGCCTTAAAATTAACATTACTTCACCGCCTGTTGACGGCGAAGCCAACTCGGCCTGCATCGCTTTTTTTGCCAGCTTATTTAATGTTGGTAAAAGCGCTGTCTTAATTACTGGTGGTCACAAAAGCCGGTTAAAGATCATCAAGGTGGCCGGTGTTGATAAAAATAAATTTTTTGCTGTACTAGCTGCCTATATTTGACTTTATACGCCAATGATGTATAATATATTGCGTACAGATAATATCTTAATCAGTAATGATGGAGACACAGCTTGATGGCAGTTTACAGCGAGCCGGGACATGGTGTAAGCCTGGTAACTGGAGTCATGACCTGACATCGCTCCTAAACTGCGGACTGAACAACTTTTAGTAGGATCCGCCGACTGACGCCCGTTACTGCGTTGCAAAGTGACTATATGATGTATGTAACATTAAAGGCTGAGCAGCGTTGGCTATGCTTTTATGTATCTCTATAGTCAGTAGGGTGGTACCACGGGAAACCTAGCTCTCGTCCCTTTTCAGGGATGAGAGCTTTTTATTTTTATGGAGGTGGTAATTTTGGATTACAGTAAAACACTTAACCTGCCGGAGACAGAATTTCCGATGCGCGCCAATCTTCCTGAACGTGAGCCAAAAATGCTTGAATATTGGCGAGATCATCATATTTATGACAAAAAAAACTCTCAGAGCAAAGAGAAGCCTAAGTTTGTTTTACATGATGGCCCGCCATATGCCAATGGCAACATTCATATCGGTACGGCATTAAACAAAATTCTCAAAGATATCATCGTCAAATACAAGTCGCAGCAAGGTTACTATGCTCCGTACGTGCCAGGGTGGGATACACATGGCATGCCAATTGAACATGCTGCTATCAAAATTCTCGGTTTAAACCGCCATGAACTTAACCCCCTTGATTTACGCCGTGAGTGCAAACAATATGCTCTGAAATGCCTCGACCTGCAACGCGAGGATTTTAAACGGCTAGGTGTTGCCGGTGACTGGGAAAACCCGTATGTAACGCTGTATCCCGCATACGAAGCCAAGCAGATTGAAGTTTTTGGCGAAATGGCGAAAAAAGGCTATATTTATAAAGGCCTTAAGTCAGTCTATTGGTGTACTTGTTGTGAAACGGCACTGGCGGAAGCAGAAATTGAATATGCTGAAAAGAAATCGCACTCGATCTATGTCAAGTTTCCGCTGATTGATGATCAAGGTAATCTGCCGGTAGGTGTTAACCCCGATAAAGTATTTGCCGTAATCTGGACGACAACTCCGTGGACGATGCCGGCTAATGTCGCCATTAGCGTCCATCCTGAAATTGACTATGCCTGGGTGGAAATTAACGATGAGATCTATTTGCTGGCAACAAAGCTGATTGAGAATGTCGTCAAAGCCAATAACCTGGGAGAATACACTGTTATATCGACAATGAAGGGTTCGGCCATTGAAGGTATGGTATTTAGTCATCCATTTTTTGACCGCCAGTCACCGATTATTCTGGGAGAGCATGTCACACTAGAAGCCGGTACCGGTTGTGTACACACCGCTCCCGGTCATGGTCAGGAAGACTTTGAAGTTGGGACTAAATACGGCTTGCCGGTCATCAACCCTGTTGATCCGGCCGGTAAATTCACAAGTGGAGCCGGCAAATTTGAAGGTTTATTTGTAGAAGACGCTAATGTACCTGTCATTAAGGAGCTTGCTGCTCTTAGCCTGCTGCTTGGTAAAGGCTCGCTAAAACATCAGTACGCCCATTGCTGGCGCTGCAAAAGCCCGATCATTTACCGGGCTACCGAGCAATGGTTTGCTTCAGTCGACGGCTTTAGACAGCAGGCGCTAGATGCCATCGCCAATGACGTCAAGTGGATTCCAGCGTGGGGTGAAGACCGCATTCACAATATGGTGGCAGACCGTCAGGACTGGTGCATCTCGCGGCAGCGGGTGTGGGGATTGCCGATCCCGATTTTCTTCTGCAATAAGTGCAACGAGCATATAATTAATGATGAGACGATTGAGGCGGTCAAAGAGCTCTTTCACCATGAAGGCTCTGATGCCTGGTGGGCCAAAAAGCCGGAAGAAATTCTTCCCCAAGGCTTTGCTTGTCCACATTGCAATCATGGCGAATTCCGCAAAGAAACAGACATTATGGATGTTTGGTTTGACAGCGGATCGAGTCATGTCGCAGTACTTGAGCAACGTCCGGAGCTTAAGTGGCCGGCTGACATGTATTTAGAAGGCAGTGACCAACACCGCGGCTGGTTTCAGTCGTCTTTACTCACCTCGGTAGCTACTCGTGGTACAGCGCCCTACAAGGCTGTATTAACTCATGGCTTTGTTGTCGACGGTGAAGGCCGAAAAATGTCAAAGTCAATTGGCAATACAATTTATCCCCAGGAAGTCATCCAACAATATGGCGCTGATATTCTCCGTCTGTGGGTAGCCTCGGCCGATTATAAAGGTGACATCCGTATTTCCAAAGAAATTTTAAAGCAGTTAGCCGAAGTATATCGCAAGATACGAAATACGTTCCGCTACATTCTTGGCAATCTCAATGACTTTAATCCTGATACCGATAAGGTTGCCTATGATCAGCTAATGGAGAGTGACCGCTGGGCCCTCATGCGCTTGGAACAAGTCCGGGGTAAAGTTACCCAGGCTTACGAAGATTATGAATTTCACCAGCTTTATCATACTGTCCACAACTTTTGCGCGATCGATTTGAGCGCTATTTATCTCGATATCTTAAAAGACCGTGTCTATACTGCGTTGCCTTGCAGTACCGAGCGTCGCGCTGCCCAGACGACGATGTATGAGATTCTCGACACACTCGTCAAAGTTATGGCGCCTGTCTTAACATTTACATCCGAGGAAGTATGGCAGCATATGCCAAAACCGCAGGCTTACCCTGAAAGTGTACAGTTGACAGATTGGCCGGTCGCACACCCTGAATATCTTGATGAAGCCTTGGACGACAAATGGACAAAAATTCTCGAAATCCGCGGTGAAATTACTAAGGCACTGGAAACAGCGCGCCGTAATAAAGTCATTGGTCACTCACTCGATGCTGCCGTCAGCCTTTATGCCGAAGGTGAAATATTAACGGCGCTTACAGCCGTCAAGGAAGATTTAACGACACTGCTCATTGTTTCTGACGTAACATTATCTGATAAACTTGAAAAAGCTCCTGGTGAAGCCTATCGTGCTGCCGACATGCAACTAGCTGTTGCAATTGCTCCGGCACAAGGCGTCAAATGCGAACGTTGCTGGATATATAGTCCGACAGTGCATCAGGATACAGAGCACCCTGCTCTGTGTCATCGGTGCACTACTGTAGTAAAAAAAATGTAGCATAATAAACCGGGAGTAATATCCCGGTTTATTTTTATTATTGAGGGAATAATAAAGCTGGAGGATCGCCTATATGGACAATAAAAATCGGCTAGATACTAGTAAAACCGATAGTCAACAACCTGAGCTTATCGCCAAACAATTAGAACGGCTTGCTAATCGACTGGAAGCTATGCGGTTTGCCGAATATGTGGAGATGCTGGAACGACCGGCTCGGTTGCTTTTTACAAATTTTGTCGCAGGCATTGCCCGGGGATTGGGAATCGCTATTGGCGCCAGTTTGGTGTTTGCTTTGCTGCTCGCTTTCCTGAAAAAGCTGATCTTGCTCAACATCCCGGGAATCGGCGGCTTTATTGCTGATATTGTCCGATTTGTCGAAACCAAAAATGGATCATTTTAACTACTAAAGTTGGGAGGCTAAGCATGACAAAAGATATCTTTGACTGTATTCGCGAAAGCCATAGTATTCGTTCGTTTAAGTCTGCCCAAATCCCGGAACCGACGTTGACCAGGATTTTGGAGGCAGGCAACATGGCGCCGAGTGCCGGCAACCTGCAGCCTTGGTACTTCTATGTGGTACAAGACCCTGCAATAAAAGAGAAACTGGCAGCAGCCGCTTTTGAGCAAGAACAAATCAACGATGCGCCGAGCGTTGTTGTCATTGTTGCCGATCCTGCCCGTTCTAATGAAAAATATGGTGAGCGGGGCGCTCAGCTATATTGCCTGCAGGATACGGCGGCAGCTACTCAGAACATACTGCTGGCTGCTGAAGCACTTGGTATAGGTGCGTGTTGGGTCGGAGCGTTTGACGAAGCAAAAGTTGAGCAAGCAATTAAAGCTGCACCGCGCCTTAGGGCTGTAGCAATGATTTGTTTGGGCTATAGTGATGAGCAGCCGAAAACGTATAAAGAGCGGCTGCGCTTAACTGAAGTTGTCAAATTTATTCAATAAGGGGGCTTATGTGTGCACCCTAAACAAATAGCAGACTTCAAGCAACAATTGCAAGCAAAAAAACACGATTTAATGCAAACAATTCTTAAATTAGAAGACAACGGTCTTAGCTCGGCCATGTCGAGTACAACAGGCGAACTGTCGGCATATGACAATCATCCCGCCGATTTGGGTAGTGAAACTTTTGAACGCAGCAAAGACTTAGGGATTAAAGATAATGAACGGGTACTTTTAAATAATGTCGAGCAGGCGTTAAAAAAAATTGATCGCGGTACTTACGGACGATGCGACCATTGTGGCGGCATGATAGCGACTGACAGGCTCGAAGCACTGCCATGGGCTACTCAATGCATGGAATGCCAGCAGAATACAGACCAACCTGATTCTACTCCCCGGCCACTGGAGGAGGAGATAATTGCTCCACCATTTCACCGAACATTTCTCGATTCGGATAGAGTTGAGTCTGTTGGTTATGATGGTGAGGATGCTCTTCAGGATGTTTTACAATTCGGCAGCTCTGATACGCCGCAGGATATTCCGGGATCTTATGATTATAAGGCACTGTTTCCCAACAGTAATGAGCACCAGGGAATTGTTGACCTGGCTGATGCCATCCCGACCCAGCCGGGCAGTACGGACCTGCATGATAAAAAACGACAGCATGAAAATAAGCAAACCGGGCGCTAACCGCCCGGTTTGCTTATTTTCATGCAGGATTTTGGCTGATGATGTTTAATTATAAATGTGCAGCTGGATATACTAACCAGGCTAACGATTTAAATATGCCATTTGAGTTGAATAAGATGCAGCAGGAGATGAACTCAATGACCCAGCCGGAAACCAAAAACATAATGATAGCAAGGATTGGTGTGCTGGTGATCGTGATCGCCGCCTATTTTTACTTGCCGGGAGTCCAGCAGTTTGCTTCTGAAGGCACTGCTTATCTAAAAATGCGGAACTTTGAAGGCTTACGTCAATTTATTCTGTCTTACGGTCTTTGGGCGCCGCTGACAAGTATCGCCCTGATAATGATGCAATCGTTAGTACCGTTAGTGCCTGGACTCGTGATCACGATCACCAACGCCTGGATATTTGGCTGGCAGTACGGGGCTTTATACTCCTGGGTCGGCGCACTTCTTGGCGCTACCCTTGATTTTGGTATTGCCCGCTGGTATGGGCGCCCGGTAATCGAGCGATTTATCAGTGCTAAATATTTAAATTCTGCTGAAGGATTTTTTAAAAAACATGGGATGTTTGCCGTGTTTTTTACCAGACTAATTCCGGTCGTACCTTTCAAAATAATAAGTTACGGCGCAGGACTGACAAAAACTTCACTGCTGAAATTTGTTGGAGCCACTGCCATCGGCCAAATTCCGGCCATCATTCTCTATTCAATACTTGGACAAGACCTTACCCACAATATTAAGTTAGTTGCAATCATTACCTTGCTGCTTATCGTATCAGGATTCATCGTTTACTATTATCGCGATTCAATCGAGAGCTTCTTTATTTCCCGTAACGACAAATAAAGAAGCATGGCAGGTATATAGTACCACGCTCCTTTACGGTTGGTAAAATTTTCGGTATCATGTTATCATAGGAAAGGTAGCGGATTAAAGATAGGAGAGAAGTTTGGTGCCGATATTATTAGCAAGCATTGCAATGATTGTAATCATTATTGACCAGTGGTCAAAATCCTATGTTAAGACTCATATGCTGCCCGGAATGTCGATACCGGTACTAGATAACATATTTCATATAACGTATGTGCTTAATGCTGGCGCTGCTTTTGGTATTTTAGAAAACCAGCAGATGTTTTTTGTTATTATTGCCGTAGTCATGCTTGGCGTTACTCTTTATTTTTTTAGACAAATCCCCGTAAGCTTCAGGCTTATGCGGCTGGGCTTAAGCCTGCTCGCCGGCGGCGCTGTTGGCAACGTTATTGACAGAGTACAAACAGGATATGTTGTGGATTTTTTTGATTTTCGCATTTGGCCGGTATTTAATGTTGCCGATATTGCAATCGTAACAGGGGTTGCCTGCATCATTTACACCCTGACGTTTATGTCTTTTCCTAATACAAAGAAAACCTAAGATAGGATGATATTGTGGACCCGACCCAATATAGCGCCAGCAGTCCGATAGTCGTTCAGACAACTAGCCAGCAACAGGGCCGTAGGCTTGATGTGTTGTTAACAGAACTGTTTCCCGGACTGTCCCGTTCTCATCTGCAAAAATTAATTGCCGATGGGATGGTAACAATTAACGGTAAGACCGTTAAAGCCAACTACAAGACTCAAGCCCAAGATACGATTACTGTCATTTTTCCTGAAGTTAAGCCTGCAGTGATTGTAGCTGAGGACATCCCGCTCGATATTATTTATCAAGACAGCGAAATAATTGTAATAAACAAAGAACGCGGTATGGTCGTTCATCCGGCTGCCGGCAACTATCGAGGCACCCTGGTCAACGCCCTGCTTGAGCACTGTAAGGACTTGTCAGGCATCAACGGCGAGATCCGCCCCGGTATCGTTCATCGCCTTGATAAAGATACGTCAGGTGTCATGGTAGCCGCCAAAAACGACCGTGCCCATCTCCATCTGGCCGAGCAAATTAAAAACCGTACGGCCAGTCGCAAATATCTTGCCATCGTGCATGGCAACATTGCCGAAGAACACGGTATTATCAATGCACCTATCGGTCGCCATCCGTCTGACCGCAAAAAAATGGCTGTCATTTTCAGTAACAGCAAACAAGCAATAACTCGGTTTCGCGTTGTTGAACGCTTTGGCAATTTTACGCTGGTTGAATGTCGGCTGCAAACAGGCCGTACCCACCAGATCAGGGTTCATATGCAGTATATCAATCACCCGGTTGTGGGTGACCCTAAGTACGGGCCTGAGAAAAAACAGTTTGCGATTAAAGGCCAGGCGTTACACTCGGCCGAACTATCGCTGACTCACCCCATAACAGGCGATGGCATGCTGTTTACGGCGCCAGTCCCGGCTGATATGGTCAAAATACTTAAACAGATAAAGGGTAAGAGAAGAGAGGAGACATAATAATTATGGCAAAACAAGTTACTATGGTGGACAAAGCTATCATCATGGATTCCCAGGCTATCAAACGGGCCCTTACCCGGGTAGCCCACGAAATAGTTGAACGCAACAAAGGTGTCAATGATTTGGCACTTGTTGGCATCAGGACTCGTGGCGTCCCGCTGGCTCAGCGGGTTGCGGAGGAAATCAAGCGGATTGAAGGGGTAGAGTTACCTGTCGGCGTGCTGGATATCACGCTGTACCGTGATGACTTGTCAACACTGTCTTATCAACCAATCGTTCATGAAACGCTTATCCAATTTTCGATAAATGATAAAAAAGTTGTTCTTGTTGATGATGTCCTGTTTACCGGACGTACAGTACGGGCGGCGCTTGACGCCATTATGGACATTGGCCGTCCAGCGGCCATTCAACTGGCTGTGCTCATTGATCGTGGTCACCGCGAATTGCCTATTCGCGCCGACTATGTCGGCAAGAATGTACCGACCTCAAGCAAAGAAATCGTCAACGTGCAGTTGGCTTCAATCGATAGCGGCAATGAACAAGTAATGATTAAGGAAATTATTGAGAGTTAAGCAATTTTTGAATGACGTTCTCATCAGGTGTTACATACATGGTCGTTTGATGATCATAGATGACAAAACCGGGTTTTGCCCCTGCTGGTTTGCGCACATAACGGCGTTTAGTATAATCTACAGGCACATTGGCCGATAACCGTCCTTTACTGAAATAGGCAGCCAACTGCGCTGCCTCGTTTATGGCTTGAGAGGAAACCTCCATGTTTTCACTACGAAGGATAACGTGTGATCCCGGTATATCTTTTGTATGAAACCAGATGTCGTTAGGCTGGGCTTGTTTAAATGTTACCAGATCGTTTTGCCGGTTATTTTTACCGATAATCAGCGAAAAACCATCAGCGGTTTTAGCTGTCAGCGGCAATGATGGTGCTATTGCCATGCGGCGTTTTTCCAGATTTTTAATATAGCCGGCCGCTATTAATTCCTGACGTATTTCACTTATCTCTGCACTCGTCGTTGCCTGAGTGAGTGCCAGGGCGATACTTTCTAAATAAGCAATATCCTCCCGGCATTCTTTAAGCTGATTGGCCAAATGCTCGCCTGAGCGTTTGGCCTTATTGTATTTGATATAATATTGCCGGGCATTGTCCAGCGGCGATAAGTCGGGATCAAGGCGAATAATAACTGTTTGAGCCTCAGGGTCTTGACTATATATATCTGATAACGCTTGCTCCTGCGCACCCGTAGTAACGGTATATAAGTTAGCCATTAGAATGTCACCATACTTTCGTAATTCATCGGCATTTTCGGCTTGAGCTAGCTCTTCGGCTAAAACAGTTTGCTTACGAGCTAATTTAGTCAATTCCCCTGAAAGAAGTTTTTTTAATACTTCTTGTTCCGGCAAAGTCTGCAGTCCTTTAAACTTGTCAAAAAACTCGATCGCATCGCTCATGCTGGTAAAGGTGTGAATATTATACTGGCTAAGATGCTCTGGCACAAAAGCCGCAATGGCTCGCGGCCGGTTTTCCCCCTCTACAATAACACAGGGAGTTATACATCCGTCTTTAAGGGGGACGGCAATAGTGGCAACAGCTTCTATTAACGCGCCGATGTCGGCGGAATCTAGACTACTGACACTAATGTCTGGTGAAAATCCACTGCGCCAGGCAATTTCCCGCGCCGTAAGCGGCCCAAGGCCAATGCCGGCGGCAATAATCGCCTTGCCCAGGGAGAGGGTCGGCGCCGCCAATATCTGTTCGGCGTACAGGGAAGGGGCAGTATCTAAGATATTCAGCCGGTTCTGGCCTGGCGGATAAATATATTCTTTACCGGGCAATACCTGACGATGCCGGCTTACATAGGCGTTCACCCGCTTAATGGCATCGATAATGATATTATCCTGTGTTAGGATGATATTGCTGTGCTTGCCCATGATTTCGATGACTAGCCGCTTAGTGATAATAATGCCGCGTTCACCCCGTACATCAATGTTGATATTGACAATGCGGTCAAGGCTGTGTTGTTCGATGCTGCCGATTCGTCCATCTTCCAAGTGTTTTCTTAGCAGCATGCAGAAACTCGGAGCAACAGCCGGATTTTCTGGCGCCGAATGGGTAAGCAGTAATTTTGGACGTTCCGGGTTAGCAGAAAGCAAAAGCCGTTGGTTTTGACCCGGTTGCCGTACCCACAGCAACAGTGTATATGGATCTGGCTGAAATACTTTATCAATACGCCCGCCGGTAAGCGCCGTGCGCAGTTCACCAACGAGCGGCGAAAGAGACAATCCGTCAATATTCATGGTATAACCTCCGTCAGCTTTGTAGACTGCCAATAGTATATCACCCCTGGTAATTTGCGGTCAAACTCGGTCTAATTCGCCAGCAGGCAGAATAACATGATTAATAAGCAAAACTCCTGTTAGCGAGGTGGCTGCATGGACAGAGGAAAATGGTATTCACGTACGTCCGATGAAGTGGTTCAATTTTGGCAAACAAGCTTTATAGACGGATTATCTACCACCGAAGTCAATACCAGGCTGGATAAATTCGGCTTCAATGAACTGGCCGAAAAAGAAAAAACAGCATGGTGGAAACGGTTTTTAGCACAGTTTCAGGATTTCATGGTATTAGTCTTGCTAGGGGCAACACTGATATCCGCACTTCTGGGAGAATATGCCGATGCTGTGACGATTTTAATTATCGTCCTGATGAATGCAATTTTAGGATTCATTCAAGAGTACCGAGCCGAACAGTCATTAGCTGCACTAAAAAAACTATCTTCACCAACGGCCAGAGTCATTAGAAATGGCATGGTGCAGCAAGTTGCGGCCAAAGAACTGGTACCTGGAGACATATTATCGTTAGAGGCCGGTGATAAGTTAGCGGCCGATGGGCGCCTCATCGACGTACGCAACATGGAGGTAGAAGAGGCGGCGTTAACTGGTGAATCTATGCCTGTGCGCAAAGTTGCCGACCGTTGTTTCAGTGAAGATGCATCGTTAGGCGACCGAAAAAACATGGTGTATGCCGGGACCAGTATTGTTCGGGGTCGCGGCAAAGCGGTCGTCTGTGCGTCTGGTATGGCTACCGAGGTTGGCCAAATTGCCGGCATGATTCAAACAACTGCCGAAGAAGCTACCCCGCTTGAACGACGACTGGATGATCTTGGAAAATGGCTGGTCTGGGGTTGTTTGGCCATTTGTTTAATTGTTGTTATTACCGGTATAGCAAAAGGCGAGTCCCTGTTCTTAATGTGCATGGCCGGTATCAGTCTGGCTGTTGCAGCGATTCCTGAAGGTCTGCCAGCCATTGTAACTGTAGCGCTGGCGATTGGTGTCCAGCGTATGATTAAGCAACGTGCTATCATCCGGAAACTGCCTGCTGTTGAGACTCTGGGCTGTACGACAGTTATCTGCTCTGACAAAACAGGAACACTGACGCAAAATGCCATGACTGTCCGTCAAGTATTTACCGATGGCAATAAATATGATATTACCGGGGCAGGCTACGATATCAAAGGCGAGATTCTGCTAAATCAGCAGTCCGTTGACATCAATAAGGATAAAGCATTGCAACAGTGCCTGACGATCGGTGCTCTTTGCAACAACAGTACTTTAAAACAAAATAATATTGCAATTACAGGGATCTGGCGCAATAAAACTGAAAAAAACTGGTCGATAGAGGGCGATCCGACAGAAGGCGCCATTATTGTCGCAGCTGCCAAAGCCGATATCTGGCAGGCCACAATTGAAAAAACGCAAACAAGGCTAGCTGAAATTCCCTTTGAATCTGAACGCCGGCGGATGTCGGTTATCTACCGTGATGCCAGCAATAATCATATTCTCTATATTAAAGGTGCTCCAGACACAATTCTCGAGTTGTGCCAGTACTACCATACGGCCGCCGGACCTACTTCGCTGACGAATGATCTTATCTCAACAATTAGTTCAGTGAGCGAACAAATGGCGTCTTCGGCTCTCCGCGTTCTTGCTGTGGCTTACCGCCGTCTGACACCGTCCCAAGTACAAAACCCTGACGAAAAAATCGAAAACGTTTTGGTATTTGCCGGCCTCATCGGGATGATTGACCCGCCTCGCGAAGAAGTTAAGCCAGCTATTGCCCGTTGCCGTGAAGCTGGTATTAAAACAGTTATGATTACCGGTGATCATAAGAATACAGCAATTGCTATCGCTCAGGAATTGCTAATTTACAAGGAAAGCCATCATAAAGCGCTTACTGGCAAAGAACTCGATGCGATGAGCGAAAGCGAACTCGATACCCTCGTTAATAAAGTTTCTGTTTATGCTCGGGTGTCGCCTGCTCATAAATTAAGAATTGTCAGGGCGCTAAAGCGTAAAGGCCATATCGTAGCCATGACCGGTGATGGTGTTAACGATGCTCCCGCCATAAAAGAAGCCGATATTGGCATCTCTATGGGGATTTCTGGAACTGATGTCACTAAAGAAGCCTCGGCCATGGTGTTGGCAGATGATAATTTTGCCACCATTGTGGCAGCAATTGAAGAAGGCAGGGGCATTTACGACAATATCAGAAAATTTATTAGGTACTTGTTATCATGCAATATTGGCGAAGTGCTGACAATGTTTCTGGCAGCTTTGCTCGGATTGCCTATGCCGCTGCTGCCAGTACAAATTTTGTGGGTAAATCTTGTCACCGACGGACTGCCCGCTATGGCGCTAGGTGTTGATAATGCTAACCCGAACATTATGCAACGACCGCCCCGTCTTCCTGGAGAAAGTGTTTTTTCCCGCGGATTAAGCAGAAAAATTATTGGGCGTGGCATTCAAATTGGATTAAGCACACTTTTTGTCTTTAGTGTGATATACTATCTACAGAATGATTTGGCATTGGCCCGTACTGCAGCGTTCGCCACCTTAGTCTATTGTCAGTTGTTTCATGTATTTGACTGCCGGTCAGAGACTGTCAACATTTTTGAACTTAAATTTGCCAGCAACAAATATTTACTGGCAGCTGTAGTCTTCTCGACAGTTATGCAGCTTTCCGTTATGTACATACCCTTTTTAAGCGCCATTTTCTCTACTGTGCCGCTGGCGTTAGGCGATTGGGCGCTGGTTTTGGCAGTATCAGGCTGGACATTTATGCTAAACGGCTGTAAGCATCTATTTAAACGTCGCCCTGCTCGTCGCGCAACTTTGCCGCAAAGTCGGTAACTACTTAACTTTTATGCTAGGAGGTATTTTATGCAGTTCACAAAGTGGCATGGATTAGGCAATGACTTTATCATTATTAATGAGGGGGCAGCACCTGGTGCCGATTACCATAAACTGGCGCTGGCTACGTGTGACCGAAATTTTGGTATTGGCGCTGACGGACTTGTTGTCCTCGGGCCGTCAGACCTTGCTGACTTTAAAATGCGCATATTTAATTCTGACGGCAGTGAAGCTGATATGTGCGGTAATGCTACTCGTTGCGTTGCCCGTTATCTCTATGAAACAGGACTCACAGCCAAAACAGTCTTTACACTCGATACTTTGGCAGGAATCATTACCCCTGAGCTTTTCTTTGAAGACGGCAGAGTAAGAATAGTAAAAGTCAATATGGGTGAGCCACGGCTAACGCGGGAAAACATCCCGATGACTGGTAATGCTGGCGAACAAGCAGTCAATATGCCGCTTGTGGCAGAAGGCCAAACATACCAATTTACTGCCGTATCAATGGGTAATCCTCATTGTGTTATTTTTGTCAATGACGTAGATAATATTAACTTGGCAGCTATCGGGCCAAAAATTGAAACCAATGAAATGTTTCCCAAAAAGACTAATGTTGAATTTATTCAAATCGTTGACCGGCACACGCTTAAAATGCGGGTCTGGGAAAGGGGAGCCGGCATTACTAAGGCTTGCGGGACAGGCGCTTGCGCCGCATTAGTTGCCGCAGTACTAAACGGTCATACTGAACGTGAAGCAACTGTTCGTTTAGACGGCGGCGATCTATTCATCACTTGGGCCGACGATAACCATATTTATAAATCCGGCCCGGCCGTCGAAGTGTTTCGGGGGGAATTCCTGCTGTAAAGGAAAGGGGCTGTCGCATTAAGGGGAAATTCCACTATATATTGTGATGATTCTTAAAAAGAAGCACAATATATAATGGAAAATATTCTTAGTGCGACAGCTTCTCTTTAAACATTTAATATAAGTTTTCTTTTCCTAAAAAGGATTTTTTTAGTTTTGTGCCTAATATAGTGAAGATGATCTTATCAGTTAGGTTGTTTGGCGTCAGCTCTTGAATAAGAGGCAGAATTGAATGCGCCCTTTTTTGTTCATTTACATAGACCGTATTTTTATCGGAGGTGTTTAGGTGAGGGTTCTGTCCGGTATTCTTAGCCTGTTATTGTTGTTTTCAATTCCTTTGCCCGCGGGGGCGATCTCATTGATAAACAAAGATGTCATTCTGGAGGCCCAGGATTATGGCGTAAAACGCAAAAGGTTAGTGCTTACCGATTTCCTTGCGCCTTGGCGAGTGTATGAAGAAATGGCTCCTATCCTTAATGAAACAACAGAAAAGGCTTATTTATACACTCCATATTTGTTGATTGCCAACGATGCGCGGGATAAAGTTAGGAGTAATCAAGCGGTAGAACTTGCCGACAGTGAAAAAATACTGGCCGATTACGCCGGGTGCCTAGTTTTTAGCATAACGACAAACGGGAAAAGTGCCAACTTTATTGATGGTATGCAAGTGACGATCAGACAGGGAAAAAAGGAGATTAAACCGTATCATGCAGTGACTAACCAACCAGTTAAGGCGCCATGGTTTCCAGATGAACCACAATATGTTGCGCACTCTTATTTTTATTTTTCAGACAAAGACATCATCTCCACTAAACCGATCACCCTGACTGTCACAATTAAAGACAAACAAGAACGGCGTTTCTATTTTGACTTAGTGAATTTCAAATAATTATTCGCCAAAAATGGAGGTTATCTCCATTTCTTTTTTTGATGAAAAGGTATTTAGGAGCTTTAACGCGAATTAATTTGTAGAAATCTATGGTTAAAATTGTATTATCAGTTAATAATAACATACGCATAGGGAGGGGCAGTTTTCGTGCTCAAAAGTATGACCGGATTCGGCAGGGGTGAATATATTGATTCAACTCATCGGATTGTCGTTGAGATTAAAGCGGTAAACCACCGCTACAACGAAATCGTTATCCGGATGCCAAAAGTATTAGGCAGCCTGGAAGACAAAGTCCGCCGCAGTATTGCCAATATTATTTTGCGTGGGCGGGTCGATGTCTTTATTACTGTCGATGATTATGGCGAAAAGAAACATACCGTGAGGGTTGACAAAGAATTAGCCATGGCTTACCATAATGCATTGAGAGAATTAGCTGATCTAATTAAAAATCCTGCTACTGACAGTATATTTCATATTGCTCAATATCCTGATGTGCTTAAGGTAGAAGAATTTACCAAAGACAGTGAACAGCTCTGGCCCAAATTATTACCTGCAATTGAAGCGGCAATCGACAAGCTGATAAAAATGCGCGAGGCTGAAGGGGAAAATATTGAGTCTGACCTTTTGGAACGGATGGCAAAGCTGCATACATATCTAGCCACAGTAGAAGAGAGGCTGCCGCAAATTATTGTAGAATATCGGGACAGACTGCTAAGCCGCATGCGGGAATTACTTGCTGCGGTAGAGGCTGAGCCTGATGAAACAAGACTGCTCCAGGAGACGGCCATATTTGCCGACAAAACAAATGTCACTGAGGAAATCGTCAGACTTAAGAGCCATTTCTCCCAATTTAAAGCAACCATTACAACGCCTGAGGCCGTGGGACGCAAACTTGATTTCATTATCCAGGAGATTAACAGGGAAATTAATACTATTGCTTCTAAAACAAGCGATTCTACTGTTGCCAATATTGTCATCGAAATTAAAAGTGAGATCGAGAAGATCAGAGAGCAAATCCAAAACATAGAGTAATATAGACGTACACGTTTAATACCTATAAACGTACAGGAGGAGTATCCATGGATATAAAATTGATCAATATTGGTTTTGGCAATATAGTTTCGGCAAACCGGATTATTTCTATTGTCAGCCCCGAATCTGCGCCCATTAAACGGATTATTCAGGAGGCTCGTGATCGTGGCATGCTGATTGACGCTACATATGGGCGCCGAACCCGCGCCGTTATCATTACTGATAGTGACCATGTCATCTTGTCAGCTGTTCAGCCGGAAACAGTGGCTCACCGGTTAACGAATAAAGAGACGAGTGACGATTCTGCCGAATAACGCCTGGAAGGAGAACTGATTATGGCGCAGCAAGGAATTTTGATTGTTATTTCCGGTCCCTCCGGCACCGGTAAGGGTACTATTTGTCGCAAGTTGCTGCGTAATAATCCCCAACTCAAATACTCAGTGTCGGTGACTACCCGTAAGCCGCGAGTGGGAGAAGTAGACGGGGTAAATTATTTTTTTACCAGCAGGGAGCAGTTTATAACGATGATTGAAGGTGGCGCGTTGTTGGAATGGGCCGAAGTCTATGGAAATTTTTACGGGACACCACGTTGCTATGTGCAAGAACAGCTGATAAAGGGCTATGATATTGTACTTGAAATTGATACACAAGGCGCTATGAAAGTAAAGAAAAATTTCCCCGAGGGCGTCTATGTCTATATCATCCCACCGTCACTCGATGAGTTGGCAGAGCGAATTAATAAGCGCGGTACCGACAGCTCTAGCGCTATTGAGCATCGTTTAGAATGTGCTATGGATGAACTGGAGTTAGCCCAAAATTATCATTACATTGTGGTCAATGACCAAGTAGCTGCGGCTGTACAACGCGTAGAGACCATTATTGCTGCAGAAAAGTATCGGTCGGAACGCAATCGTGATTTAATCAGCAGCCTCAGCCAGACCAAATGTACCTCAAGGTGACGGCTTGGCATCTGCAAATAAATAGGTAAAGGGGAGACACATTATGATTAATCCATCTTTAAATACACTAGTAGAAAAAGTCGATAGCAAATATACACTTGTAGTCCTTGCAGCCAAGCGAGCCAGAGCAATTATGGACGGCCAATCGTCGTTTGTTGAGTCAAAATCGAATAAACCGGTAACGATTGCCCTGGAAGAAATTGCTCAAGGGAAAATCGCGTATGAACGTACTAAAACGGGGATTAAATAGGTGACAACAATGTCTTCAGGTAAAAATATTGTTATCGGCGTTGCCGGTGGTATTGCCGCCTATAAAGCGGTCGACATTGTCAGCCGGTTAAAAAAAGCCGGTTACAACGTTTATGTCATTATGACCAAGGCCGCTACAGAATTTGTCACACCACTGACATTTCGTGAAATCAGCGGCAATGCGGTCGTTACCGATATGTGGGCAGAGCCAAAGACCTGGAACGTTCAGCATATTGCCCTGGCTAGCCAAGCCGACTTATTTCTTATTGCACCGGCAACTGCCAATGTTATTGGGAAAATCGCCAATGGTATTGCCGATGACATGCTGACAACGACGGTTATGGCAACAACTGCACCTGTTGTGCTGGCGCCGGCCATGAATACTAATATGTATTTAAACCCGATTACCCAGCAAAACTTAGCGAAACTGGGCAGTTTAGGCTGTCACATCATTGATCCTGATTCGGGTATGCTCGCCTGTGGTGTCGACGGATCAGGCCGGTTACCAGAGCCGGCAGCAATTGTGGAAAGAGTGATTTCTCTCTTACATAGCCGTAAGCACTTAGCGGGCAAACGCTTACTTGTGACCGCGGCTGGCACTCGTGAGCCGATTGATCCTGTTAGATACATTGGTAACCGTTCTAGTGGTAAAATGGGGTATGCACTGGCGCTGGCGGCAGCAGCACGTGGTGCTGAAGTCATTCTTGTTTCTGGCCCTTCAAGCCTGCCGAATCCACCGGGCGTTACCGTTAAACGTGTTGAAACAGCCGCCGAAATGCGAGATGCCGTGCTAGCTGAGTTTGACACTGTCGATATCGTAATCAAAGCGGCAGCCGTCGCCGATTACCGGCCAGAACTGGTCGCCGAACAAAAAATAAAGAAAACAGGGGATAACTTCAGTATTAATCTGCTTAAAAATCCAGATATATTGCTTGAACTTGGCCAGCGAAAAAAACAACAGCAGATATTGATTGGTTTTGCTGCAGAAACTCAAGACTTAATTACCTATGCCCATGATAAATTAGTTAAGAAAAATCTAGACATGATTGTCGCCAATGATGTGACATTACCAGGAGCCGGATTTAATACCGATACTAATGTTGTAAAAATTATGCATAAAAATGGTTTAGTAGAAAATTTACCCCAATTAACGAAACAGCAGGTAGCTGAAACTATTCTAGACAAAATTTGTGAAATGTTGACAAAAGCTACTTGATTTTCTTTACTATTTGGATTAAAATTTTCTTGATGTGAAAATTACATATCGATACTCATCAAGAGTTGGTGGAGGGACTGGCCCGATGAAACCGCGGCAACCATTCGGCATGATTTATTTGCTGAAAACGGTGCCAATTCCGACGGTAAAACCGTGAGATGGGAGTGAAGACAATCACCCTCCCTTGCGAGGGTTTTCTTTTCGGGTAGCAAACAATTAGGAGGGATTGTTATTTATGGGAAAAAAAAGAGTGCTTTTCACATCTGAGTCTGTTACTGAGGGGCATCCTGATAAGATTGCCGATCAAATTTCCGACAGTGTGCTTGACGCTATTTTGGCACAAGATCCATTTGCCCGGGTTGCCTGCGAAACACTGGTCACTACCGGTATTGTACATGTAGTAGGCGAAATATCAACTAACTGCTATGTTGATATCCCCAAGATTGTTCGCGAAACAGTCAAGGAGATTGGCTATACCCGCGCTAAATTTGGTTTTGACAGCGAAACATGCGGTGTTCTGGCCTCTATTGATGAGCAATCACCTGATATTGCTATGGGAGTAGATAGAGCACTCGAAGCTAGGCAAGGCGATATGGATACAGTCGAAGCCATTGGGGCTGGCGACCAGGGAATGATGTTCGGTTATGCCACTAACGAAACAGATGAATATATGCCGTTGCCAATCGCTTTAGCTCACAAACTGGCTCGCCGCCTGGGAGAAGTCCGTAAAACTGGCGAGGTCGCTTATCTCCGCCCTGATGGCAAAACCCAGGTTACTGTCGAATATGAAGACGGCAAGCCACTGCGTATTGATACAATTGTCATTTCAACGCAGCACAGCCAGGATGTTGACCAGGAGACGATTGAACGAGACCTTATCGCCAAAGTCATTACTCCTATTGTTCCCAGCCAACTATTAGATGCTAGAACTAAATATTATATCAACCCGACCGGACGCTTCGTGGTGGGTGGCCCGCAAGGCGATTCCGGATTGACCGGCCGCAAAATCATTGTTGATACTTACGGTGGCATGGCTCGCCATGGTGGCGGGGCTTTCTCGGGTAAGGATCCTACTAAAGTTGACCGTTCCGCTGCCTATGCTGCCCGTTATGTAGCTAAAAACGTTGTGGCCGCCGGCCTTGCCGATAAGTGCGAAATCCAGTTAGCCTACGCCATTGGTATTGCCCGCCCGGTATCGATTATGGTGGAGACATTTGGTACAGCAAAAATTGCCGAAGCAAAAATTATTGAGCTAATTAACAAGCATTTTGACTTAAGACCGGCCGGCATTATTAAATCCCTTGACCTCAGGCGTCCTATTTATCGGCAAACTGCCGCCTACGGTCATTTCGGACGCACAGATATTAACTTGCCGTGGGAGCAAACCGACAAAGCGGAACTTCTTCGCAAAGAAGCTAATATATAATTAATGGCCAATGGTAATACTAACAATACTGGACGCTCAATTCAGTAAAAAGGAGGTATTGGCGTTGGCTAAGCAGAAAAATATTAAACAAACTGTTTTTCGTGTTGGCGGCCTCAAAGGTGACCACTGTCGGGATCGTATCGAGCATACATTATCCCATTTGCATGGTGTTACATCAGTCAAAGTCGACTTAGCTGGTCGGCAAGTTGCCGTCAACCATGATGAGGCTATTACTGCTAGCGGATATATTGAAGAAACTTTGCAATCCCTCGGTTACTCTATTCAGGGTTAAGGAGTGTAGATTAATGAGGCTCCATTTTTCTCCGTTATCTAGACGCCGGACAAAACATTTTTTTAAGCGTTTGCCTATGGATACCGGACTTGACTGGGAAAGTACAATCTATTACCTTGAAAACCGTTAGCAGGTATTTAACAGTTAAAAGCGAATATATACGTTAGCTAAAAAGGGGACTGCACAGGTCCCCTTCTCTTTATTCGTTAATAAGTGGGGAAACTATATGTCAAATACGGCCCAAGTTATCGTTAATATCCCAACACGCAGCCTCGATAAACCATTTTCGTATACTATTCCTGACGCTCTACCCGGTGTGGCCGTTGGCTCCCGGGTTCTTGTACCTTTTAATAACCGTAAGGTTGAAGGATTTGTCATTGGTCTGACGACGGGAGATACCGAGAGATTAAAACCTATTTTAGACGTTCTTGATGACTACCCTTGGTTTGATGACAATATGCTGGCTACTGCAAATTGGTTAACTGATTACTATCTTTGTTCATTAGGGGAAGCTATGAGGCTATTTATTCCCGGCCAATCGGGAATAAAAACGAAAAAGGCGTATCAGGCGCCTACTGACATCACCCTTGAGCAGGCTGCTGCCTTATTACACAATAAGCCTGAAGAATACAGCACTGTCCTGACATATATCTATGAGCGCGGCCCGGTTACATTAGTTGACATTGCCAAGCTAACAAACTTTCCGGAAGTCATGATAAGATTTTTTATACAGCATAAGCTAATCGTCAGTAGCGATACTGTCAGCAAACGCGGGCGAGCCAACATTACTACCATGATTAATTTGGCAGTAAGCAGGGAAGTAGCTGCTCAAATTGGGCAAAAACTTCCCAGGAAGAACGCTGCTCAGCGTCGCCTGCTCAATGCGCTGCTGGCATCTGAAGAGCTTGCCGCTACCGAGTTGCGCAGCCTAAATATTACCCAGGATACAGTAAAGAGATTAGCCGATCAAGGACTTGTTGCCAGCCGCAGTGTACCAGTATTTAAAGATAGCTATGCCGGCAAATGCATCCAGGCAGCTGAGGTTACCCTAACGTTAGAACAGTCGCAGGCGCTCAATTTAATTATTCCAGCCATCGACAACAAAGCCTTTACTTCATTTCTCATCCATGGTGTTACCGGCAGCGGTAAGACCCAGGTTTATATCAAAGCCGTAGCCCAGGCTAGGAGGCTTGAACGTCAAGCAATTATCCTTGTGCCTGAGATCGCCTTAACAGGTCAAATTGTCGCTCGATTTAAAACAGCCTTTGGTGACGATGTCGTTGTTATGCATAGTAAGCTGTCGGTAGGCGAAAGGCATGATGCATGGCGTCGGCTGCAGTCCGGCCAAGCTGGTATCGTTATTGGCGCGCGTTCCGCATTATTTTCTCCTGTAAGCAGTCTCGGCCTGATCATTATCGACGAAGAACATGAGTTTACTTATAAACAGGAGGAAGCCCCCCGCTACCATGCCCGGGAAGTGGCACTGACCAGAGCCAAACTGGCGGGGGCTGTTGTCATTCTTGGCAGCGCGACGCCGGCCGTTGAAACGTACTATCGGGCGTTACAAGGCCAGCACCGGCTGATTTCCATGAGTAAGCGGGTCGATAATACACCGATGCCGCCGGTAACAGTTGTTGATATGCGGCAAGAACTAGCTAAGGGACGACGTAGTGTCATCTCCCAGGCAATGCAGGATATGCTGTCGGAAACATTGGCAAAAAGAGAACAAGCTGTCATCTTGTTAAACAGACGCGGATACTCTACTTTTGTCTTGTGCCGGGAATGCGGCCATGTCCTTAAATGCCGCCACTGCGATATCGCTCTCGTATACCATGCTAAGGCTAATGCCCTGCGTTGCCATTATTGCCAAGAGCGTCACAATGTCCCTGATATCTGTCCAGAGTGCAGTAGCCGCTATATCCGCTATTTTGGCGCAGGTACACAAAAGGTGGAAGAGGCGTTAGCGGCCTTATTCCCCGCAGCCCGAATTATCCGCATGGATCAGGATACGACTAGCGGCAAAATGGCGCATGATAAGATATTGGCGGCTTTTACCGCCGGAACCTACGATATTCTCCTCGGCACTCAAATGGTAGCTAAAGGCCATGATATTCCAACAGTAACGGCAGTTGGTATCATTTCGGCCGATACAGCCCTTAACTTGCCTGATTTCCGGGCGGCCGAAAAAACGTTTGCCTTGCTGACTCAGGCAGCCGGTCGGGCCGGTCGCGGTGAGAAAACGGGCAGGGTAGTGATGCAGACATATAATCCGGAACATTATGCAGTCACCGCCGGGGCAGCTCATAATTATCAAGAATTTTACCGGCAAGAAATAGAATTCCGGCAGCAGTTAAATTATCCGCCCTACTCAAATTTGATAAAAATAACAGTGCAAGCTGAGAATGAAATTAATGTTCATCGCACTGCTAATTCATTAGCGATCGAACTATCCCAATTCTCAGGTCAACAAACGACAATTATTGGGCCTTTTCCTGCCTCAGTTACTAAAATAAAAGATATTTTTCGCGTTAATATTCTTATAAAAACTTACGTTTTGCCGATTGTGGCCGGACAGCTTGCAGCTTTAGGCGTAGCAAGCCGCAAAAATATTATTGTTGATATTGACCCGGTTAATATTCTTTAGATTTGTATCAGCTACTTTCATCGCAGCTGAAATTATGATAAAATTTTTCTAATGGCCTGATAGCTAAGAGGAGGTATATACATTGCCAGAGTTGAAAATTAGGAAAGCCGGCGATAAAGTATTAAAAGAGCTGGCTTCCCCAGTAATGAAAATTGATCGCAAAATTAAAGAATTACTTGACGATATGGCCGAAACTATGTACGCCGCCGACGGTGTAGGATTAGCTGCGCCACAAGTTGGCATATCCCGGCGCGTAGTTGTCATCGATGTTGGTGACGGCATCATTGAGCTGATTAACCCTGAAATTATTGCCCAGGATGGATGCGAAGTCGGTACTGAGGGCTGCCTAAGCTTTCCCGGCATGTATGGAGAAGTTGAACGGTATGCTGCGGTTACCGTAGAAGCCTTGAATAGAAGCGGGAAGAAAATCAGGATTAGCGGTTCAGGCCTTCTAGCCAGAGCACTACAGCATGAAATAGATCATCTTAACGGTATTTTGTTTATTGAATTGGCAAAAACCGTGTATAAGGGGTAATTATGGGGAAATTACGCACAATATTTATGGGGACGCCGGATTTTGCCGTTCCCTGCCTTGATAAGCTGATTAAAGAAGACTATCAGGTAGCCGCGGTCGTTACCCAGCCTGACCGTCCTAAAGGTCGCGGCCGGAAAATGACGTATTCCCCTGTCAAAGAAGCGGCGCTATTCCACAATTTACCAGTGCTGCAGCCGGACAGCATTAAGAGTGATGACTTTTATAACTTAATGGCAGCATTAGCGCCTGATGTTATTATTGTTGTCGCATACGGACAGCTTCTGCCTAAGCGTATTTTGGATCTGCCGCCTTGCGGCTGCATAAATGTGCACGCCTCATTGTTGCCCAAATACCGAGGGGCAGCCCCCATCCACTGGGCCGTCATCGACGGAGAAGTGACAACAGGCATTACCACAATGGTTATGGATATTGGTATGGATACAGGAGATATGCTGATAAAGAGCGAATTGCCCATTCTGCCTGAAGATACGACCGGCAGCCTGCATGATAAGCTGAAAGAGATGGGCGCTGTCGTACTGTCGGACACGCTGCGGCAAATTGTCGATGGTACTGTATCACGTCAGCCGCAGAACGATGCTGAAGCCACTTACGCCCGGATGTTAGACAGGGATATTGAGCGTATCGACTGGCATCAGTCGGCAATCGCCATTCATAACCTGGTCCGAGGTCTCAATCCCTGGCCGGGAGCCTACGGCCGACTGCATAATAAATCGCTTAAGATCTGGCAAACTAGGGTGTATGATGCGATTGGGCCCTGTGCAACGCCGGGGCGGATTGTGCAGATGACCAAGGAAGGGCTCGTTGTCGAAACCGGTAAAGGGACGATCGAGATATTGGAAGTACAGCCTGAGTCTAAACGACGTATCAAGGCCAGTGACTATGTTTGTGGCTATTGCCTGGCAGTGGGTAACCTGTTTGAATGAAAAACCTAATCCCCCAGCTATGCTGGGGAGAATAGAATAAGCAGAAGCGATCCATCGGGTGAATTAAAAAACCTCCTGTGATAGGATAATACTGGTGTCGCAAGCCAGTAACAAAC
>Ga0153941_1000179_pt1 | contig 30285 bp, 21 predicted proteins | sample TSNJ025MetaG_FD_104733 | JGI IMG/M metagenome (GOLD analysis project Ga0153941, IMG submission 104733) | Attine ant fungus gardens microbial communities from New Jersey, USA - TSNJ025 MetaG | ecosystem: Host-associated > Fungi > Mycelium > Unclassified | place: USA: New Jersey, Brendan T. Byrne...
ACGATTTTGAAGAAGGTTTTTATATCTTCTAGCAATACCGTCTGTTTTCTATGCCCGCCCTTGGCGGGCATCTTCAACTACAGATTCCGCCAAATGGAGGAATTTCCTATTAAATAAAAAAGCCTGGTGGCCTGTATTCCCTTCCGAAGCAGATAAGCGTAGACACTCTGGAGGATTTCCTGACTTAACAGATAAAGCATGTGTTCATTTAATGTCTTCTTTCTGGTAGCATCTGTTAAAATGTCCTTTACATAGCGCAGTAAACCGTTCTTGTCCTTTTCCCGAAGCAGTGTGTCCACTTTTTCCATATCCAGAAAAGAGCTGCTCTCCAGACGGCCTGCGGTCACTTCCATTTCTCCGAAGACTGTTCCATAATAGGATACGGACTCCGTAATCAGGCGCTCCAGTTTATTTTTGGCTTCCGGAAGCTCTTCTATGGAATATTCCCTGCTGATGCATACGGTCAGTATCATTCCCATATGGTTTTTACAGGCATCCATAAGCTGTCTGCATTTCTCCCGCAGAGATGACTCCTCTGTTTCTGCACACACCGTAACAAACAGAAGACCCGATTCTGTCCTATCATAATAAGTATTTTTGTTTTCGATTTCCAGATTCAAAAGTTCTGAGTGGAAGCCTTCCAGGATAAAATCAAGCATTGCTCTTCCAAGCCTGCTTTCTGCCTGCTCATCATCTACAATACGTGTCATTACAATACGAAAGGAATCCTCCATGGAAATCTTCAGCCTCCGGCCTGTAATCTCTTCTTCTATTTTCTTTCGCCCGCCTTCTGAATGTCCATTAAAAAAATCTCGCCAGAAAGCCACGTGATTTTTGCGGACATTTTCCTCAAACCATTTTCCGGATTTGCTGCTTTCATAAAGCGCTTCTTTTTCCTTTATCTTCAGCATAATCTTCTTGAGCGCAGCTTCCATGATCACGCAGTCAAAAGGCTTGACCAGATACTCAGCCACATTGAATCGTATGGCGTGGCTGGCATAGGAAAAGTTCTCATGACAGGTAAGAAGCAGAAACTCGCTTTCCTCTCCTCTGTCACGCATCCATTCAAGCAAATCAATTCCACTCCCCTGGGGCATTTCTATGTCACTGATTACAATATCCATGGGGTTTTCCATTAAAATAGCTTTCGCCTGGGATATGTTAAAGGCAGTCCGTATTTCTGAAATGCCTGCTTTATTCCAGTTCACGGATTCCTTAATCGTCCTCACGATTTCACGGTCATCGTCCACGATCAATACACTTTTTGTATTTTCCCTATTGCCCATTTCAAAATACTCCTATCTTGTTATTAACATGATTCGGCTCTCCGGGTATTACAGGTTACATTCGGGGTGCAGACAGCAGCTTTCATTCCTTCCTGCCTCACAATTCATTACTGGCTGCCCGTGGAATATACAGCTTATTCAGACAGCCATGAGGTATCCTGTTATTCTCATAGAAAATATTCTCCACATGGAACAGGTCCTCACGGTCATACATAAGTGCCATCATTCGTTTCATGCTTCTTAGTCCGGTTCTATATCCTTCTTCTGCAGCATCTTGTGACGCCTCCTCCCGGTCTGATTTCAAATAGGCAAGCACCTCCGCCGGATATCCCGGTCCATCATCTTCTATTGTAAGCAGCAGCATTTCTTCTCCTGCATGCTCTGTGAGCTTCACTGAGATTAAAACGGTAAGAACAGCATCCACGTCTACCGCATACTTAAAGATATTTTCCACAAAGGTATGGATCAGCATCTGAGGTATCTTCCATTGTTCCAATTCTTCAGGCAGATTTATATAATGAAAGACACAATCCGGATATTTCAGTTCCTGCATTTCAAAATAATTTTCCACATGTAATATTTCTTCCACTATGGGAACGGTATGAAATCCTGAGCGGAACATATAGCGGATATTTTTACACAGCGTATCTATATAAATCTGAATCTGCCGGTTTTCACTCCTGCTGCTTAAGCTGGAAATTGTGGTAAGAGCATTCAGGAAAAAATGAGGCTTCAACTGAAGTCTGATACACCGAAGCTGTGTATCCTTAAGCGCTATCAGCTTCTCATAGTTCCTGATTTTCAGACCAATGATTTCATCCATTAATTGATTAAAGGTATCTTTTAATAACTCAAATTCTTCATTATCATATTGGCCTGTGATACGGTGCTCATAATCTCCTTTGCCAATGAGCTTCATACCGGCAGTCATATCCTTCATGGGATAAAGGATTTCCCGTCTGGTGAACCATGCAATCAGTATTCCCGAAAGGAAAGATAACAGCAGCATCACCAACAGAATCAGCATACCGCTGCGTACCTGTCCGAATATACTGATTTTTTCTGTCAGACATACCAACGTTAAATCTCCTTCTGCCAGCGTTTTCTCAGAAACATAACTATATTCCGTGGCTATGTCTGCAAGATATACCGCGTTCTCTGCCAATTCCCCGGTGTACGCCCTGATCAGTCCGTCACTGTCCACAATTGCAAATGTCCGGCTGATTCCCTCATCGGCAAAGGTATCCCGCATCAGGTTGGATTTCCTTGTAAATAAGCCAATTACGCGCTCATTATACAGGTAAAGCTTACATAAATAGTCTTCCTCTCCAATGACTGCAAACTGCCATCTTGCAAGATGATAATCCTGTTCCAGAAATGCAAGTACATACGCCCTGATACTGTTGCTTTCCTGATAAGAAACCGATGTATTCTCATAATTCAGAACAATATCATATGCGCCGTCCGCAACAATAAGCATATCCACACTGTTGTCATATTTCAGCAATTCCTTCATGCTTTTTTTCAATTCAATGGATGCAAAATAACGCACGGATTCGTCCCTGCTTTTTAATAACTCCAGATTATTATTCTGGTATATCATGTTCTTCAGCATGGTATCCATACCGGATATCCGGTATTCCAGATCCTTTCCATAGATATCCAGCAGGCTTTCTGAATAGGACAGTACCTCACGGCGCATGGTCTGGAAGGACAGAACAGTGTATACCACCAGCACCAGGGACAGTACCGTCATCAATACTGCCATATAAATCATTATATTCCTTACAAATGATTTTTTCTTCATAGGAACACCTACTCCTGTATTATTACCATACTCTTATATTCATATAGTATCTCAGATTCGCTCCTTTTACCGGTTATATGAAATGACATTGTATGCAGGTCCGCTGATAACTGAGCTTTAAAGTTTCCCTTTTCCCAAAGGAATTCTATTTTACTTCCTTCGCATGCAGTCTGGATTTTTGCATCAAATGAAAAAGCGGGAAATGTAGCCCGGAAGCGGAGTAAGGCAAGCTGCTTCTGCACGGCACTTTGTGTCAGTCTTTCTTTTACCTGATCCAGGGAGAGATTCGTGCGGTTGATTTCCTTGTGACTGCTGTCACCAGATCCGCTTGCCGCCTTCAAGTCGTTTTTACCCATAAACAAATCCAGATACCATATCTGGGGCTTTCCGGGCATAAACAGCTGCAATGCCCTGGCCAGCAGCATTTTTCTGTCATCCGCACCAAGAGCACTGTAATAGGTCGCATTCACCTGGTAATAGATATTTTCTTTACCATGCAGTTCTTTTATACGCCCGCCCCTTTTTACAATCAGGTCAATCAGATTCCGGATACGTTCTTCCGGAATCAATCCTTTCAAATCAAGTATCGGAATACCGTCATGACATCCCAGCATGTTGACGGTACGGATTCCCTTTTCCACCTGTTCGCGGGCCCAGGCTGCCAGACTCTCTCCATTTTCTTCTTCAAGAGCATCCAGAATCAGGCCGGGAAGAAAGAAATCATATGTCAGATAACCTTTCCCTGCAATTTTTTCATGAATACCTTCCTCGTATGCTGCATGGATTTCCGGAAGCAATGTAAGTTTGTCCTGATCCGCCATGGTCCGTATCCTGTTAAGCAGCTCCCAGGTCTCCGGTTCGTTTAGGAAATTCTTTTTTCCCGGTTCCTTCGAGGCATAGGCAAAGGCATCCAGACGAATGATTGCGGCTCCATAAGAGGCTAATCTCTTTAAAGTATCTGCATAAAAATCCCATACCATGGGAGACTTGATATTTAAGTCCATCTGCCCCTGATAGGAAAGCCGGGTACTGCCGGGGAATCGGTTGTCCCCGTTTTCACAGGTGACTTCCTGGTAAAAAGTGTTCCAATATGGCACTTCCGAACCATCCGGCATTCTGACCATTAGAATCGGCAGACCTGGTTTCCGGAAAACCATCTTCTCACGCAGCGAGGCTTCCGGTTCCATATAACCCTCAGCCGTCATGGAACCATACCCTTCCCAGAACTTATTCCAATTGATAAAGAAATCTTTATATTCCGAGTCCCCGCCTTTTGACAAGATGTCCTGGAATTGCATTGAGCGGACAGAGGCATGGTTCAGGACAAAATCCAGTTTCAGGTCAATTCCCATATCCCGAATCTGCTTCAGGTCTTCCTCACTTGCCAACTGCTCTTCCAACTGGTAATCCATAATGGAAAATCCCCGGTCCAAATCCGAATGAAAAATACTGGGAAGGATATAAAAAGAGGTAAATGCCTTATTTAGTTCCGGCATATTCAGAATCTCCACTATATCCCCTAAAGTACCGCCCATACTGTCAGGATAAGCATTCAGCATGGGACCATTCTCTATTTTGGGTTCCATCAGTTCTCCGGATCTGGAAATTATAATTTGGGATTTATGAGCCTGACGTTCTACCAATTCCTGTTCTATGGCAAGTACCATCGTGGTAAAGGGACTGTCCGCGTTCAGATCCCTGTTTCTGGCCTTGCGGTAATACATGGTTTCCTCCGGGGTGCTGCAAAGCAATACGGAAATATCAATTCCCGTCAGATAATCACTATTGCCATGGGTCCATTCAACCAACAGAATCTGCGTATTGCTGAAGTCAATTTCATCATACCATAGCTCTGTATCCTCCCTGCCCAGCCGCCGCAGCCAGATTTTATCCTCTCCCTGCATAAAGCTGCTGATGATTCTGTCAAGCTGCCCAAAATGAATTTCCGAAGGTGTTCCCAAATATTTGCGCAGTCCTTCCTTTCCCCCTTCCTGATATATTGCTATCCAGGGAAATTTTTTACGGTATTCCGGATCTGCATCATCCCCTGTACTTCGTATGTCCCTTAGTATCCGGAAACGTTTTTCACTATATTCCCCCTGTTCTAGCAGGGTATTTATACCGCTTTCCCTAAATATATGAAGCCGTTCTGCATCATTATACAGTGGGATCCGCCGGGGATAATTATCACCTGATAAAACATAGCTGCTAATGGACATATCTTCAAAATAACGGGTCAGTAAAGAGGCAACACCTGACTTTCCTGCACCGGAACCTCCGCATACGGTTATGACCGCACGCTTATATGGATTTCTTTCCATAACTTCAGGGAGTAATTGCAGAATTTTGGGGAAAATTACTTCTGCATTATGACGCACTTCTTTCCCTATGCTTACTATATCTCCCGGTACGTCTCCAAATTTTATGTTTGATTCATCTTTCATGTTTTTCATAAATTGCCTCCTCGTAATCGTGTTAATAGTAAGAATTTCAGCCATGGTAACGCTATTGTAATTCATATTATATCAGATTTCTGAGTATTACGCTTTTCAAAAAGAGGGGATTCTTTTATATTTTGAGACTTTATAGTATGATCATAACCGCGATGGATGACATACGCTGATGACGAAGCGCTTGAATGGTTGAAAGCAGCGAACGAGGAATGTGACAAGATGTTTACCGATGGTCGTGGTTTTGATCATCACAGTTTTTGCGGCGGATTCGGCAGATTTCCAAACAGACCCGGTTTTTCGCATGAGCGTGTTGGTTTTGACCGAGAGCACAATCACGAGATTTGGAAGGGAGGTCATGATGATGAAAATCATTAGTTTTAACGCAAGTCCGCGCAAAGATGATATGCCGATGATCTATAGTGCACTTAAGCAAGCCGATACTCTTATTCTCGGTACACCAATATATATGGTAATGATGAGCGGACAGGCGAAGATATTCATGGATAGGTTGTTCGCGTATCTCACTCCGCTTTTTTCTCCGCGTTACAAAGAAGGAAACAACGGGAAGAAACTAATCCTCGTGTACACTCAGGGAAATCCTAATACCGACATGTTTAGGGCACATATAGATTATACAGAAAAAATATTCCGAATGCTGAAGTTTGACGTTACGGCTGTGTAAATCAATGGCGGTATGCGAAGTGTAATCAGCCAGGCATCCTCGGTGACAAACAGGAATCTGAAGTTGGAAAGGTCCTTCCAGTCACTGCCAGAGAACCTTTTGATATTACATGATGAGTGAATGTTCTGGCAAAGTAAAAACCCCGCATTACTGTGGGGTCTTTAATGAATACGGTTTGACATTTACTTGGAAACACTGTTTTCTATACAGACAGTAATCGGTTTGTTCGTCTCAACAACTTTAAAGTTGTTGAGATAAATAAGTGGCTTCGATTCTATGATGGCACCACACATGCAAGAAGCCAATTTGTGTCGGTCAAGTCTGCCACTGAGGATATGTTTCTCAGCTTGTCCACGATATTTATCAAAGTTCTCTTCAATAATGTCATAAGGATGCTTGGCTGGCCGACCGGTGAAATTTGACTTTATAGTTCCGTAGCTTGTGATTTGTTTTATCTGTACATCCAGAACATCTCTTTTAAATATCATAACTTACAGATGACATTCTCCTTGCTCCTTTTACTTTAATCTTCTGTATATACTCTATCTATTCCGTCAATGCAGGGGATTGGTTCAAAAGAGTGTGGGAAAGTGCTTTTTTTAATCACTTCCGCAAAGTCAAAATCATTGTTATCGTTTAGTCCGGATTCGGTGTCAAAATCATCCTCTAACATGGATTTAAGTAGATTGTTCATTATCATATAAATTCCTCTCTCTCCTTTTCCCTATTTACATTATATGGCAATATTAACATATAATGCTTGTTCCCAGGCTTGTCCATAAAATCTACTGATAAACTCATACATAATAAAACCTACTATCGGATATGCGAAAAAAGCTGTTTCATAATGTAAAGTTATGTGGTTATATGTAATGTTGTGTACTGTCTGTCCGGTATATTGTTTATAACATAAATGGAACGAAAAAACAAGACTTTTTCTCCATAAAATGGCATATTAAATGGTGCTATATGACCATAAAAGTCTAAAAATAATGCTAAAATTAGCAATTTCATTCTTGCGACTTCGTAAAAAATTAAACCTCAGTGAACCCTGGGCAGGGTTTTGTTATATAAGCAGCAGTGTTGGGCAATGAATCAGCAAATTATATCATTCAAATAATCCCGGGTTTTCTCCAGATCTTTCTGTACCTGCTGCATGACCTGTTCCAGATTGTCAAATTTCACGACTCCTCTGATATACAGGTATATCTCCATAATCAGCTTCTTTCCATAGATTTCCCGGGAGAAATCCAAAAGGAATGTTTCAATGGTAATCAGGTTAAAATCATCTACCGACGGGCGCTTTCCAACATTTGTCAATCCCCTGCAAACCTCACCGTCAATATTTGTCAGGGAAGCATATACGCCGCTTGGCGGTTTTATTTTATGATCCTCCACACTCAGGTTAACCGTGGGCATCCCCACAGTCCGGCCAAGCGCTTTTCCATACACCACCTCTCCAATCATGATATAAGGATGCCCGCATAACCCGGTCACTTCTTCAAAATTGCAGTTCAGGAGGGCTTCTTTTACTCTCTGGCTGGTAATGACAGTCCCCTGATATTGCTCCATTTCTACAATGATGCTTTTGACTCCGCAGGATATGCACAGTTGTTGTGCCAGGGCAGAATCTCCGCATCCCCGGGCTCCAAATCGGATCTCCCTTCCAAAGCCAATTCCGTTTGCGTTCAATTTACCAAGTAGAATCTCCTTTATGAAAGCTTCCGGTGCCATGTCCTGCAATTCTTTTGTCATCTCAGCTGTTATGAACCAGTCAACCCCCATATTTTGAAAATAATATGCCTTTTCTTCCTCTGTAGTAAGTACCCTCTCTTCGTCCCCCGAACGGATAAAACTAATAACTACAGTTTCTCCTCCTGTTTTTTCTGCTTCCTCCCTGAGGGCATTCAGTAAACAGGTATGACCTCTGTGAACACCATCAAAGTATCCGAATGTAACATATGTATTGTGTAAACGATTTATTTTTTTATCATAAAATCCATGTATAATTTCCATAACGATAACCTCCAAATATGCTGGTCTTCAATGTAACATACCAGAAAATAACTGTAAATGCAAATATATAATTATGAATGATAGCTATTAGTAAAATAGCTGAATAACTGAGTTAGCTGAGATAGCTGAAATTATTCAACAAAAAAAGAATCGAAATTATTCAAGCATACCGAAATTATTCAAGCAAAAAAGATATTGTAAATTTGAAAAATATCTGTTAATATAAAACCATCTTTTTTGTATTTCAAACAGAAAATAGTATAGAATTTCAGTTATAAATCATAAAGTAATATCCGCATAATCCATGCACATTTTCCATCGTTATGCATTGTATCAGACCATTACGGTACAGAGAGTAAAATTATGTTACTGTTTGCACCACAAGTAAGAATTGCAGCACCAGATCAAATGAGATTTTCTATCACTTGCTTATAATATCTCTTTCTATAATATCTCTTACAATAATATAAAATGAGATAATATTCTGCCTATTCTGTTTTGTAATCTATAAAAAGAGCAAAAGAATCTTGTAACCCGTTAATAAGTATGCTAAAATTTAAGGAGTAAAAGAATGAAACCAAGCATAACAAAACAGAATTATCAAGAAATATCGGAGGCCGTAAACCGATGAAAAAAAACGCAGCAAAGCTAAAACCGGCTCCGGTGCTTAAGGATTATTGGTGTGATAATAGCCGTTTTTCCGATTTATTCAATCAAGTATTCTTTAACGGCAAAGAAATAATCAAACCAGATAAACTATCCGAACAGGACACAGATGAATCAGCCATGTTAAAGGTAAATCATCGAACCACAGACATCACCAGAGCAAGGGATATCATCAAGCAGTATGAGGATGGTGCTGAACTGGTATTAATTGGGCTCGAATCACAAATGAGTATCCATTATGCAATGCCTGTTAGAACAGCTCTATATGACTCTCTGCGGTATACCCATCAATGCAAGGAACTGGAAAAAAAGAACCGCGCTGAGAAAAAACTAATAGGTTCCGATGAATTTTTATCCGGAATAGCAAAAAGCGATCGGATTAAACCGGTCATTACACTGGTTATATATTATGGTGAAAAAGAATGGGATGGACCGATTTATTTAAGTGATATGATGGATATTCCGCCGCAGTTTAAAGAAATATATAATGATCACCGCATCCATCTCCTGCAGGTGCGAACTGCCGGGCAATATCAATTTAAAAATCAGGATAACCATGATTTGTTCACAGTACTTGGAGAATACTATACGAATGGAGCATTAGACTTGAAGACATTCAAAGAGAAATATCCTGATCTCACAATGTACTGGGAGACATTAGCTGCAATTGGTGCCATAACAGGTTCCATGGATCTTATTGAATACGCACATGAACATAAAGAAGGAGGTGAGTTACATATGTGGACAGCTTTAGAGAATTTTAAGAAGGAAGGCGAAGCTATAGGTGAAGCTAAGGGCGAGACTAAAAAAATTGTAGAAAATGTATTCAAAAAAATAGAAAAGAAGAATACAGTAGAGGAAATTGCTGAAATGTTAGAAGAGGATATTTCATACATCCAAAAAATCATTGACATAAAAGAAACATATCCAGAATATTCGGTATTGGAGATTACAGTGAAATTACTATAAATCAAAAAGTTATACTGCTGGATATATAAAATCACAAAAAGTGACCTGCCATTAGCGTGGAGGTCACTTTTGTGTATGCTTTCTCTAGTTCAATTTTATCCTGGTATAGGTTACACCACCCTACCAGATAATAACCCTGTCCTCCGGCGCGCGGTACATAGCGTCACCTTCCGTAATATCAAAGGTTGTAAAAAAATCGTCCATATTCTGCAGCTGGATATTGGCACGAAGGGCACTTGGTGCATGTACATCCAGCATGAGCAGCAGTGCCTCATATTCCGGAGTCGCTTTTTGTCTCCAGATAACAGCCCAGTTTGTAAAGAATGCTTCCAGGTCAGCATCAGCTTCCAGTTTAGCTGCTTCCAGTGCACAAGCCAGACCGCCTGCATCTGCAACATTTTCTGTTACAGTCAGCGTACCGTTTACTGCTCCTCCTGCATGTTCCAGTCCGTTAAATTCTTCCACCATCTTTTGGGAAAGCTTTTCAAATTCCGCATAATCTGCTTCTGTCCACCAGTCGGTCAGGTTGCCCAGTTCATCAAATTTTGCTCCATTGGGATCAAAAGCGTGAGATATTTCATGGGCAATTACAGCACCGATTCCGCCATAATTAGTGGAAGAACTCTGTTCCAGGCTGTAAAAAGGCGCCTGCAGAATAGCTGCCGGGAAGTTGATGCTGTTGTTCAAGGGAGAGTACATGGCATTGACCGTATCTGCGCTGAGAGACCATGCACTGCGGTCAACAGGTTGGTTCCACCGGGCATAATTATCTTCTTTCACAATCCGGGTGAATTTCATTCCATTGCCTAACAGGCTGCCTCCATCCTCTGCTGAGACCGGAACCATTTTCTCATATAAAGGATCAATTTTGTCAGGATAACCTACATTAATCGTCATGGTATTCAGCTTTTTCACAGCCAGTGTTTTGGTTTCTTCACTGAGCCAGGTATTATTCCATATTCTGCTTTCGTATACGGTAACGATATTTTCCACCATTTGCGTTACATCCTGCTTTGCAGATTCTCCAAAGTAGGTGCGTCCGTAATATTCCCCTGCCGCTTCTCCGTACATATTCGATGCCAGATAGTATGCGCTGGTCTCTGCGTCCACAGCTTCTGCCGTACCGGATACCAGTCTGCTGAAGCTTCCGCTTTCCAGGCGAAAATCATTACTTAAGTAAGGAGCCAGGGATACAACAGTCTGTACCAGAATCCAGTTTTTGATAACCGGAAAATTTTCTTCTGTTACCAACTCAGATAAAACCTCAAAATAGGTTGGATTGGTTACAATAATCTGATCCGGAATCTGACCCAGAATTTCCTGATAAATCTTAGTGAAATCAAAAGCTTCGATCTGTGCATCAAATTCTCCAAAGTCTATGGGATTATAGATCGTTGTGTAATCACTGGCTTCTTCCGCACTCTGCATATAGGGGGCAATCATTGCATCAAAAGTCATGGCATCTGCCGTAATCGCTGCTGCTTCCGCTTCCTCCTTGCCAGCCAGTACCAGAAGATTCACCACCATCTGTGAAAAGGATGTGGCCAAAATTTCTTTCATCTGGCTTCCTTCCTCGTAATAGCTTTTATCCAGCAGGAACAAGGACGGCGGCGTGATATATAACGCATTGGTTGCTGCATCTTTCATATCAGCCATAACAACAAGGGCAAATGGGGAAGGCATTCCGTCAAGTTCCCACTCTGTCCATTGCTTAGTAAACGCTGCAAGAGAACTCAGATTTTCTACCCTTTCCATATAGGTAAGCAGGGGAGCTGCTCCATCGGCATTCCGCTTTTCAAAATCTGCAGCCAGTCGGTAAAACGCAATAAAGTTTGATAATGCAGCATTATCTGCTTCTTTTTCATCTGCCAGCATTTTTCCGAAATCAACCATCAGGATTTCCTCCACATCGTCCGCCAGATCTGTAAAACCACCCACATATGGCATATCCGATGGTATTTCAGCAATTTCCATCCATTCGGCATTTACTGCGGCATAGAAATCATCCTTTAGGGAAATCTCTGAAGCGGCTTCTGCCTCCGGCGCTTCGGAACTTTCTGTAGATTCCTCTGTCACAATGGCTTCGGAAGACTCCGGGGACAACACATTTTCAGCCACAGGCTCTGCAGCACAGGCTGTCAGCATAGCAGCTGTTAAAATAATACAAATACTTTTTAATAATCTTCTTTTCATAATTACACCTCTTGTCCGCTCATGTTCAGCTTGCTGAACATGCTCAGCAAGCTGAGCATGCGGACATCGATTCAATATTTGAAGGTGAATCTTCCTTCAAACTTATAACCGTTCCTTTCGTTTCATTTTATGTTTATTGCGGTGATCGCATAACTCTCCTTCCGCATTTTTCAGCATAGAAAGAATAACATGAAGCATATCAAAAAAGACCATTTCGTCCGAAACGGTCAAATCTATGTCTTTTTTGGTACATTTTCGTTGTCTGCGTTAAGGATCTGTCAATAAATAACTTATACATCTTCCGACAGCTCCTAAGTGGACTCCGCAATGGTCAGCACCTGGGAAAAATTGTAGTCTTCAACCTTCACTTCATGTAACACTTCGGGATATTTCCTTATAATCCTTTGGAAAATGCTAAGTCCCAGTCCTCTGCCCCCACCCTTGGTAGAATATCCTTCCTGCCAGATGTTTTCTAAGTCAGGCTGACTGCGCACCGGATTCTTCACTACAATTGTTAATTTCCCTGCTTCCTGCAGAATCAGCAGGATAACAGATGCTTTTTCCTGCTTTTTCGTTTCTTCTATGGCATTATCCAACAGGATTCCCACACAGCGCAGTAAGTCCTCTGTCTGCATGTTAACATGGTCCACCTTGTTCATAACCTCAAGCTGAATTTTTGTTTTACATTGCTCTGCTTCTATTATTTTCGTCAGAATCAGACCTTTCAGCTCCATCAGCTGTATCATTGTCAACTGATTCATTTGTCTGACATCTTCCTTCACATCGCCGTCTATCTGCAGCAGCTTTGAATCAATATAGGTTTTGACTGCCTCCAGATTTCCTTCATTTACCTGGGCATACAAACCGGCAATCACATTTTTATAATCATGCTGGATCATACGCAGTTCTCTCTGCAGCCGTTCCAGACGCTTTACATAACTTTGCTGCTGCAGCAGAAGTATCCTTGACTCCCTGATCGCCTTCTGATTCTCAATATCCCTGACTATAAATGCGATAGCCAGCATGACCACCAGGTATACAACCGCCCACCAGTAATAGCCTTCCTGTGAAAATCCAAATAATATATTTAAAAAATAATATAATACACCCATGGAAATGTATAGCTTGGGATATTCCCCCAATTTACGGATCAAATGAATTACCATGCATTTGGATATCCCGGTAAAAACAATGACTGTCAATAATAAAGTTGCTATGGCAATGTCAATGTTTACATCATAAAATAGCCTGTCTAATCCTGCTGCCGATATGATTGTTAAGGAAAACAGCATCATATCATAGGTAAAAATGGAAGCCACAGCCACAAAGAAAAATACCTGACGTTTCCCGTACTCTTTCAATAGAAAAGCAAAAAAAGTCAGGTCAATGAAACATTCTGCCAAGGTTATGCCAAGATAAGTGAAACCACTGTTTATACTACTTGTCTGCACGTCATTATATAATATCAATGGCACAATGCCGCCTTCTGCCAACGCAAACAGAATAAGTGCCGCCAGTAACTTTACCACCGGAATCCGCTTATCTGCAATTTTATATATTACATAAGCCGCACAAAAACCATAGATATACTTAACTATTATATTAATCAGCAAAAGTTCTGCAAACTCCATATGTAATCCTCACTCATATTATGTAATCCTTGCTCACATTGTGAAATCCTTACTCACATTGTGAAATCCTCACTCATATTATGTAATCCATACTCTTCGGTAAATAGCCCCTGATATCTCCCTGCTTAAAAATCAAACCGCTGCTTTATCATCTTTTTTTTACTGCGGGAATACAGACAGACAGAACCACCTTCCATTTCTATCGTATGGTTCGAATAATTAATACCAACCACTTTATCAATCCTTACCAGATAGGAACGGTGTATCTTTAAAAAATCCTCCCCAACCTCCTTTTCCAGGGTACTGATATCCCCCCTGAATTCCAGAAGTCTGTTCTTCGTATGCAATACTACCCTGTGTGCTTCTCCTGCAGTTTCAAAATACAGAATTTCATCCATGGGAACATGATAACAGCTATCTCCACTCTTAATCGTATAATAACTGCGTGCATCCGCCTTCTCCCACTTCAGCAGCGACGATATTTCTTCCAGACATTCGCGGATCTGCTGCCCTAGCTTCTCCTGATCATCCTTGATCAAATAGCTCATAGCTTCCAGTCTGTACTTAAAGGTTTCAAACATCATCTCCTCATGAGTCGTAACAAACACCAGAAATCCTCTGGTATCAATCTGCCTGATCCGCTTTGCCAAAGTAAAACCATTATAGAATTCATTCTTCAGGTCTACATCAAAAAAATAAACAGACCGCTCCAAATGTCCCTGGCGGTGCAGGATTACCTCTTCCGGATCCACTGTCGCCAGAACCACCTGCATATCATATCCCATAATCAAGATCAGATTTTCTATCATCTTCTCCAGATATTTTTTTTCCATTTCATTATCATCGCATATATAAATCGGAACCATCACATATTCTCCTGCGTTAAGACGGATATTCTAATACAAAATCATCTGCATATAGTATACATGATAATTCCACTCAAAAAAAGTCCTTTTATGACTTTTTTACTATCTTAAGTTGGCGTCATGTTACATCCCTGTCTCAAATAACCTTTGCTTTTCGCCATGACCACTGGATAATTCCAACTCTACAACCTTCCCCGGCACCATATCTATCCTGACAGGAATCGCTTCCATTCCGCCGACCGGATGAAATAGCCGTTCTCTGTCAAGCTCTTCTATCTGGATTTTTTGATTACAATTCAGATAAAGTATCGTGTTTTCTTTTTCCACTGACAGGCTGTTATCCTGCAGATGATACCTTTCTCCTGTCATTGATACAATGGGAATTCTAAAGTATGCTCCTTCTGCATCTGTTTCAGCCAGAATCCTGAAATATTCTCTGTTCATTTGATAAGTAATCCGATAACCTCCCTTTTCAGGAAGATACCCCTTCTTCCCATCCGCTAGTTTGCCTTCTGCTTGTATTGTAATATCGTCGTCTGTAACCTCATCTGTCCGGGTGTAAACAGATCCTGCAGCCATGGGCAGGAAGCTTTTCCGGTTCTGATATCTTACCAATGCGGATGTATCATTATAACTTGCATATTTTCTTCCCTGCCTGACTAAGAGGATACCAGGAGTGAGGCAGATGCCTTCTGTATACTTTGGAATCTGCATATTATTTGGCTCCACCAGGTAATAGCTGCCCATAGTCCCTGTCAGCAATATGCCTGCATCCTGGTGCCACAGCATCGTGACAGAACCGCCTGAGGCATGTCCTTCCTCACTGTATTCCACATCATAATCCGATATGGTGGCGCGGAATCCTCCCCGTGCCAGCAAGCTTACATTTACGGATGGAAAATACCGGATGCCGTCTTGTTTTTCCCTGGGCAGCATCACATGCCTGTCCGGACAGTGTTCCTTTCCTTCCTCTTTTATATATTTCAACAATACAGCAAGCGATTTGGCATGACAAAACGTATGATGTACACAGGGCGGCTCTAAAGCTGTGTGGTACATGGGACCGCCATACAGCAGACCTTCATGGGTACACTGTTTCAGCAGCATTGTATTTCGGTATACAGCTTCCCGGAGTTCCGGATAGTCCCTGCCGGCCAGCCAGAATCCTGCCTGACAGCCATCTGAGGTCCGGCTGCCCCAATAGCTCCACTTGTTATTCCGGTTTCCCCAGCTATTATCCCATGCACCGTCAGGAAGCATAAATTCCAGATGGATTTTCATTGATTCCACTGTTTTCTGATAAACCTCCTCGTCCTTTTGAAGATGGGCATATGCTAAAAGGGCCGGCAGCGATTCTTCTACATTATATCCAAGATCTACCGGCTGGCAATTCTTGAGGCTTACAGATTCCCATACCTTTCCTTCCCCATACAGCAATCCGTCTTCTGTAAAATATTTAAGTGCTTTATGTGCAAGCTCCCTGGCTTTTATATGGAATCGATCTTCCCTTGTAATCTGAAAGGCAACTGCCATTGCATGGGCACATGTCACCGGATAGTTAATATTCCCCCCTATTTTATCAATATTATAATACAAATAATCCGCTGCCGTTTCAAACCGGGTCCTCCATTTTCCTGCAATATAAGGAGGCAGCAGATGACCATGATCCTGTATGGCTTCTCCCAGTTGAATAGCAGAAAATACGGTAATTCCCTTCCAGTCACTGTTCGTATCATTTATATAACTGCCATCCGGTCTGGTCATGTTTTCTGACCAGCCGAATAATTTTATTGCACAGTCCAGATACTTTTCCTCTCCGGTTGCCTCTGCCAGGAACATCATGGGATATATGGCATCTCCACATCTGCCGTGCACTCTTGCACAGGACGGACACAAGATTCCTCCATACAATTCTTTTCTCTTCTGTTCTGTAATCTGCTGGGAAATCAAAGCATCACACCATTCTTTTAATAAATCATAAAATAATTTGCTGTCATATAACTTGCTATCGTTTTGCTCCATTATTCTTCACACCTTTCTGCTGCAGGCTGTTACCGGTTACAGTTCGCCCTCTGAACAGTAACTGTTACCGATCCAGGTCAATTCCACTCCTTATTCTGCTGTCAATCTGTATTACTCTGCCTTTTTCAGGAATCACGCTGACCTGTGATCCTTCTATCACAATTTCCGGCATTGTTTCCAGTTGATATTCCGATGGTCCCAACGGATTTCCATAAAAACAGTTTACATACAGATGCTCCCCCGGCTCCAAATGTATTGATACTACCGGCATGACTGCCAGGTTCACCAATAAATTGGTGTTGGGAAAAGTAGTGATGATTTCTCCCGTTCCGCCTGTTAAGCCAATTACACCGCTGCTTCCCCAGGGGAATCTGGCAAAGGCCAGTGAATCCTTTACTTCCAGCATATCCGGTGCATATCGCCCATCTATTTCTCCGCTTGTCATATAAAAACCCGGTTCTGCGCTTATGGCGTATCCGGCATCAGCTGCAATCAGTTTTACCGGTGTCCATATGCGATGGATTCTTACATGCCAGGAGCCGCAGGGGATAATAGTGCTTGTTACTTCCGTCGACCTGCCAATCCGATAGCTGCTGCTGACATAGTCCTCAGTAATCCGGTATTCTGCTGCTCCATAACGTACCTGATAATAATTTTCCCCTTCCTGACACACCGACAAAGTGTTATCCAAAGCACCGTCGGAAAGCCCATAACCCCGGGAAACAGAGAAACCGAAGCGATTGGAATATACGAATTTTTCATACTTTGCACTACTGTTTCCGTGATTCATGCAATGTTGGGCTGTGACATATGCCTGCACATGATCACCCTCTGAATGTGTAATCAGCATATGAGGCTGTTCAAGCAGCTTTTTCTCTTGATACTCTATTGCCTGCTCTTCTGCTTCCCAGAAGGGATGACAATCCGGCAAGGCCAGAACCAGAAATGTCTTAAAAGCCCAGTATGGAGAACCTGGGGCATTATACCTTTCGCTCATAATCAGATTCGGATATCCGTAACCAATTGACAGAGCACCTCCATTATCAAATATGGGCTTTTCCATCCAGCGCCGAAGATTCCCCAGAAGCAGGGTTTTGGCTTCTCCCATGGGTATTTCATCAGGACAAGCCAGAGCCATCGCAGAAAAATATGCCCCGTGGGCAAAACGGTAAGTCAGGCTTCTTCCAAAGGGAATCTCTGTACCATCCTGAGAAAACCAGTATTTATAATCAGCAAAAAACTGCTTCCCTCGCTGTTTCAGATTTCTGGTATATTCCGGTTCCTTGTTTTCCATAAAAAAGGCATAAATCAGCCCGTAAAAATGCATGGCAAAAGGGATATAATAATCCATCTGTCCCGGATTCCCGTCATAATACCAGCCATCTTTTATATAACAGCTTTCAATCACCTGGAAATCTTCCTTTAGCCGCTCCTGACTGTAGGTTAGCCCAAGGAGCCGAAACATCATATTGACCAGTATCCGGAAGAAGCGCCAGTTATTCTCATGGACTGCTCTGTGATTAATCTGATTCATCCACTGGTAAAAACTTGCTCTTTCTTTGGGCTTAAGTGGCTCCCACATCTTTTCAGGGGACAGGCAGACAGCAGTGGCAAGGGATGCCATCTCTACCATCTTCTGATCATAATCAGTAAGATTCCCCCAATATTCTTCATGCTCCGGATTGGTTCCATGAATGATACCAGCCAGATAAAAACGATGCCACTCTTCCAGCTCCTCAGAAAGTACTTCCGAAAGCCCCTGATTCTCTCCCGCAAATAAAGGACCCAATCCCCAGAGTACCCGGGCAAAACCCTCCATCCCTGCTGCCTTTCTCCCATAATGAGCACCTGTATCTCCAAGCTGAAGCCAGGCATGCCCCGGACTATAATATGGTTTCAGAGGCCGGATCATGTCAAGCAGCAGCTTCACGGTATCCGTTCTGGTTCTCAGAGGATTTTCCCTGAGTTGTCTTATAAAATCTGAATTCATTTTTTAACTCCATCTCCACCTTCAAAAGACGCAAATTCTAGGTTGAAATGCACTTTTTCAACTTAAACCCCTTTTCCGCCTTCAAAGGACTCATATTCAATAGGTTGAAATGCACTTATTCAACTTAAACCCCTTTCCGCCTTCAAAGGACTCATATTCAATAGGTTGAAATGCACTTTTTCAACATAAACTCATCTCCGCCTTCAAGGGACTCAAATTTATTAGGTTAAAATGTACCTTTTCAACTTAAACTCTTTTCTGCCTTCGGCGGACTCAAATTCAATAATAATTACCAATACAGATTCCAGTCTCCCTTCAGTCTTCTAAGTGCTTCCATATAGAAATAATCTCCCCATATTACACACTCTTCTGCCCCATCATTCCGGTGGTAAACGCCGTCCTTTAACACACCATTGGATGATTCTATATCTTTGGTGCTGTAGTTCTCATACAGGCTTTCCAGAATAGAGTCGGCAATCTTCCTGTATCTCTCCGCTTCATATATTTCCACATGATCACACAGCTCCAACAGTCCGCAGCAGAAAATAGAAGCGGCAGAAGTATCACGGATATCCGGTTTATCATCTGTAAATGTAAAATCCCAATATGGAACATAATCCTTCGGAAGATTTCTTATGAATACCTCCGCTGTTTCTTTCGCCACATGCAGGAATCGTGCCTCTTCTGTATATCTATAGGAAAGAATGAAGCCATAAACAGCCCAGGCCTGCCCCCTTGCCCATGTGGAGCCATCAGCATATCCCTGATGGGTCTTACCGCACACAGCTTCCCCGGTTTTCGGTTCCATCAGATAGGTATGATAAGAAGAAAAATCCGGACGTATCAGATGGTCTGCCGCAGTATGCGCATGATTCACGGCAATCTGCATCAATCTTTCCTTGCGGCTCCAGTACAGCAGAGGCAGGTTCAGCATAGTATCAATAATGATTTTCACATCCGGCCAGGCAATGCCCATCTCCCCCCAGGCCTGAATATATTTCCCCTTTTCATGATATCTTTCCCCCAGCATATCTGCCGCTCTCAAAGCAAGCTTTTCGGCCCGCTCATATTTCGTCAGTTTATAGGCTGCCACACTGGAAAGCGTATAGAGAAATCCCAGGTCATGGCTGATATGTACTTTTTCATCCAGCCGTTTTTCAAAGCTGTCAAGCCAGTCCTCCATATGACACAGATATTTTTCTTCTCCTGTCATTTCAAAAGTCAGATAGCACATCCCCGGAAAAAAAGCTGCGGTCCAAAGTACATTTTCCTCCGCTCCATAGATATTATCTATACTGACATGTGGATATTTATTTACAAAAACATTGAGATTTTTATCAACAATATGCAACGCATGCTGCACTGCATTCTTATAGGTCTGATCATTCATAGCTGCCTCCTTCTTTTATTCCTTGACTGCTCCAATCATAGCTCCCTTGGTAAAATACTTCTGCAGAAAAGGATATACACATAGAATCGGAACCGTAGCAACCATAATTGTGGCATACTTAATACTTTGGCCTACAGATTCCTGATCCGCTACACTGACACCGGCTGTCATTGCGCCTACATCATTCTGCATTAGGATTTCTCTCAGGATTACCTGCAGAGGATATAATTCCCGCTTCCGTATAATGGTAGATGCCCAGAACCACGCATTCCAGATTCCGACTCCATAATACAGAACCATTACAGCAAGAATGGACTTGGAAAGGGGAAGCACCACCTGCATTAAGATCCGGAAATGTCCTGCCCCGTCAATCTGTGCCGCTTCCACCAGACTTTCCGGTATACTTCGGAAGGAAGTCCGCAGAATCATGAGATTATAGGTACTAATCATAAAAGGTATAATCAATCCCAACAGGTTATTGGTCAGATTCAGATCCTTAAGAGTAAGGTAAAAAGGAATCATTCCTCCTGAGAAAAACATGGTAAATAGCATCATCATCATGATTGGTTTCATAAATAGTACATTCCTTCTGGAAAGAAAATATGCTCCCAGTGATGTCATAATAATATCCAGAAAGACACCCACCACCAGAATAAATATGGTATTCCCATAACCTCTTAATATCATGGGATTTTGAAATACTTTTTCATACGCTCCCAGACTGAATCCAAGAGGTTTGAATAAAAGTCCCGTATGCTGGGTCAGCAGGCCGCTTTCACTGATAGAGGCAACTGCAACATACCAGACAGGATACAGGCACAGCATTATAATAATCGTTAAAATTAAATAATTGAATATGGAAAAGACTTTCTCTCCCTTTGATTTTTTTACTTTCATCTGCTTCCTCCTACCAAAGACTGGTTTCGCTGAATTTTTTACTGAGCATATTGGTCACAATAAGTAAGATACAGTTTATTACGGAGTTGAATAATCCAATAGCGGTGGAATAACTCCAGTCCTGATCCAACATTCCCACCCGGTATATGTAGGAAGAAATAATATCAGCAGTTTCATAGGTAGCCGGATTATACAACAGGATTGTCTTTTCATATCCCATGCTCATTAAGGAACCCATTTTCAGAATCAACATGGTAATTATGGTCGGCGTGATTGCCGGCATGGTAACGTTGATCAATTGCTTCCATTTCCCGGCGCCATCAATGCTTGCCGCCTCATATAACTGGCAGTCCACTCCCGACAGAGCCGCCAGATAAATAATCGAACCCCAGCCCACCTCCTGCCAGATACTTGACGCCACATAAATAGTACGGTAAAGATTGGGATTTTGCAGCAACGGTGACCGTTCACCGCCAAAAAATACGATAATATCATTAAACAAACCATTGGTCATGGCAAAATTTGTTATCATGCCGGTTACCACAATTAAAGAAATAAAATGAGGCAGATAGGTCACTGTCTGGGCAAACCCTTTGAATTTTTTACTCCTTATCTCATTCAATAAAAGTGCCAGGATAATCGGCGCAGGGAAACCGAACACCAAATTATAAACGTTGAGAAGCAGCGTATTCTTAATCAGACGTACAAAATAAGGACCGGTAAAAAAACGGGTAAAATTGTCTAAACCCACCCAGGGGCTGCCGCCTACACCCAGCGAAGGCGTATAGTCTTTAAAAGCAATGATGGCACCATACATAGGCTTGTAATGGAAAATAATATAAAAAGCAAGCACCGGAAGTACCAGAAGATACAGGGATTTATTTCGTCTAAAGTCCACCCTGGTCCGTTCAGATATTTTATTTTTTTTCATTATAATTGTTCCTTTCTGTAATAAATCGTTACAGTTCGCCCTCTGAACTGTAACAATAAATCCTGTTACAGAATAGAGCACCGTAACCTGACTGGTTACGGCACTCTTTCTACAAGCTGCTATCTTTCCTGATATCGCTCTAATGCCGCGTTTTGTATTTCCAGAGCACGCTTCAGCCCCATATTCTCAATTGTCTTCACATAATCCTCAAAATCATCAAGGTTTTCTGTACCGAAAATAAATTTTAAAGTCATTTCATCACGATAGGTATTGATTTCATTCATGATTGTAGAAAATTCCTTACTTTCTTCTGCTGTTGGCGTAATAGGAGGAATCTTATAGCTTGCTGCATTGGTAGCACCCCAGACAGCATTGGTTTCTTTCTGATTATCTATGGTATAATATTGCTCCAGATACCGGATATCCTGAACAAACGGTCCATTATAATTTCCTCTGATATATGCGGAAAGTGACTGTGCCACACTCCAACCGTCGGGATTATTCAGAATGGTGTCCGTGTAAGTCGGATAACCATCAATCATGGTAAATGATTCTCCTTCTATTCCAAAATTGAACAGCATATGTCCTTCTTCACTGTATGCATAATCAAGAAGCCTTGCTGCTGTCTCCACATCCTGACAGCTTGTGGTAATAGCTACACAACCTTGGTTCGGATAACGGTTATCAATCTGTCCCATTTCAGGTTTATCTCCCTTAACCAGGGTCGGATAAGGCGCAGCTACCAGCATGTAATCTGAATCCGTAGCCTGAGCCGCATTAATCCAGGTCCCCATACGGCTTCCTGCCCAGCCCATGGATGCACCGGCGCTTCCATTGGTCATCTTGGCGCTCACCTGATCCAGTGCTAATGTGGCCAGATCCTGATCCAAAAGTCCTTCTTTATACCATTGATTAAAAGTAGTCAAATATTCTTTATAACCCTCTTCCACTGCCCCAAAATAAATCTTGCCATCTGTTCCCTTATAAAATTCCTGGGTCGTTCCATACGCATAAGCAAAGGGGTTTACCTGTGTCAATGCGCCCATGGTATACTCCCAGGTAAAAGGAGCTGTTGCACCTTTTTTTTCTTTAAATGCTGTCAATACCGTATGCCATTCATCAATGGTAGTCGGTACTTCCAGATTCAGTTCCTTCAGCCAGTCTTCCCGCAGCATCAACCCAATGGTATTGCACAGGGCATCATCTCCACGGATAAAAGGAAATACATAATAATGACCTTCATCGGTTTTAATCATTCGCTCAATATCAGGATTTTCTTCCAGATATTTCATCAGGTTAGGGCAATATTGTTCAAATACATCATTTAAAGCAATGATATTACCATCCTGTATTGCCTTTTCCGGTCCGCCCGGATATGACATCCAGGCATATTCCATTAAGTCCGGAAGATTTCCGTCTGCCAGCAGAAGACTGAACTGTTCTTTCCCCTGGTTAGCAGGTGGATGCTGAAAATCAATTTCCACTCCGGTCTGCTCCATCCAGGCCTGAGCAAAAGGGGTTTCTCCTAAATTTACATAATTAGCAGACACATTTTGGTTCAGTTCCGCCCAATACGTTAGTTTACTGCCATCCGTTAACGGATAAGTAAACCCGTCAGTATTGTTATTTTCTTCTGCTGTCTGAGATGCCGATGAAGTCTCAGTTTGGGAAGACGATTCCGCCTTGGGAGCATTCTGGACACTTTCCTGCTTCTTAGCATCACCGCAGCCTGCAAGAAGTGTGACTGTCATCGATAAACCTGTCAATATGGCAACTATTCTTTTTTTCATTTACATTCCTTTCTATCCGCTGTCAGCGGACTGAAAACTCAGGATTTCCTTCCTGGTTAGTTAATTTTGGCAAGGACATGTGATCACTCGTCTTTCTGGTCACATTGTAACATCATCTTTTGCCGAAAAAAAAGTGACAAAATCGTTAATCTTATACATAAAAATCAGCTCCTTTTGAAAATTCACAATTTTATGTCAATAGACAAAACATAAAATAAATGAATAATTTCGGATATGATTCACAAAAAATAATATGATTAACGATTATTGACACTACAAAAATACCAGCAAGATAATAGTCTCCATACATTCAATGCTTTTTCATCTGCCCCGGCGTAACTCCCATATGTTCCTTGAAAACCCGGATAAATGTCCGGCTGTCCCGAAATCCTACCTTCACAGCAGTTTCCACAACACTCTCCCCCTGACCGAGAAGTACTATAGCCTCCTCCACCCGGACATGGTTAATATATTTCAAAAGACTCTTTCCTGTCTGCTTTTTAAATACCGATGACAGATAAGCCGGCGTTACATTAAAATAAAATCCTGTCTGGGATATATTCAGGTCCGGATCCATGAAATTATCCATAATATAAGATTTAATCTTTTCACTCATCTCATTATCTTCCTTCCCCTGCAGCCCCACTATATTCTCGCATATTTTATTCGTGGTTTCCCTGAAAATCTCTTTTACCTCAGAAAGGGGCTGCTTTACGGATATCTGTACCAGGGTCCCTTCTTGTTCAAAGACCGCAGAGAGGCCTGATTCATCCGCTCCTTTCAGCAGTGTCCCCATCATATCATACAGCAGATATCTGCACATCTGTACGGATATCTGATTCACCGTATAATTCACATCCAATACACGATTGATATGATCACAGACTGCATCCGGATTACCGGCCTTCAGAGCGTTCAGAATCTTATTTTCTTCTTCTATGGGGTAATAATACCGTTTACAGAGATTCTTAATCTCATGATAGAATATCACCGTGGTATCCAATAGGGGAACATACTCCTCAGCCTCCTTTGCCTCCCGGTAAGAGGCATGAATCCCTTCCAGTCCCATATGAACTTCTCCGATCAGCGTGACGATATTCAGATGAAGCTTTTCTTCAAGCAGCTTATGTACACTGAGTATACTTTCTTTAATAACCTCCATCAGTATATCGCTGTTATCCGGAAGATTGACAATTGCTGCTGTCCTGCCGGCCTCCGCCATTTCCACATTAAAATGCTCTGATAATACTTCCTCTACTATATTGCTGATTATAAACCGGTACAAGTCGTTTTCCCGGATTTGCTCCTCTTCTTCCCTGCTCTTCCATTCTTCCATATGAAACAGCAAAACTACATTATATGGTGCGGTGAGTCTGTTTAAGTATTTCTCCCTATCCATATCATTACAGATTTCTTCATATGGCTGCTCCAGCAGTCTGAACAAATAATACTGTTTTAAAAGCTTACTGTTTCTGTCAAGCATCTGCTTGGTATCCATATGCTCTTTAAAAAAAAGCTGGGCCTGCTTTTCCATCCATTGATACTCATTTTCCACCTCTGCCAGCTCCTCCCTGTTATGCCCCTTAAACAGATTCATTAATGACTTCAGCGGATTATAATTGATTTTTGTCATATAATAGGACCCGGCAAACCCGATCAATACACAAACAAACAGTCCCAGAATACTGACTCTTTGTATCCTTCCTGCATAAGCTTCCACCAGATGCCTGGGCATCAGCAATACGTATTTCCAGTTACATTCCTCTGATTCCATTACAAGCCCGGTATATTCCTTTTCCTGAATGGTACATATAAAATCAGTCCCCTCTACCAGATTCTCATAATAAAACTGTTCTTCAAGAATCCGCTTTCCTTCCCCGTTAATCACTTCATTCCGACTGTTGATAATCATCACTTCTATATCATCATCCCACTTTGAATCCTCAATCCTTTCTTCGAACATCTTCTTATTGAGACGGATTCCTATAACAGCGCTGGTATCCCCTATGTCCGTACCAAGACTCGTTATGGTAAACAATAAACCATCAGACGCATCCTTTTTATAAAGCGGCAGAATATCCTGATAATGAAAAGAAGTCAGATACTCCCTCATATCCTGAAGTGTAAAGCTCTCATCTTCATAATAAAGATGATAAAATAATTCCAAAGACATATTTCCAGCCACACTGACAACTGAATCTGTTTTTGAAAAATATACAAAAACATCTTCGTAATAAAGCCCTAAAAATTTATTATTCTGCAAATCATCAAATAAGGTATACAAAGTATACTGATTTTTCGGCAGAAAGCTTCCTTTTACATTGGATAGAATCTGCACCCTGCGGTCCAGTGCCAGACGGTTCAGATTTCTCTTTACCTCTCCAATACGGCTGTCGCATTCCTTCTTAATCATCTGCATCAGGCTCCTGTTTAAAAAATCTGTCTGCTCACGGCTGGTTTGAAGCGCCTGGAAGTAAATTATGAATCCGATTACAATCGGTAATATCAAAATGATTATGTAAGACAGATACAATTTAAAATAGACTTTCCTTCTCTTATACCTCATCACTTTTCGCTCTTTTTATCCCTTCTGTTTCTGGCAAAGAGTGCCAGTTTACAATACAGGTCCTCAAGAATCAATCTGGAATCAATACTATTATAAACACGAATAGGACGGTTTCGTTTCGTATGTACATATGTCATATCACTCGTTATCTGGGGCGCCTGTATCCAGTCATAGCAAAAGCGATGTTCATGCAATAAAAGACCAACCGCCGGATTATCTCCAAGTACCCATGCTTCTCCTGACCGGAAGGAGCTTTTCCTGGGAATATCCTCCATGCTGTGATCCATAAGCTGCCTGAACAGGTACTCCCCGACTTCACCGCAGGGCTGTACTCTGTACTCCAGCTCTGCCAGGCTGACAGTTACCATTTCATATACATTCTTGGGAACCTGCCATACCTCCATGGCCGAGGAAAATACCACATTGGCAGCGTGGATATCATTTCCCAGATTAAATTCCGGACCGCCTGCAGGATAAGTCCCACCTCCGATCCAGATTACCTTTACGCTGGATGCAATAGCAGGGTTCATTAAATATGCGCTGGCCATATCCGTAAGCGGACCCAGAAACAGGACATACAACGGCCTGCTGTCTTCCTTTAATGCTTCTTCTATAATCAGCCGTGCCCCCTCAGACTCTACCGGTGTAACAGTATCCGGCAGGGGATGGGGAGCTCCCCTGTATATCATATTCTCAGCCGGAAACCCCATTTTCTCAAATAATACATTCAGCTCATGACAGCTTTGTTCCATGCTGTCCGGCACCCTGCCGATGCCAAAATGAGCAGCAATCATACCCACATTGTCAAATTTAGGGCTAAGCAGGGCCTGTACCACAGCGAAATGGTCGTCTGCCTCATTCTTTAAATCCGTATCTGTAATGACCCGAATCATTTTTTCCTCCGGTACCTTAAATGCATACTGATTATAAATCATAGCACAAATTCCTCCAATTCCCGTTTCATTCCCGCCAAAGCTTCATCCGATACCTCTGCAAATGGTGATTTGGCAATCTCTTCCACAACGGTTCCCTCTCCCTGGAAGGGAATACCGGACGCCGCCCTGGGAAAATATTTCATAATAATATCCCTGGTCCCCGGATTTTCCATTAATTCATTCAGGTTGCTGTCCATTCCAAATTTTCTTCTATACGACGGGACCGGATCATAAACGAAAATATAGGTTCCCGCATTCAGAATCGTGCTGCCGTTTTCCGTAAGGACAATATCTCCGGATATCTCTTTTCCCACCCCATTTTTTACAGACAGACCCTGCTGCATACTTTTTACCCTTGGCAATACAATTTCAGCCGCTGCGCCGAAGGGAATCGTGATTTCAAGCCTGAGCTCCCTGTCGGCCTCGTGGTTCCAGGAAATCCGATAATCCCCGGCAGGTGTCTTAACTTCCCCCCTGACCCATTCAAAATGATGCCCCGGCTCAGGCGCAATAACTACCCTTTTGAATCCCGGCTCACTTTCCACCGGCCGGATTCCCAGCATGTATCGGTACATCCAGGCTTCCACCGACCCATATGCATAGTGATTCAGAGAATTCATACCGGTTCCGCTGATACTTCCATCCGGAAGAACAGAATTCCAGCGTTCCCATACGGTAGTGGCTCCCATCTTCACTTCATAAAGCCAGCCCGGATATTTCTCATTCAGCAAAAGATCATAAGCCAGATCCTGATATCCGCTCTCAGCAAGAGCCAGACAAAGATAAGCCGTTCCCACAAATCCTGTATTCAGCTGAAACGAATTTTCCTTCAGCTTTTCCTTAAAGTCAAAATAAGTCCGCTCTTCCATACCTTCCGGAATCAATCCCATAAAAATCACCAGGGCATAACCGGTCTGGGTATTCATACTCAGCCTCCCGGTTCCTGTATAATACTCATCATAAAAAGCCCGTTTGATTTCTTCCGAAAGCCTTGTATAAAATGCTTCCTCCTCCGCATACCCTAACACTCCTGCAGCCTTACCGGTAATTACAGCGGAATAATAGTAATATGCCGTAGCGATAAAGGCATTTTCCGTGCTTCCGTACACACCCCCATCCACCTTACCGTCCAGTGCAAGCCAGTCTCCAAAATGCCGTCCAACAGACCAGATTCTCCTGCCGCCGCTGTCCTCATCTGCCTTTCTGATATACTCCACCCATGCTTTCATGCTATGGAATTGATCTTCCAGAATAACCTTATCCCCATAATGCAGGTAAGTCACCCAGGGAATAATGGTAGCCGCATCCCCCCAGGTCGTCGCCCCGCCCAGCTCATACCTGGACATGGGTACCACATAAGGCACACTGCCGCCGCAGACCTCCTGTTCATAAGCCAGATCCTTCATGAACTTTGTATAAAAAGCATAGGTATCCATATTAAAGCATGCCGTATCGGCAAAAATCTGGGCATCACCGGTCCATCCCATACGCTCATCCCTCTGGGGACAATCAGTTGGAATATCCAGAAAATTCCCTTTCTGTCCCCAACGGATATTGGATACCAGTTGATTCACCAATGGATGGGAAGTTTCAATGGTTCCTGTTTCTTCCATATGAGAATGAATAACACAACCGGTAAAATCATCGGGATGAATCTCTCCTTCATACCCTTCCACCTTCACATAACGGAACCCATAAAAGGTAAAATGTGATCTTGCCGTCCCTGGTGTTCCATCAGATATATAAGTATATTCACATTTAGCAGTCCGCAGATTATCCCTATAAAAATTCCCCTCCTGCAAAATCTCTCCATAAGACAAATGTACCCTGGTGCCTGCTGGCTGGTTAACCTTACACTCCATAAAGCCCACCATATTCTGCCCCATATCCAGCACAGTCTCACCTGCCGGTGTGCGGATTATTGCGACTGGCCGTAAACGCTCATGAATCAGAATATAAGGACTCAAACGGGGCTGCAGACGCTCTGTCCCAAGAAGTGCCTTTTTAACCGGCCAGGCTTCAGCATCACTTATCCTTTCATCATAAACCTCACCATCATAAATACTGTCAAAAACAACCTTCCCTTTCCGCGCACACCAGCTTTCATCCGTACCAATCACATCCCGGCTGCCATCCTCATATATAATATGTATCTCTGCAATAAACGCATATTCATCTCCATGACGTTTCAACTGACTCTTCAAACCATAAGCGCCCTTATACCAACCATCCCCCAACATAGCCCGGATAATATGATTCCCTTCCCCCAACACAAGCGCAAAAGTTTGATACTGCAGCCAGCTGTCATAAGCATGAATCCCCGGCAGCAAATATTCGTCAGATACCTTCTCCCCATTCAGATATAACTCATACACTCCCAGACCCAGACCATAAAACCTGGCCTGCTTTACCGGCTTATCCACCGTAAAAACCTTTTCCATCACCGGATGCTCCGTCTGTGAAAAAGTCTGAGTAATAAAATATCCCTTCCACGCTTCCCCCATACCCTTGGCAGTTTCAAACCAGGCAATACTGCTTTCTGCCTCTTCTCCGGCATCAGACCATACCTTAACCTTCCAGTAATATCTGGTACGGGGCTCCAGCTTAATAGGCAGTTCAAAACAGATACTGTTTATATCCGTACTTTCCCCGCTGTCATATACAACATCCTGAAAATCCTCATCCAGGGCTGCCATGATTCTGGCTGCTTTTTGAAAGCTTCCTTCACTGTCGCAAACCACATATGATATTCTTGCGCGATCCATCTGGAATCCCAATGGATTTTCCAGGCGGTTTGTCCGTAATCGTGTAACCCGCATGCTCTAATCCTCCATCCTCGTTTCCTATACTCCCATCCATCCACAACCTGCGCCGTTTATAGTATTATGGTGTATATATCTTCTGTTACAGAAATCTTACCATACACCGTTAAAATATTCCAGTTCCATATTTTAAAGTTTATGTCAGGTTAATCTACTGTTTATTGTACTAAGGGGGATTGATAAACCCGGACGAGTAAGGTACAGGTATGGTTTTCCGGCAGCGGAGGAGACAAGACACAGGAGCAGGGATACAGGACAAAACAGAAGGGCGTACAGCAGCTTTTTCAGTGCGGAAGATTGCGCCCAGTATCTCTAAATAGCATTTTTTTCGGTTGCTTTTGTCTGTCGTTACTTCCGGTTCGGGGCGACACGT
>Ga0153941_1000180_pt1 | contig 30121 bp, 15 predicted proteins | sample TSNJ025MetaG_FD_104733 | JGI IMG/M metagenome (GOLD analysis project Ga0153941, IMG submission 104733) | Attine ant fungus gardens microbial communities from New Jersey, USA - TSNJ025 MetaG | ecosystem: Host-associated > Fungi > Mycelium > Unclassified | place: USA: New Jersey, Brendan T. Byrne...
CAACCCTATGATCGGGGAGAAGTTGCAATAATTGTACACCTCGGGAAAAGACCAATGCACCTGTAGTGAGTACTTCCTCAAGCTTTCAACAATTTTTACTCCAGTCATTCTTCCTTAGAAACCTGGCATGCCCCAGAAAGTGATGTGATATAACTCTCAGGTATCACACTACTGGGAGAGGGCATGATACCTCTACTCCACTAGCCAATGAAGCTTCTTCCACTAAAACTCCTTGGGACTCAGAAACCCCTTCTCCTAAGGAATGGAGAGTACATAATGCTTGGACTTTGTATAGTGACTTAGCCTGAGATGACTTAATCACACTCCAAGTCCAAGTTGACAAGGAGAACTCAATAGAATTCTTGTTTAATTTCTGTACACTACTTATACAACTACTACATGGTCTGTGCACTAATTTCCCACACTCATCATGTGACTCTATTTTTTTCATATGATATATGACATGTGGCATATCATGTGATACTTTTCTACACTTCCTTGTGTAGTAAGTCCAAATATGAAAAAAAAAAAAGAAATATAAATAATTACTTAGCCATTTTGGCTATGTCATAACACTTTGGGTCTACTTTTAATTAATACAAAGAACCTAGCTGAATTAGGAATTAACATTGATGGTACTGCAGCCAAAGCCTAGACTTCATATATAAATACTTACAAAAAAGTATCCAACACATGGTACAACTAAGTATAGAACAAATCCTATAAAATGCAATTTACTCTAACTGAATTGACTTCAATAATTTCATTATTGATATGCACAGCAAGTAGTTGAATGCCAGGGCCTTAGGATCAAAAATCACTAATAAAGATTTCAAGAATATAATTATATCTTTCTTACCTGAATTCTGGAGCTCAGCAACCATACTGCTCTACAATCCAGAAATGACTTCTGTAAATGCCATAGCTCACCTTTAGATCTAGTATACTAAATCTCATAGAAACTGACTTACCAATAATACCCAAAGCACACTTACACTCTAAATATCTGCTCCTAGACAAGAGCAAAGGTCTTAGCTCATTTGCATTAACCCAAATTGCTAATACTGTAGCTATACAATTGAGATGTATTATTGGCTAGAAGGAGACAAAGAGAGACAATCTTCTCTTGGCTTTGAAAAAAAGAGTGATCAGCAGCAAATACCTGATAAGGAGGCTTTAAACCATTATCTACTATGAATACAACTACTACTGGTAAAGAGAGCAACTAGTTTTTACATGTATGACAATAGACAATTCTGAATTCAAGGTATCTACTACCTTGAACCTTGATGAAAATCCTAGACCTAACAATAGAATACCCCTTAGTTTTAGTGTTATTTTTTATACAGTAAGTCTTAGTGATCAACAATGTAGATTGATAACTGAGGTGTAATAGTAAAGTATGTCCAATATATAAACTTAGCAGTTGGCTGACTGCTATAGTACCATTAGAATGATGATATCAGTAAAGCTCTGGTTCTATGACTATAAAGGTCCACTTCAATACTTTTCCTAGACTAGTATAGCTCTTCCTTTGGGATTGAGATCTATTGCTGAAGCTAGTCTTATTATTTTACAAGAAAGAGGTTTCATGAATAAATTGGCAAGATTATCTAAAGATAGGATATATATAAATATGATCTCTCTCTTCTTTGTGTATTCCTTTACAAAGTGGAATTTTACATCAATGTACTTTGTTTAGTAATAGTTTTTGTTATTAGTACTATTGAAAATAGACCTGTTATTGTCTGGATAAATAGTAATTGGATTGGTTACAGGTAGACCAATCTCAACAAAGAATTTTATTATCTACAATATCTGAGCTATTATACATATAAAGGCCATATATTCCAACTACACCATAAATAGTACCATTATTTCTTGGCACTTGCTCTTCTAAGATACTGGTTCATTTGCAATAATCAAAATATTTCCCTTTGTTAAACATCTTGTATTTTTGTAGCTTGTATAATCTAAGTCTATATAGCTTATAGGGTTCAATATTCCTTCTCCTCTATATATGATTCTGTAATCAATGGTTTTTTTTACATATATAAGTATATATTTCAATATATTCCAATAGAATCATCATGACTTGGCAAAATAGCTAAGTTATTATTTATATTTTTTTCTTTTCTTTTTCTTTTCTCTTTTTATTTAGACTTACTATACAAGAAAGAAGTATAGAAAAGTAGCACATAACTGATGTCACATATTACAGTCACATGTTAGAATATTGCAGTGTTGTGTTATATAATAGAGTTATATGATGATAAGTATAGGAGAGTAGTATACAGACTATGTAGTTATATAAGTAGTGTATAGAATCCAATAAAAACTCCATCAAGTTCTTCTTGTCAACTCAAACTTGGAGTGTGATTAAGTATTAAGAGTATAGACTTAGAACTGAAGCTCTAACCCCAACCAGTGACAATTGAAAAAGAAGAACTCAATAGAGTCCTCTATTAGATTTTTACTAGTACTTATACAAATGTCCTATAGTCTATATACCTACTTCCCATGGTCACAAGACTATAACTAGTAACTATATAGTTCTTATATAATATTGTCCCATGCTATTTATATCTTCCCTACATTATATTTCTAGAAATTCTCTATCAAGTTGATGAATATACAGAAGATATTTTTCTTCTTTGGAGCCAACTTATAACATAGCTCCCCTTTCAAGGTTTCTCATTCTAAGGAACTTTTCTATTTATTCCAATTTTTTTCCTATCTCTTCTCTTTCTTCTTCTTGTATCTTTTTCTTCTCTATCTATATACTAGTTTGACTGTAAACTCCCTTGGTAATTCTTGACTGAATTTATTTTCTTCTTTTACTTTCAGTTTCTGTCATCTAATTTCTTTGGCCTTTTCTCTATACTCCCTCTCAAACTCTTCAACCAACTCTTTCATATTTTCTAAATTTTCTTGTCCTTCCCATGTGTTTGCCTCTGCTATATACCCCTTCTATTGGACTAGAAACTTGTTCTTTCCTTGTACCTTTCTCTTATTTAAGATTTTTTCTACCTTATACTCTTCTTCCTTGTCTATGACTACTGGTTGTGGTAGAACTACTTTCTGGCCTTCTACTAGTGGTTTATACAATTGTACTTTATTTATGTTGACTACTGGATATATTTTAATAGTATCTGGTAATTCAAGCTTGATTGTATTTGTTAAGACTACCCTTTTTACTTTGTATGGACCCATAAACTATTCTGTTAGTTTTTCTGTTCTTTTTTCTTTTATTTGTCACTTCAAATCCTTTGTACTTAGTATTACTAAGTTCTCTTTTTGATATTTCTCTTTCTCTTTTCTCCTCTTATCTACATACCACTTTATTTCCTCCTGTATCTTTTTTAGTACTGCTTTTGCTTTCTCCTGAATCCTCTTCATTCTTTCCATAAACTCTTCTGCTGCTTTGTATCTTTCCCTTCTCTTTTCTTTGAACCCTATTCTTGGATCTTGCCCACAGTTTGCTCTAAAAGATAAGACCTTTATTGCTAAGTAGATTTTATTGTTATAGGCAAATTCTGCTATCCCTAACTACTCTAGCCATTGCTCCTGTCTATAATTGATGAATATATGGAAGTACTATTTCAATTCTTGGTTTACTCTTTCTGTTTGTCCATTCATTTGTAGATGATAGGCTGTTGACAATTTTGTCTTAATTTCCAACATTTTATTTAGCTTCTTTATTACTTCTGCTACAAACTGAAACCCTCTATCTAATATAATGTTTTCTGGGAGTTCATAAAGCTATTACACTTGGTCTTGGAACAGCCTTACTAACCCTTCTGCTAATATTTTTTCTATAGTAGTAACAAAATGGGCTATTTTTGTAAATTGGTTATATACTACTAATATTGTATTGTATCTCTGGGCCAGTGGTAACTTGATGATAAAATCTGTACTAATATATCTCTATAGTTTTTCTGGAATTGTATTTGGTATTAGCTTTTCTACTAGAGCTTTTGTATGATTTTTGTTTCTCTGACATGTATTATATCTATCTACATACCTCTTTACTTTCTTTGTTATTTTTGACCACCAATAATTTCTTTCCACCAACTCTGCTATTTTCCACCTTTCTCTATGCCCTTTTACTGGTGTATCATGGTATAGTTGTATTATTTCTGTTCTTAGCTCTTCTTTAGATACATAGATTTGATCTTTCTTTAGTACTAGTTCTTTCTCAATTGATCACTTCTTACTTTTTAGTATTTTCATCCCTGACCACTTTAGTTTCTCTACTATCTTGACTACTCTTTTGTCCTTCTCTTATGCTTTTTTTATTTTTTTCTTTAAGTTTTCCTTCTCAATCAATATTTTTTCTCCTCACCTTACTTCTTTTTGTACCTACTCAGTGTAAGGGCAATAACTAGCAATTAGCTGAAAGTTATATCAGAGAGCTAAGTAAGGGTCCTAAAAGCTGGAGTGATATTTGAGTAAGGGTAAATCTACTAATACAAGCTCTTATATATACTATAAAGAATAGTCTATGTATCATAAACTTTATTTGGACCATAACTCTGGAAATACTTGACTGATTTCAACAATCTAAATGGCTACCAAAAGCCCTTAAGAAGATCTTTCAAACAGCACCAAAAACATCTCAAAGCAATCAGTATTCACTGAGTTATCAGCAGATCAATTAGTGATTACCAAGTCACCAGACACTAAATCACTGATATCTTGGAAACCACTTAATGTAATTGTTTGTTTCAATGACCATTGTGAAGCTCTCTTCAATGTACTTCTTTTGTCTATAAATAGAATCCAAGGCAATGAGATCCCATGGAGATACAAGGTCCTCAATGTTTGCACATGACACTAATCTTTATCTATAGATTATCATCTGTCCTTGAATAGAACAAAGAACTGCTCTAAGATAGTTATGTTATCTCTATTTCAAGAACAATAGCACTCCTATATATAGAACAATAGGTAGTAATCATATGATAGGCTGTCCTAGTGCACAAACTACCACAATCATATATTTAAGAACTCTATATCTGAGGATAAATCTCAGACTTAACAACATCTTTTGCTGCTTGTTTAACTTTGCTTTTTTGAGTACTTTGATTATCAAATCAACCAATCACAAATTAGTAAGTGGCCATTTGTGATACTATACACAGTTATATGAGCTATGGTCCAATAATAGTACTTCCTAATTTAGATAAATAGAATAATCAAAATGATATGCAGACTGAGAGATAAGAGAATAAATGGATAGAGATCATAAGATAAGATAAGCTAGATAAGTGCAAATTTAGTACTTAGCTAAGCTCTGTCCTAGAATGATAGCCATTTCCTTACACTCAGGCTTTATCAATGTTTTATCCTCATTATTATTCTCTATTCCTTCTTACCAGTTGGGTCTTCTACTTAACCTATTTGTCTTCTCCATACTCCTTCTTGGTACATGCTTAAGTACAAAGTTGAACCTAGATAAGTACAGTATTCATCTGGCTTGTCTATAGTTTAGCTTTTGACTAGTCATGAAGTACTGCAAGTTCTTATGGTCCATCTATATCTCAAACTGTACTTTTGCCCCTTTTAAGTAGTATCTCCATACTTCCAAACACTTGATTACTACTAGCATTTTTTTGTTATGAATTTCATAGTTTCTTTCAGTTGAATTCATTGACTTAGATATAAATGCTACTGGTTTCTATTTTCCATTCTTACATTTCACCAATAACACCTCTTCTGTTACATAATTAGATGCATCAGCTTCTATTCACATTTTTCTGTCCAGATCTAGTACTGCTAGTACTGGTTTTGATATAAACGTTTTCTTTATGCCCTAGAATGCTTTCTCTTGTTCTTTTTCCCACTTTTACTTTTCTTCTTTTCTCACTAATAGGTGCAAAGATACTGCTACTCTGGCAAAGTCCTTAATGAATTACCAGTAATAGCTGGTTAACTCTAGAAATTTCTGCACTTTTTTCATGTTTTGAGGAATTGGCCAGTTCAATATTTCTTCAATCTTTTTCTTCTGTATCTCTACTTCCTTTGGTCCAATTACCATCTCTAAGAACTTTACCTCTCTAACTTTCCACTTGTACTTTTCTGGTTTTACAAATAGGTCATTTTCTTTCAACTACTTTAATACTTTCTCCACTACCTCATTGTACCCTTCTTCTGTCTCTGTTGCTATAATACTTGGTTGATTATGTTTCAGAAGAGGTCATTCATTATAGTTTAGAAAGTAGCAGAGAAGTTGGTAAGTCTGAAGTATATAACTGTAGGCTTATATGCTTCTATATATATTATAAAGGCTACCTTCCATTCATTTTCTTCTCTGATCCTGATATTGTTATATCCCTATCTCAAATTGAACTTTGTAAATACTTTTTTATTTTCCACTCCATTTAGGATATTGGTGATTAGTGATAATAGATAGCTGTTTTTTATTGTCCACTAGTTTACATACCTATAGTCCTGTACTATTTGTTACTTTCTATAAGAGGACTATACTAAGTTGCACTCCTGATACACTAGTGGTAGCCTACCAGAGTGACCTTGCACTAATTAGATAATAATTACATAACATTTAATTAGTTGCCTACTTCTGCATTCCTGACCCTAACCCTTAGAATGTTCTGTAACTAGGGGGACTTGTATATATAGTGTAAAGTACCCTTTTAGGAACCTCATCCTATTCTCTGAGAATTCTCCTGAAAGGTGAGTTATAACATACTCTGGAGTATATTTATTAATCTGAGGATTCTTCTGGAAGCTCTATTCTAGTTGTTCTTATAGCAGAATAGGATCTTCTAGAACAGAGCCTTAGATAGTTGCAGTGGACAGCTGTCTCTAGGTCGCTCTTCCCTGCCAATACCAACCCTCTACCCTACTCCTGAAATGTTGTTATCACCAGAAAACCCCTAGGGCCTTGCAAACATCCTAGAGTACCTGCAACATCATCTGATAGAGCTAACTAAATAACAAAATCACTCCAAAAACAATATTAACAATATTCTCTCTGCTTTTACCATCTAACTTTAGTAGCTAGCACAACTGGTAGCATATCCTGCTCTATCTCTAGTGGCACAAAATGTCTTTTTAGTACCTGTACTCTCTCCTCCTGCATCCCCAGCCCTTGCTCTGATTGTTCCTAGGCAATAGACTTGGTTTAAGCTGTCTTCTTCCTCTGACTTTTCTAAAGAGCACGTCTGCGATCACACCTTCCTCAACTTCTGCTCCCTGTACATACAGTTGGCCCCGGAGCAGTTTAGTTACAAAAAAGAAAAGATCCTTTGGGTCTTGACCTTCTTTAAAACCAGACAGGCCACTAAATGGTCCAAAAACCTCTTCTACTAGAAGGTGGACACTGAAATCTTTCTTCTGCAAACCTAGTCAGAGTTTGACATACAATTCTATGTCCATTTCTTTCTAGTCAATGTGAAAGCAGATGTAGTCAATACCTTGGAAGGAATATCCTACTACCAAGACAACTGTACAGTAGACAACTATCTGGATAGTTTCACAAACCTTGGTCTCTAATACTGGATACACTAATTCTTGGACTTTAGTAGTCAAATTCTATTAGGATTTGCAAACCAGGATTCAAAATCAAATTGTAACTATGCCATTTGGAAGACCTACAAATATAGACCTAGAGACTTGGTATAGAGCAGCTAGAAGGATAGACCAAGTAAAAGTAGCTAACAAAGCCTTTCAATCCACTTACTGCATGGTTCCATTAGCCCTTCTGAGGTCTTCTTTGCCCTGACTAACCCTACTCCCAGTAGTACATCTATCTCTCTTTGGTATCTATTCCCTTTCTAGCTCTGGCCTTCAAACCTCTACTGTCTCTGTTAACCCTGTCAATAGAAGTATCCATGGATGTCAATGTTGCTTGCAGAGCTCAACCTCTACTCTCCTGTAGCTGTTTTTGCTGTAGAGATACCAACTATGTAGTCAGGGACTATCCCCAAAGATTGGACATCAGGATGCTGTTAGTAAAGTAATACAAAGAGCTCATGGAAGACCTTCTTGCATTGCAGAATATACAGAAAGTGGAGATATGAGAGAAAGAGAATTTTGTTCAAGGTAACTAGTGACAAGTGTACTCCAGCTACCTGTAAATAAGTTTACTGCACTTGAGATAGAATAAATAGATGATGACAGTGAGCCTGTAGATATACTCTCTCTCTTTGTCTATGAATACAAGTCTATTTCTCAGAGACCAAAATGGAAGAAAAAATTGCCCAGCCAGTACTCTGTTAGTATGTTAAATACATATAAAATATCCTTGCATCTCTAAGTCAAAATCAGTACTACAGATACTAGTAAACTCTACTTTGTTAAAGTATTACTTGATAGTAGAGCTATAGAAAGCTTTATAGATCAAGACATTGTCTACTCAAAAGGCATAAATACCCAGACCATTTTCCGTTTTATCCCTATCTTCAATATAGATAGTTCTCCAAATAAAGCCAGTCAGATCTTAGAAGTGGTTGATATTATATTGTGATATAAGACTCACTCTAAAAGGATGCTCCTAGTGGTTTTCAGACTAGGGAAGCAAAACCTAATTCTAAGATATAACTGGCTCTAGGATCACAATCCTAAGATTAACTAGGAGACTGGAGAAGTCCAGATATCTCAATACTCTATTCAATATGAAGGAGGATGTGCTGTATGCCAAGAACAGGCTTGAAAAAGGTGTTTGGAGATCTAAGCTCTATGTACATGTTGGACCAGTCTACTCCTCTCTCTCTTAGAGAAAAAAGAGATCAGTCACTGCCCCTCTGGAACTGATGTTAGAGACTGGGAGCCAGGCAACCATTTTTTCATTACTAGGATACTCCTTGAAGACTTCCAAGCCAACATCCAAGCTGTGGCTATCATTTCCTAACATCTAGCTAAGAGTACTTGACACAGTATACAGAACCAAACCTCCTTTTCTCCCTTGCTGGATTATGTCTGAGGCTTCAAAGCTACATTTGCCAAGGAAGACTTTGATACTCTCTCAGAATACCAGAAGTGGAACTATGCTATAGAGCTGACTTTGGGCTCTGAACCTAAGTCATTAAAAATATACTTCCTATTTCTAGCTAAATAGACCAAACTGGACGTGTTTCTAGAGGAGAACTTACATATGGGCTGCATCCATCTCTCAAGGTCCTCTATAGCAGTGCTAGTTTTCTTCATTAAGAAAAAGGATAGTTTTCTTTGACTGGTCCAAGACTATTGGATCTTAAACACAATAATGGTTAAAAACAAGTATTCTCTACCCCTCATCTCCAAGCTCATTTTGCAGCTGTATAGAGCTAGATATTTCACTAAGCTAGACATTTGTTAGAACTTTAACAATGTATATATCAAACCCAGAGACAAATAGAAGGCAGTTTTCTAGATGAACCAGAGTTTCTTTGAACCACTGGTAATATTCTTTAGTATGACCAATAGTCCCATCACTTTTCAAACAATGATAAATGACATATTCCAAAATTTGATAGCGGAAGAAATAGTAATGGTGTATTTAGATGATATACTGATCTTTACCAGAATTGTAGAAAAACATGTCCAAGCCATACAGAGAGTTCTAGAGATACTAGCAGAATACAAATTGTTTCTTCATCTGGAGAAATGCAAATTCCAGATAATACAGATAGAGTACTTGGGTTTGGTGATATCCAAGAATGAAATTTCCATAGACCTTATTAAGATAGCCAAAGTATAAAATTAACCCATTCCCAAAGACTGGACAGATATTCAGGCCTTCCTAGGTTTTGTCAACTTTTATCAAAGGTTTATGCAGGACTTCTCAGCAATAGCCAGGCCTCTCTTTGATCTCACCAAGACAGATAAGATATGAACTTAAGATCAAAAAAGAACAAAGCTTTCAATATACTAAAGAAAACCATTACTACCACTTTGATTTTGGCATCTCTACAAGATATGGAGCCTTTCCATTGAAGAAGGCAAAAGGGACTATTAGTCTGGCACAAGCTAAATATGTAGTACTAGGTCCCAATCACATGCTAAAGAGTTTGTGAGAATGAATTAAGAATAAAGGTATTAAAAAGAGAATATAGAAACTTAGTATAGTAAAGTAAGGTAAAATTGTTTAAAAAGAGTGTAAGCTCAATTTAGATCCACCTTATATAGTGTCCCTAAGGTGCTAATCTTTATACACCATAACAAGCTTACTATCAAAATGGCCAGTAAACTATTTCTAGGCCTTACTATACTCAACCAAGCTCTCATCTATATTCCTAACACTAAATCTTATGGGTGTAATACAATTTGAGTCAATGGCTAGCCAGGCTTTCTAAGCCTATTACCTTAGAGAAGGTTGTTCAAGTGACCACTATGTCTTGTCTCCAAAAAGAGTAAGAGTATAATTACAAATTGATGAGACTTAATAAAAAAATGAATAGAAAAGGAAAATACTTCTTCTTTTAGTCTTTTTCACTTTTCTTCTTTACAACCACACCATATAGATATATCCAACATTGCCTCCTATTCTACTATACTAGTCTATTACCACTATGTTGTCACAAACTTCATTTGGACTATAACTCTAGGAATACTTAACTGATTTTAACAATCTAAATAACTACCAAAAGCTCTTAAGAAAACCTTTCAAAAGGTACCAAAAATGTCTCAAAGCACTCAGTATTTACTGAGTTATCAGTAGATCAGTCAGTGATCACCAAGTCACTACATACTAAACTGCTGATATCTCAGGAGCTACTTAATATAATTGTTTGCTTTAATGACCATTGTGAAGCTCTCTTCAATGTACTTCTTTTGGCTATAAATAGAACCTAAGACAATAAGATCCCATGGAGATACAAGATCCTCAATGTTTGTATATGACACTGATCTTTATCTATAGATTATCATCTATTCTTGAATAGAACAAAGGACTGCCCTAAGATGGTTAGGTTATCTCTATTTCAAGAACAATAGCACTCCTATATATAGAACAATAGATAGTAATCATATAGTAGGCTGTTCTAGTACACAGACCACTACAATTATGTATTTAAGGACTGTATGTCTGAGAATAAACCTCAGACTTAACAATATCTTTTACTGCTTGTCTAACTTCATTTTTTTGAGCACTTTGATTATTAAATCAACCAATCACAAATCAGTAAGTGGCCATTTGTGATATATGTACTCTTGCTCTACCTCCATACTACTACTTTCTATCAATATCTTCTGATCTCCCAACCAGCTACTTTCTATCTAAGTATGGTCTAGAAACTGGCTTTAACATATGTGAGTGTTCCAGCTCATGATGTTATTATGTACCATATCTGCTTCTTGGTTGAGTCCAGCAGTGATAAGATTACAAGTTATTGATAGACTTTAGATTTGTTGCTTTGGTATCATATTTGTCTAAGCCCATTCTAGATTCAAAGTCTATAGCATTCCAAAGATGTTCCAGAGTTTCTGAGTTCTAGAACATCAATATTGATAGTCTGTCTCTAAAACATAATACTAGCTTATCAGTTTTGTCTCCCAAGGTATGTGCTATTAAGCAAGTGACAGCTTGGTGACTGTCTGGTAGAAGTGATCTTTGGTGGTCTTTTATATATCTAAGAGCTTGTAGGAGATTTCTAGGATAAACTCAGATACTAAATTCAGTAGTATAAAGTATATCCCATGTTACATTTCCATAGAAAATTCATTGGTGGTATAATACTATATTGAGGTGGACAGCTTAGACTATGCAACTAGAGCAGTTCTATTGCAACTATCTCCAGAAGATGGAAAGTAGCATCCTATTGTCTTCTACAACAAGTCACTGTCTCCTGTAGAAAGAAATTACAAGATCCATGACAAGGAGATGTTGGCTATTATCTGTATATTGGAGAAATAGAAGCACTTTCTAGAAGGAGAAAGACACCTGGTAGAGATCTAGATGGACTACAAGAATTTGGAGTACTTTATAACAGCAAAGAAGCTCAAGTACTGATAGGCTCACTGGTCCCTATATCTGGTAAGGTTTGATTTCTCCTTGGTTTATCACCCAGAGCATTTAATAGAGAAACTAGACACCTTGTCCAGATGCTCAGACCATAGAGATAGATTCTCTGATAATGAAAACATTGTCTTTCTCTGCCCTGAGCTCCTAGCAGTCTATACTCTGGAAGGGGTAGAACTTAAAGGTCTCAAAGGGGATCTGCTCTCTGAAATATAGCATGGCAACTAGACTGGAGACCAGGAAAAGCCCATGGTAAAGATAGCATGGGAACTCCAGCAGTTAACTAACAAAGCAATGTACTCAATAGAGTAGTCAAACATAGATGGCCCACTCTATTTCCAAAAAAAGATATATATCTCTTAGAACCCAGACTTGAGGAGATGTATTATTGTCTTATACTATAATACCTAGGTCACTAGATACCCCAGATACTAGAAGTGTTATAAGAGCCCCAAAAAGAAAATAGGTTCCTGTATATTCAAGCACTTAATTGCACAAAGGGATTAAGATATAAACAATATGGGAACTTAGGTAATCAGATCACATGACAAGGTCAAGTGATCATGGAATGTTCTGGAAGAATATATGACTTGTTATCAATGGACAGTGAATGTCCTTAGCAATCATCTTAGGTGGATGTTCAAGAAGAACTCGATGGAGTTCTTTATTGGATTGTAGCCCTACTTATACTACTACTACAGTGGCTGTACCCTAGAGTCCCGCAATCACATGTTCTTTCCAGAATGTTCTATGATCACCTGACCTTATCATGTGATTTGACTTACTGAGTCCCCACTCTATTTATATCCTTACTCCATTGTATGCTTTGAGGTTTTGGATTAAGTGTTTAAATGCGTGGGAAACCTTTTCCTGTTTGGGGCTCTCATAACATGGCCCTCCCTTCAAGTTTCCTTGTCCCAAGGAATTTTTCCATCGATACCAATTTTCATCCCATCTCTTTTCCCTTTCTCTTTCATATCTTCTTCTCCCCCAACCATATAGTAGTTTTGCTGTGAATTCCCTAGGTAATTCCCAACTGAACTCCTTTTCTTCTTCTTTTTGCTCCTATTGCCTTAGTTCTTTGACCTCTTCTCTATGCTCCCTCTTGAACTCTTCTACCACTTCTACCAGCTCCTTTGCATTTTCCAAGTTTTTCCTATTTTCCCAGATATCCTCTCCTGCCGTGTAGCCTTTCCACCTCACCAGGAACTTCTCCTTCCTTCTAACCATCCTTTTGTTTAAGATTTTCTCCACCTTGAATTCCTCTTCTCCTTTGATGATAACTAGTTTTGGTAGTATCTTCTTTTGTCCCTTTACCTGTGATTTATAGAGTCATACTCTACTTACATTAACTACAGGATGTATTTTGATAGAATTAGATAGCTCTAATTCTATTGCATTACTTGAGATGATTTCCTTTACTTTGTAGGGGCCCACAAAGCATTCGGTCAGCTTTTCCAACCTTCTTCATTTTATCTGCCATTTTAGGTCCTTCATACTTAGCAGCACTAAGTCCCCCACTTTGTACTCCTCTCCCTTTCCTTGTCTCCTGTCTCCAAACCTTTTCATTTCCTCCTGTGCTTTTCCTAATGCTGCTTTGGCTTCCTCCTGGATTTTCTTTATTTTTTCTATGAATTTTCCTGCTGCTTCGTACTTCCTCTTTCTTCTTTCCTCAAATCCTATCCTCAGGTCTTGACCATAGTTTGCTTTGAATGGTGATGTTTTTGTAGCCACATGGATTTTGTTGTTATATGCAAACTCCGCCATCCCTAACCAATCCGGCTACTGCTCTTGTCTATGATCAATGAAGACCCTTAGATATTGCTCTAACTCCTGGTTTATTCTCTCCGTCTGCCCATCTGTTTGAGGGTGATAGGCTGTTGAGAGCTTTGTCTGGATTCCCAGCAAGTTATTCAGCTCCTTCATCATTTCCGCCGCAAACTGCACTCCCTTGTCTGATATGATGCTCTCTAGAAGTCCATGCAATTTCCATACATGGTCCCGAAACAGCTTTGCGAGTCCTTCCACTGACGTTTTTTCTGTTGTTGCTATAAAATGTGCCATTTTGCTAAAACGGTCACATACTACTAAGATTGTGTCGTATCCCTGGGCTAGTGGCAGTTTGGTGATAAAGTCTGCCAATATGTGGCTCCATGGCTTTTCTGGAATTATATTGGACATTAGTTTTCCTGCTGGCACTTCGCTTCAATTCTTGTATCTTTGACATGCATCACATCCATCTACATATCTTCCCACCTCCCTTGTTACTCCTGGCCACCAGTAATTCCTGACAATCAACTCTGCCATCTTCTACCTCCCCCCATCCCCTCCTACTGGAGTATCATGGTGTAGTTGTATTATTTCTCTTCTGAGGTCTCCTTCTGGCACGTATATTCTTCTTTCCTTTAATACTATCCCATCCTTGATTTCCCACTCTTCATCTTTCAGCGCTTTTATTCCTGCCCTTTTTAACTCTTCTACTGCTTTTACTATCTTCTCATCCCCTTCCTATGCCTTTCTAATTCTTTCTCTTAGGTTTTCTTCCTCCATCAATGTTTTTACCCCCCTAATCTACTCTGGTTTTATCAGCTTCTGGTCTTCGTTATCTCTTTCCACCCCCTCCTGCTAGTCTGGTCTTCTGCTTAATCCATCCGCCTTTCCTATACTCTTCCCTGGAATGTGTTTTAACATGAAATTAAATCACAATAGGTATAGGGCCCATCTTGCTTGTCTGCGGTTTAATTTTTGACTCATTATAAAATACTGGAGGTTCTTATGGTCTGTCCAGATTTCAAATTCAAGTTTCACTCCCTCTAAGTAGTGCCTCTATACTTCTAGGTACCTTATAACTGCCAGCATCTCTTTATCATGAATTTTGTAATTTTATTCTGTGGTATTTAGTGATTTAGAGATGAAGGCCACCGGTCTCCACTTCCCATTTTCACACTTTATCGACAATACTCCCCCTATCACATAGTCTGAGGCATCTGCTTCCACTCTCATTTCTCTATCAATGTCCAGGATGGCTAGAACAGGCTCTGTGGTAAACCCTGCCTTAAGTTTTTTAAATACTTCCTCCTGTTTCTTCTCCCACTTCCACTTTTGCTCCTTCCTGACTAGCGCGTGTAGCGGTGCTGCTATCCTAGCAAAGTTCTTTATGAACCTCCTATAGTAATTGGCAAGGCCTAGGAATTTTTGTACTTCTTTGACGTTTCTAGGTGCTGGCCAGTTCAGGACTCCTTCCACCTTCTTCTTTTGCATTTCCACTCCTTTTGGACTGATTACTACTCCCAGGAACTCTACTTCTCTTACTTTCCATTTGCATTTCTCTGGTTTTACAAATAGATTGTTCTCTTCCAATCTTCTTAGTACTTCCTCCACCAACTCATCATGTCCCTCTTCTGTATCTGTGGCTACTAAAATGTCATCAATGAAGGTCACTGTGTCCCCTTGGTTTATGAGGTCCCTGAACAGGTCATTCATCATTGCTTGGAAGGTGGCGGGGGAGTTTGTCAACCCAAAATACATAACTGTAGGTTCATATGCTCTGATGTGTGTTGTGAATGCTGCCTTCTATTTGTCTCCTTCCTTGATTCTGACATTATTGTATCCCTATCTCAAATCCAACTTTGTAAACACCTTTCTCTTTCCTACTCCATCCAATATATCTGCAATAAGGGGTAAAGGGTACCTATTTTTTATTGTCCACTGGTTTATGTGTTGATAGTCTTGTACTATTCTCCATGTGCCATCCTTTTTTGCCACAAAGTATACTAGCAATGTTTGGGGTGACTTGGAGGGTCGGATATATCCCTTCCTCAACTGGTCTTCCACAAATGCCTGTACTTCCTCTCTTTCCTCTCTCGATAGTAAGTATACCTTCCCCTTTCTTGGTGTAAATCCCTTCTTTAATTCTATGGCATGGTCCCAGATCTTTCGTACTGGCATCCTTTCTGACTCCTTTTTTCCAAATACTTTCTTTTACTTCCAAAATTTCCTGGGCACCAGCTTTTTTAACACTTCCTTGTCCTCATCCTTTTCCGTCTTTCTTACTTTCTTCTCCTTCACTTCTTGCTTTCTTCTTCTACATATAGGTGGACAACGCATCATTTTCACTTCTCCTTTCTCCCAATCTATTTCTGGATTGTGGGCTGCTAGCCACAGCATTTCCAGTATTAACTCTGTCTTCCCTAAGTTGCACACATTCATTCTGGCTCTTTCCATATGTTACTTAAAGAATATATTGCACTTGACCTGGTGCGTTATAGCCCCCCCCGCATTTGCCATTCCATCTACATTCCTAACTAAGAGGGGTTTTTTCAACTTTTCCATTTTAAATTCCTTTTCCTTTGCAAAGGTCATGTCCATGAACAGACCTGTTGCCCCACTATCTAAGAATGCCTTCACTACTATTTCTTTATGACTTTCCAACTTCTCTAACCCTACTTTCAACCAGACTTCCCTTAATGGTCGTAGTGTGCGTCGTATGTTTCTTACTCTCTTAGTTGTATTGATAAAGTTCAATTTATTGCCCAATTTTTCTGGGTACAATACACTGTATACATTATTGGAGGCCAGCTGAGAGTTCACTGTCCTCCATTTTCTTTTGCCAACTCCTGCGGTGTTTCTACTATTCTTCCCCTATGTCTTTCCCAGCAGTTTTTGGCCATATGGCCCCACTTTCCACATACATAGCACATTCTGTCTCCTCCTCTTCCTCTGTCTACATCCATTGTATTGGGGTCTCTCCTTGGACCTGTTTGAGCTCCTTCTCTATTAGATGTATTTCCTTCTTCTTTTCCTCTGTACCCTCCTTCTGTTCTCTACATTATCTGACCTCCTTTTCCCCCATATGATCCTCTCCCTCTAGGCTGTGCATTTCCCCCTAGGTGCGCTGTGTTTCTCCCCAATGCTCTCTCTTCTGCCCTGCTCTGTCTCTGGTTTCTATCCAGTCTCACTACCCTTTCTTGCCACTCTTCAATGGTGGTTGGTGGTTCCTCTACTTCTGCTAGCTTTCTTCTGATGGTCCTATTTAGTCCTCTTTTAAATTCTTCGATGAGGGGCCTTCTCTTATAGCCACTTCCTCTGGCAATCTTTTTGAATTCCTACATGTATTTGTCGCAGGTTCTCCCTCCTTGCTCAATCGTCCTTAGTTGCTCTATCTTTCTCTCCTCCTCCGATGTCTCCCCAAAGTTATCCCTTATTTTTGTAAATAGCTGCTCCACTGATTCTACCTCTGACTCTCCCTTGGCCAACTTATCCAACAGATTATCCTTCCATGCCTTTGCTATTCCCCCTTGCACGTATGACAATACCCAGGCCACCTGGGTTGCTGCTGCTTCCTCCGTCATCTTCATTCTAATGTATAGATGAGCCGTGTTAATGAACGTACTCACCTCTTCTATCCTTCCACTGAAAACTTGAGGTCTTGCAACCTTCACTCTGCTCCTTTGCTGTTGGAGGAGTATGGTATTGACCTGCTGCTGCAGGGTTGCGATCATAGTGAGGAGTTGCTCCTCTTTGGTTTGGGGGGGGGCAGGTGCTGAAGGGTATTTCCCCTGTTGCTGTTGTTGTTGGCGAGATATTGGTGATGGTGATGGTGATGTTGATGTTAATGTTTCCTTATAGGAGGACGAGTGGTCTTCTTTGTCTGTACTTATGGCTGACTACTGACTAAGAAGAATGAAACAATACTATCTCTAAGAAGGGAATCTCTAAGCTAGGCAGGCTTTTAAGAGATTTTCCATCATTCCCCTGTGTAAACTGATCATAATGGATTGGTAGTACGGAGCTGATAGCAAAGAACTAATTATGAACCCACTCAATATAGAGGTTAGGTCTCAGGCAGAGATACGAGCTTTGTCTAGGCCGTCTACCCACTGTCCCTAACTGACAGTGAAGTCCCCTTTACAGCTAGGGCCCGCTATCCAAGAGGCTTGAGAGCACTGTGCTCTCTAGTGAGGAAGGGTGTGGAGTAAGTGTGGTGGGAAAAATCACTTGTGGAGCCAGTATAAAGCCAACTGCGCCTTTAAGTGATTTTGAGCAGGGTTCAAGGTAAACAGTGCTTGGATGTGGTATTGAGTTCTTATGTTATCAATGGACAGTGAATGTCCTTAGTGATCACCCTAGGTGAATGTTCAAGAAGAACTCAATAGAGTTCTTTGTTGGATTGCAGCCCTACTTATACTACTACTACAGTGGCTGTACCCTAGAGTCCCATGATCACATGTTCTTTCCAAAATATTCTATGATCACCTGACCTTGTCATGTGATTTGACTTACTAAGTCCCTACCCTATTTATATCCTTACTCCATTGTATGCTTTGAGGTTTTGGATTAAGTGTTTAAATGCGTGGGAAACATTTTCCTGTTTGGGGCTCTTATAACATGACTGTAGACTAATAGTAGTACAGCCACTGTAAAAATAGTATAAGTAGTAGTTCAATCCAATGAAGAACCCCATTGAGTTCTTCTTGAACATCTATCTAGAGTGATCACTAAGGACATTCACTGCCTATTGATAATAAGAAGACCCTAGAACTTATCTCCCAAAACTACTAGTAATCTTAGATATTGAGGTATATAGGACAGTATATGAGTATCTATGATCTTGTTTCTAGACCAAACCAGCAAGATCTCTTTCAATGGAAGAGCTCCATCTACTGCAAATCCTGGTAGAATAGTGGAACACCCTTAGCATAAACTTTGTGGTTGAACTTCCTGCCTCTTCTGGATTCAATACCATAATAATGGTAATAGACTTGGCATCAAAAAGAGCTTATTTTCTTCTGATACATACAATAGTAACTATAGAAGAGATAGTAGGGCTCTTCCTCTACTATGTTTGAAAACTACATAAACTCCCTTAGAGAGTTGTTTTGGACCAGAGCCTCCAGTTTATAGCCTTCTTTACTAGAGAGCTCTATTGATTACTTGGAATCAAACTAGCCTCTTTTACTATGTAGTATCTATAGATGGACAGACAAATAGAACATATAAATCAGAAACTGGATCAATATCTATGAGTCTTTGTAAATAAGAGGCAGTGGAGTTCTAGCATAACAACTATATTCACTCCTCTACCCAACAAACACTGTTCCTGTTGGACACCAGACAAGTCCCTTATATAGGCTTTGAACCTAGACAACTCTCCTCCTGCCTAGAAACAGTAAACAAGTTTACAGATTGGATGAAGGTAGCAGCTGAAAAGGCAAAGTCAGCAATATACAAGGTCCAGAAAGATATAGCAAGGTACTACAACCAAAGAAGGTCTCTGGTCTCTGTATTTAAACCTAGCAATAGAGTATTCCTAGATGCCTTTAACATTTGTACTATCTAGCCATCCATAAAACTGTTGTATTGAAAACTAGGTCCATTTACAGTAGAAAGGCAAGTGGAACTTATGGCATACTATCTAAAGCTACCATATTCCATAAAGTAACTCTATCTAGTCTTTAATGTAGTGAAACTGACAGCCATCCCTAAAAATTCCATACTCAGTTAAAGAGCAGAGCCTCCACCACCCTTTATAGTCATTGACAGAAAGGAAGAGTGGAAGATAGGAGAAATTCTTGACAGCCACTAGCACTGGAGATATTTCCAATATCTTATTAAATAGAAGGAATATGGTTACAAATACAACTTCTAGGAGCTTACCTCTAAAGTTTCTGTACCTGACCTTGTAGTGGACTTCCACTGCAAATACCTAGAAGCTTCCAGATACATCTGCTAGACTGAGTTTGATATAATCTTTCTACTCCAGACCCATTACTTCAAGACACAACAATCTTAGAGATGGGGTAAATGTAAGGGAACTACACTAAGTTGCATTCCTAATACACTAGTAGTAGTCCACCAGAGTAACTCTATACTAATTAAATAATAATTACATAATATTTAATTAGTTGTCTACTTCTACATTCCTAACCCTAACCCTTAGAATATTCTGTAGCTAGAGAAACTTGTATATATAGTATAGAGTACTCTTCTAGGAGCTTCATCCTATTCTCTGAGGATTCTCCTTAAAGGTAAGTTGTAATATACTCTGGAGTATATTTATAATTTGAGGATTTTTCTGGAAGCTCTGCTCTGATCACTCTTATACTTTTTATTCTTTTTAGTCATAAAATGGACTGGAGATGTCTATGATGACTTTGATGGTCAGATGTATTCTTTATATAGCTGATCCTCTACAAATGCCTGCATTTCCTCTTGTACTTTCCTTAACAATATATATACTTTTTTCTTTTTTGGCACAAATCTCTTTTTTAACTCAATTGCATGATCCCAGGCCTTTTGCACTGGTATTCACTCTGACTCTGCTTTTCCAAATACTTTCTTTTACCTCTAAAATCTTTTTAGTACTAATTCTTTTACAACTTCTTTATTGTTATGCTATAAGCAAATTTTACATAAAAAGTAACATTTAATATACTTTATACTAATAGATTCATAAAGAAAATTTGCTCTAGAACCCATTATATATATATCTTTAGGCAAAAGTAAAATTGATAACTAGTTTAGAACAATACTTAAGATAGACAAAGCTCACTACTAAGACTTGAGAGACAAGAATAGTAAGCTAGTACTAGGCTAAAGAGATATTTCTACTAGAACTACAATCTAGAACCACTTGTGGATAACTACAGTTTGATATGGCAGTAGAGTCTCTAGTTTATATTAAAAGATCAAAAAGAACAGACTTAAAACTAGGGATGGTGCTTAGAAATAAGCATTGATCTTATCAGTACTACTCTATTTTTAGATAGAATATGTAGGTTGCCACTTGGGAGGGCACTATGTATCAAGTAGATATTATTAGATACCTGATGGAGTAGTAGACAGCTAACTAAGTCTAGGAGAAGACAGAATAGATAAACTAGAAAGGGAGGAGAAGAAAGGTACCTCAAGTATATATTATCTTTGATAGAAAGGCTCTAGAAGAGGGATGTGTTATTTTAGAAATTAGAGAACTTGGCACAAGAGAAAATTTAGAATACCACCAAAAGTAGTAATAATTTCCTTTATTGTTTTATTTCATTGAGTTTCTATAATTTGTATCAATTAATATAGTTTCAGGAGCAGATAGAATGGCAACAGAAACTCATCTTGGTATATGCCTCTATCTCTACTGCTTCTGGAATTATTTAATACAGTATATCTTGAGTGATAACTTTTGGAATTAGTATAGTGTCAGAAACAGAATACAGAATATACCAAGACTCAATCCAGAACCAAGTTGCAAACTTACCTCAGGCAAGCTTCAGAGAGAACAGCAAGCTGGAAAAGCTCAGCTAGATGTACACTTGGATTGTATCACACCTATAAGGTTTGGTATTGGGAATGCAGACAAGAGAGCAACTGAATGTGGAGGGTCCAAAGAGATTAACTAACTGTATTTTCTAGAGGAGCTTTTGTTATGGTGTATAAAGGTTGACATCTTAGAGAGAATATACAATATAGATCTAAAATAACCTCATACTTGTTTTAAACCAAATAATTATAAAACTTATATAAAACTGTATATAACTTCTGATACCCTTTTTTATTTCTCTACTTCTGCTTCATCCCCTTAAACCTTTAGCATATAATTGGAAGCTGGTACTATACCTTATTGTCTGTTTTAGTATATAATTTTCTTTTGTGTTCTTTTATTGTTTAGCTTTTTTTTCTTTCTCACTTGCTTCTTTCCTTTGCTTTTTTCTATTTTCTGGTTTCTTCTACACAAGGGTAGATACCTTGTTATTTTCACCTTCATTTTTTTCCAGTCAATTTTGGAGTTGTGTATTACCAGCTATAGTATCCCTAAGATTACCTCTATCCTTCCCAAGTCATATACATCTATCTTTACTCATTCTATATGTCCCTTGTAATACAAGTTATATTCTATCTCATGTATTACCATTCCTCCACTATTGTTTGTTCTATCTATATTTCTGATCTGGATTAGCCTTGCCAATTTCTTCTTCTTAAATTCCTATTTCTTTACAAACCTTTTATTTGCAAATAACTCTGTTGCTCTACTATTCAATAATACTTTAACAAATATCCCTTCATAAGTATCTATTTTCTCTACCCCTACTTGTATCCATACTTTTCTTAGTAGTTTTATTATTCTTTTTACATTTTTTACTCTCTCAATATTTTGGGTACTTGATCTATTGTCTAATTTTATACATTTCAAAATATTATACTTATTATAAAAGGGCAGCTGGAAGCTTATTAACCTCTGTTCTCTTTGATGACTTGCCTCTCTGATTAATTCTTCTTTCCTTTTTAACTTCTTGCCTTCTACTCCTATAATCTCAAGCTATATACTTGAATCTCCTATAGTTGAAGCAAATTCAATATCCTTTTCTTTTTGCTTTTTCATCTACTGTCATTGGTCCTGGTCTAGTTTCTGTTTTCCTATACTGGTTTTCTCTATTCTAATATTCTCCCTTCTGATTCTGACCCCCTGTTCTCTATATAATCTGTTTCTTCCTTCCTTTATATGATCCTCTACCAAATCCTTCTCTCTACTGTATATTTTCCTGTAGATGTACCACTATCACACCAGGCAGTCTTTTTAGGCAAAATACATGACATTTGTTGAGAAAATTACACTATACTTAGCTCAAGCAGCAAAAGTAACTCTCTGATTATAACCACTAGATCTTTAGCTGTAAAAGGAATACTCAGAGACATTGTCTAATAAGCTAGATAAGAGTTCCAGAAGCTAGTGTGATATTTAAGTAAAGATAGATCTATCTATATAGGCTGTTATATATACTACAACAGATGGTCTGTGTGTAATCACATAAATACTAACCAATAATATCACAATGTCTTTATATAGTTAAACAGGTATTACCATGACACTGTATGGTTAATTGAAGTAGAGCCTACATAAGAACATAGGAGTTCTAGGCAGTGCTGCTGTATTAACAGTAAGCCAGGCTGCTAGACTAGTTTGAAAAGAGTAGTGTTACAGTATGAGATAAATGTGTACCTTTGAGATCTACAATTAACTGGAGCTTGCTTAAAAGAATACTAAAAATACTATATTTCTCTAGTTTCTACTATACCTTTGACTATTTATTATTGTTTATAAGCTCTTTCTCTTTTAATTTATCTCCTCTATACCTACTTGTTTACACACAACTATGAAACAGTTTGGAGATTCTGTCTCTCTAACCTATCATCTCACTCTTGTATTTTCTTTTATTTCCATTACCATATTTCTTCCCAATATCCTTTTTTCCACTCTACTCTGCCTCTGATTCCTATCTAATCTCACTGACCTTTCTTGCCACTCCTCTATTGTACTAGGGAAATTTTTTGCTTCTGCTAGCTTTCTTCTGATTGCTCTGTTCAACTTCCTTTTGAACTCCTCTATAAAGGACCATTCTTCATAGCTACTTTCTTATACCACCTTCTTAAACTCCTGGACATACTCATTATAGGTTTTCTCCCTCTGCTCAATTGTTCTCAGTTATTCTATCTTTTGTTTCTCCTTTGCTATCTTTTTAAATTTATTTCTCATTTTTGTGAATAACTTCTCCATTGTCTTTACCCCTAACTCCCCCTTTGATAGTTCATTTAACAAGTTGTTCTTCCATACCTCTGCTACTCCTTCCTATATATAAGACAGCATCTAGGCTATTTTTATTATCTTTAGTTCTTCTATCATTTTCATACTCAAATATAATCAAGCTACATTAATGAATATACTTACTTTTTCTATTTTTCCCCCAAATAGAGGAAACTTTGCTATTTCCACTCTACTTCCTTTTTACTAATGTAATAATGTATTCATCTACTATTATAGACCAGTAATGAGAGTAAGCAATTGCTCTTCTTAGGATGGGATAGAAGCATATAGTTCCTTAGGTTGTTGTTGTTAAGACATGGATGACAATGGCAATGGCAATACTTTCTTTTTCTCTAAGAATATATAAATCTCTTGGTCAAATAGTCTACTTCTAGCTACCAAGGGTAAAACAACTATTGTCCCTAAGAAAAAAACCTCTACTCTAAATGGGGCTTTTAGAGCTTTTGTTATGGAATTACATTAGAACTATAACTATTATCAGCCCTGGACTGATAATGAATAGATAGTAGAAAAGATAATAACAATAAAAGATAAAAAAGACAAAAATAATGCAATGAATAATATATTAGTATATCAAGATTAGGTTAGACTTTAGACTTGACTAGACTAATTATAGACATTGGACTGCAGGAGAAATATTGAATAAACCTTGGGATAATTATAGACAAATTTTATAATAGTTATAAACTTTAGAATAAATAGGGAAATCTTAGACTAATCTATTTATAGACTCTGACTCAACTAGTTACTCACTGTTACTTACTAGTACTTAGGATAGTAGTTTCTGTGATGTTACTAGTTAGGATAAATACAATCTAGAAAGAGAAAGAAACAGCAAGTTTTCTTTTTCTGTGGTTCATCTAAAAACCTACTTTTCTTGGAACTCTATATTCTCTCTAGTCTTAGGACTAACTTGTGAAGTATGATTCAAAGTCTCAATATTCATTCTTTTGATATAACTCTTCTAAAAACCTTAACTGGACCCTTTATAGAGAAACAAAGAGATATTAAGTCTTAATATAGACTTAAGGTTAAAATGTATATTCACTCTTGTGGTCTAGAGTCTTAACAGCTTTACTATTATTCCTCTATATAGACAAATGACAATGCATTTGTAATATGGAACAAATAGTGAAAAGAGAGTATATAACAACACTAGAAAGCAAGATTAGGTCTTAAAGTGAGAACACTGGTATTGTCCAAGTTCTTTACCTATAGTCCCTAACTGACTACAAAGTTCCCTTTATGTCTGAGACCCAGCTTTTAAAAAGCTTATGAGCACTATGCTTATTAGTGAGAATGATAATGAGAGTAAGTGTTGGCAAGGCCTCAAGATAAGAGGTTACCTAGAGTTATCAAGTTCTAATACTAAGATATAGACTTAGAACTAAAGCTCTAACCTCAACCAGTAACAATTAAAAGGGAAAAACTTAATAGAGTTCTCTATTGGATTTTTACTAATACTTATACAAATATCCTATAGTCTGTATACTTACTTCCCATAGTCACAAGACTATGACTAATAACTATATAGATCTTATATAATATTGTTCTACACTATTTATATCTTTTCTACATTATATTTCTGGAGATTCTCCATCAAGTTGATAAATATATAGAAAATGTTTTTCTTCTTTGGAACTAACTCATAACAATAGAAACTCCATTGAGTTCTTTTTGTTAACTTGGACTTGGAGTATAATTAAGTCATCTTAGGCTAAGTTACTACAATTTTACTAGTTTTTTATAATATTGTTAGATAGTTATCTATTGATAGTGAGCTCCTAGGAGGTAGTAGAGTAAAGGTTAGTGCATAGTGATTATCACAAATGACCACTTACTGATTTGTGATTTGCTGATTTGGTAATCAAAAGACTCAAAAAAGTGAAGTTAAACAAGCAGCAAAAGATGTTGTTAAGTTTGAGGTTTATCTTCAGACATAGAGTTCTTAGGTGGTTTGTACACCAGAATAGTCTATCACATGATTACTACCTATTGTTCTATATATAGGAGTGCTATTGTTCTTGAAATAGAGATAACCTAACCATCTTAGAGCAGTCCTTTGTTCTATTCAAGGACAAATGATAATCTATAGGTAATAGATCATATAAGAGTAACTGGAGCAGAGTAACTCCAGGAGAAACCTTAGTTTATAAATATACTCCAGAGTACATTACAACTCACCTTTAGAAAAAACCTCAAAGAATAGAATGAGGCTCCTAGAAGATAATCTACACTATATATACTGGTTCTCTAGTTATAAATATTTCAGCTGTCAGGGATAAAAGTTTAGGAGGAGGCAACTAATTAAACCTGGAGTAACTGTTATTTAATTAGTTATCAAAGTTACTCTGGCTTATTATTACTAGTGTATTAGGAGTAGACTTTGGTATAGTTCTCTTATAGATCAATATCATATACAAGTATTAAGGACCCTATATCTCTATGGGATCTTATTGTCTCAGGGTCTATTTATAGCCAAAAGAAGTGCATTCAAGAGAGCTTCACAATAAACATTGAAAAAAACAATTATGTCAAGTGGTTCCTAAGATATCAGCAATTTAGTATTCAGTGATTTAATGATCACTAACTGATCTGCTAATAGCTCAGTGAATACTAATTGCTTTGAGACATTTTTGGTATTTCTGAAAAGATCTTCTTAAGAGCTTTCCATAGCTACTGAGATTATTAAAATCAGTTGAGTATTTCTAGAGTTATGGTTTGAATGAAGTTTGTAATAGGAACATGGGCTATATGTTGTAGTTAAGCACAAAAGTGAATAGTAGTGGGTCTATAGTATAAGTAGTATGGATACTTGCTATCAAATAGAAGGAGATAGTAGTATGGGAATGGTTAAAAATATACTGGAAATTACTGTGAATGTAAGAGAATCCTACCAACACCACCCCTAGAACACTAGACTTAGATCCTAGAACAACTCTATGCTTAATTAAATATTACTATGTAATATTTAATTCTCTTAGTTCAACTTGGCAATTTTTGACTCTACTAGATAGGACTGTAGGATCAGGGACAAACAGACTATAACAGTATATATTGTAGAGTATATTCCTAGAAGCTTTATCCTAAACTTTAAGTGTTACAAACTTCATTTGGACCATAACTCTGGGAATACCTAACTGATTTTGATGATCTAAATGGCTACTAAAAGCCCTTAAAGAGACCTTTCAAATAGTACCAAAAACATCTCAAAGCAATCAGTATTCACTGATTTATTAGTAGATCAGTCAGCGATCACCAAGTCACTACATACTAAATTGTTGATATTTCAGAAACTGCTTAACATAATTGTTTGCTTCAATAACCATTGTAATGCTCTCTTTAATGCACTTCTTTTAGCTATAAATAGACCCCAAGGCAATAAGATCCTATGGAGATACAAGGTTCTCAATGTTTGTATATGACACTGATCTTTACCTATAGATTATCATCTGTTCTTGAATAGAACAAAGAACTACTCTAAGATAGTTAGGTTATCTCTATTTCAAGAACAATAGCACTCCTATATGTAGAACAATAGGTAGTGATCATATGGTAGGCTGTTCTTGTGCACAGACCACCACAATCATATATTTAAGGACTCTATGTCTAAAGATAAACCTTAGACTTAACAACATCTTTTGCTATTGTCCAAACTTTGCTTTTTTGAGCCTTTTGATTATTAAATCATCAACTCACAAATCAGTAAGTGGTCATTTGTGATACTAAGGATTTTTCTAGAGATAAGTTGTAACATAATATAAAAGTACAATATTAGCTAAGGATTCTCCTAGAGTCTACTCCACTCTGGTTGCCCTTACAGTGAATATACAGTGAATGTGTACTCCAGGTTCTAAAAAGTAATGCAAAAGATAAAATTGAAGAGTGGAACATGCTAGTGAGTAAAATGAAAAATATTACTCTCTGGTTCTATGGTTTTATAGCTGGTCTAGAGAAAATGTAATAATAATAAAGGATTGGAACAATCTTGGCCACAGCTTATACACTATGTCTCAATCTCCTATTGTTTATATGGTTGTATATTTCAGAGTAGTAGAATATTCTCCAAAGAAGAGGTAATTCAGAAGTAACAAAATTAAAATAAGAGTGACCAGAGTGGAGTAAGCTCCTGTTATGATCTCATAACACTATATGACATGGTACCAACAGTCAGATGTACTCACTTCAGCTTAGATCCCATAGAATTCTTCTTGAACATAGACCAGTTAGAACCCCATCACAGAGTTCATATACTTAAGGTAAAATTGATATAATATTAGATCTTAGCTTTATTATTAACTTAGTCTCCTTGAGATCTCCTTCTATTGCTCTAAAAACCTCTCTCTTCCTTACAATCAGACTCAGTGGGCCAGTACAGAGGGTGACTCAACACTTAGCTATAGTCAAGTCTAGACCTTTCTTTATTTTGAGTATAGACTTAACAGCTCCAAGAGAATTCTTAGTAATATTACAACTTTTAAGTATATTACAAATCACCTCTAGGAGAATCCTTAGAGTTTAGGATAAGGTTTCTGGGGTGTACTCTACAATTATATACTACTATAGCTGAGATATTTCTGATCCTATAGTTCTATCAGTTAGAGTTAGGAATGTCTAAGTCAAGCTAAGAGGAATTAGATATTACATAGTAATATTTAATTAGGTACAGGGTCACTCCAGGATATAAGTCTAGCATTCTAGAGGTAGCATTGGTAGGGTCCTTTTACAGTTAAGAGATATATAGCAAGAGAGAAAAGCACTACAAGACTATGAGGAAAGTAACTTTATGACTTTAATCTACAAACTAGAGAATTATAATATACTGGTAGAGAGAGTACTTATACAAATCCCAGAATAGGAGTTGGTATACAAGTGTTTGGTCTATATTATGATCCTATAGGAGTAGACAAATTAGGAGTTCAGAAACAGAAATTATAAAGAAAATTAAAATTAATTAATACTAAATTTTTGGTATATAATACTTGTACTAAGACCCTTTTCAATGACTGTAAGGGAAATATTAGATGAAAGGCCAAAGATTATATCAGAAAGTATAAGAGGACTGTACCAAACTCTACTCCTAACACACCAGTGGTAACAAGCCAAAGTAACTCTAACAACTAATTAAATCAGTATTACTCCAGGTTTAATCAGTTGTTTACTCCTGAACTTCTATCCCTGACAGCTAATGTCATACCAAATAGCCTTTTTAGACAATATTCATGATATTTGTTATAAAACTATACTATAATTCAGCTCAAGAAGTGAGTTTGACTTCCCAAATATAACTACTAAACATCCAGTCATGAACTTATGTATACTACTTGAGTAGTAGAGTAGTAGCTGTAACCACCACTATCTAAACCTCATAGGAATAGTCCAGAGAATTTCATAATATATTTATAACAGAACTTCTCTCTGGAAGTGCTTTTGAGAGTGAATAGAACCTTAGGGAGCTTACTTTCTATTATAATAATGTCATATCTCAGTAACCATCAATCTCTAGAAAAAGTAAGGTTATCATTAGATCAGGGCTATTAGTCTTGATGGTCACCTATAAATAGAATTGGAAAGAGCAATCTCTTGAGAGGACATTGCAGATATACTGGAAGAAGATTTGGAGGAGAGAAGTATGAGTATAGAAGTAGGAAGGTAGAAGTATGATAAAGAGAAGTTGATTGGGAAGATAGAAGAGAAAGAAGATAAAAACATTGTACTCAAGAGCAGTCAGACTCATGTCTGACTCTATTCTTCCTGAACTACCAAGAGGCTCATAGCAGCTATATTAACTGGAGAAGGATACTAGGAGCAGGACTAGGGAGATGGAAAAGGATAGCTATGTGATTGGATGAGATCTTTTCTCATTATTCTACTCTTGCTATCTTTAGGAATTTAGAGGTTTTCTTTTGTTCTTTTCTTTTGTTGTATCTGTGATTTGTAATCCTAATAAAATACTCTAGTAGTGCAGAGTGGCATTATATGAATAACTTCTACCATCTTTTCTTCTGTTGCTCTAGAGCTAAAAGACTACTTAAAGTGATTTGAAATTTATTTTTGCTTTTCTTTCTTTGTAAAACTCTATAAAACTTCTTTTGAGGAATACTTGACTTTGAGGAGGACTTGGACATCTGCTCAGCTAGGAGTTTAACCACTTACTACATGTTTTTGGAGTAGGTTTCCAACTGTATAGTCAGTTAAAGTAGAGCCTACACAAGAACATGGAAGTTCTAGGCAGTACTGCTATACCAATGGTAAGCCAGGCTGCTAGACTAGACTGAGAAGGGTAGTGTTATAGCATGAGATGAATGTATGCCTTTGAGATCCAAAATCAGTGAGAGTACTCTCAAGCAGATATTAAAAACATTTTATTTTCTAGGTTTCTATTGGTTTCTCTTATATCAATCTTCATAAGTATCACTATTGTACTATAGACCAGTAGTCATATTGTTACCAAGGAACAGTGAATGTTCTTAGTGGTCACCCTAGGTGGATGTTCAGGAAGAACTCGATGGAGTTCTTTATTGGATTGCAGCCTTATTTATACTACTACTACAGTGGCTGTACCC
>Ga0153941_1000182_pt1 | contig 30027 bp, 25 predicted proteins | sample TSNJ025MetaG_FD_104733 | JGI IMG/M metagenome (GOLD analysis project Ga0153941, IMG submission 104733) | Attine ant fungus gardens microbial communities from New Jersey, USA - TSNJ025 MetaG | ecosystem: Host-associated > Fungi > Mycelium > Unclassified | place: USA: New Jersey, Brendan T. Byrne...
CAGGCTCTTCAGGTAAACAAGGTTCTCAACCGTCGCCGTCGTGCCGCCCGGCGCACCGAGTACGAACTGGTAATAGGGCGGCGGTGCGATGAAACCCTTCTTGAGATAGTAGAGCGAGTTGTAGAACATCCCGGCATCGAACACCTCGATCTCCGGCTTGACGCCGTTGTCGATCATGGTCTGGCCGAGCTTCTCCAGAAACTTCGGATGGTTGATGAACAGGGTGCTGTGGGCCCAGTTCATCGAGCCGCAATCGTAAGAGGCCATCTCCGGCTTCAGCTCGATCAGATGCGCCATCCGGGTCTCGTCGGTGGCGTTGAGATCGCCCGAGGTGGTGAGATTGAGAACAATGTCGCAGCGCTCCCGGATCAACCCGACCGTCTCGCGGAACTTGTTGATGTCCATGGTGCCCTTGCCCTCGTCGTCGCGCATGTGCAGATGCGCAACGGCGGCACCGGCCTGCCAGCACTCATAGACGTCGGCAGCGATCTCCTTCGGTGTCAAAGGAATGTTCGGGTTGTGCTCCTTGGTCGGCCACGCGCCTGTCGTTGCAACCGTGATGATCGTCTTGTCGCTCATAGCTTTTCCTCGATTATTCTGCTGAAGCCGGAACAGGCTTCGTGCGCGCGTCGATGTTCGGCAGGGCAAACATGATCAGCCCGGCAAGGCAGAAGAATGCCGCGCAAATCATGATGCCGGTCGCAAAGCTGTATTTCTGGGCAATGAATCCCATGACGAACGGCGCAAAGGCCGAAATACCGCGTCCGACATTGAAGCAGAAACCTGCTCCGATTGTACGGATGCGTGTCGGGAACAGGTCCGGGAAATAGGAGCCCATCAATCCGACGAATGCGGTGAAGAAGGCGTAAGCGGGCCCCATGACCAGAAGGGATGCGCTGTCGGTCATGCTGACGTAGATCGGCAGGGTAATTGCCGTTCCAAAGAATGACAGGATGAGCGCTTTATGGCGACCGATCTTATCAGCGATGACGCCAAACACATTATAGCCAACGAACATGCCGATATTGAGCACGACGAAGAACAGGAATGCCGTATCGGCTGGAAGCCCGCGCTCCTTGATCATGAATGCCGGCAGCCAGGTGCTGGCTCCCCAATACCCGATCAACCCGAAGCTTGCTGCCATCGTTGCGAAGATGGTATTGCGCGCCATGCCTTTGGCAAAGATTTCCCCGATCGAGATTTTATCTCCGCTCTTCTCCTGCACCTGTTTCTGCTTCTGCCAGGCTTCGGACTCAGGAACGAAGATCAGGAAATAGAGAGCGGCAACAACAGCTCCGGCTCCTGTCAGGAACAATGCGCGCCAACCGTAAGTAGGCAGAATGAGATAAGCCAGGAAAGATGCCAGACCAGCACCAACCGGGAATGAACTCAGAACGAAGGACGCCGCACGTCCACGCTGATGAGCTGGCCAGGTTTCGGCAATGTACGAAACGATAATGCTCCACACGCCACCAAGGCCCAGACCGGCGAGGAAGCGGAGAACGAGTATCTGGAACCATGTGTTGGTGAAATAGATGGCCGCGGTCAACAGACCAAACAGCATCAGACTCCAGAACAATGTCTTGCGGCGGCCGTAATTGTCAGCGCACCAGCCGACGACGACGCTGCTCAAGCCAACGCCAATCATCGTGCCGGTCGCGAGAAGGCCACCATCGGCCGGCGAAATGCTCAGATCCTTGATGATGGCTGGCATGGACACGGCCAGAAGAAAAATATCCATGGCATCGAACATGTAACCGATAAAACCGCCGGTTAGGACGTGCCATTTCACATGCAGTTTGCCCGATGCGGGCGTGTTGTTTGAAGTAGCCATAACTTCCTCCGCCTCGTTCGTTATTGGTCAAAAATCGCAACAGGGCGACACCAACCGCCGCTGGCGGCTTTGATCTTGATCGGGAAACAGGCGATCTTGAAACCATGCGGGGGGAGCAGGTCCAGATTGGCCATCTTTTCCATGTGGTAATATTCTTTTTCAATTCCAGCGAAGTGGCCTTCCCATATGAGGGAGGCATCACCGGTTTCTTCAAATTCTTTGGCAATCAGCCCTAAAGGACGGTCCCAGCTCCAGGCGTCGGTTCCGACAACCTTGACACCCCTGTCGAGAAGATAAAGCGTTGCTTCCCTGCTCATACCGCATCCGCTGACCAGATACTCCGCAGTGCCCCATGCTTTTGCGGCTCCTGAACGGATGGCGACGATATCAAGCGGCTTGAGCGTGTAATCAATCCGCTTGAGCTCCTCTTCTATGTCTGCTGCCGAAATTTTATAGCCATCGGGTTTGCCGGAAAAGTCCAGAACGACGCCATCGGAGAAACACCATTCAAGGGGAGCCTGATCAATCGTCCGCGCAGGTTCGCCATTGTTCATGGTCGGATGATAATGCCACGGTGCGTCAAGATGGGTGCCGCTATGGGTAGTGAGCTTGATGTACTCAATTGACCACCCCAGCCCCTTGGGAAGATCTTTCTCCGTAGCGGTCGGGAAGAACTGGCGCATATGTTCGGCGCCTTTCTTATGATCCCAATAGTCAATTGTGGTCGGCATGGACGGAGGATCGCAAGGCGTATGGTCCTCAATCGTTACGCTCAGGTCGATAATTTTCATTGTTCTATTCCTCGCCTTTTCCCGCATCGGAGCAGGTTTCTAGTTGGAAGCCAGGCAATAATATCATCTTGAACGATGCTATTTGGACGATCGTTCAATTTTTTGTAACATGATTTGAACGATCGTCCAAATTTGATTTTGGGAAAATAGAAGAGATTGCTCTTTCATGAGCGGTCGCCAGCATTGAGAACATCAATGAAAATGAAGCAACGGAACGGACCGGCCTGGCCCGATGCGTCATAATGTTTCAGTCGATTTGCAGGGCAGAGGGGAAGCAGATTCTTTACTGCTCAGTTCAAGTCGAACGTGTTCTCGCCTGTCGTAAGATAAAGGGAGCGGAGAAAGAATTTGGTTCAGGTGGAGTTCTTCAAGGATGCCAGGATATCAAGCGGAATCGTAAAGTCGTAGCGTTCATTTTCCGACAACCTTCCTAATCCCGCTGCAACAAAAGTCACCATATACCGGCAGGATTCCTCAATCTGCTCCGTGGAGCACAATCCTCCCGACAATTCCCGAATACGGTCAACCTCGGCGAAGGTGTTGCACATAATTCCCACCATGAAATCGAAACCCCATTGAATTCCGGCTTCATTTGCCTTCGGCATCGATCGGCGCAGTTCGCTTATGAACACCTGGGCGGTCGGATCGAACAGATCCTTCAATGCAGCCAGATTGTATCCCAGCAACCCCGCAACAAGTCGGGCGTAATTTCGCCAGCCTGGCCCCCCGGTCAGGCTCCAGAAGAGATAGGGTGTGATAAAAGCTGCAACCAGTTGCTCTATAGGGAGAGGCTTGCCCTCATTCAGTTCAAGGAAGCGCTCCAGCAACTTGACGCGATATTCGCTCAGCAAGTCTATCCTGCGTCTGATAACGCTATTGAACAACTCTTCCTTCGATTGGAAATGGTAATGGGCAAGGCCGAGTTTGACACCCGCTGCCTGGGTGATCTGCCTTATGGAAACAGCGTCATAATGGCTCCGCGCAAACAGTTCCTCGGCGGCATTCAGAATCTTATCGGATGTCGAAGGTTGCATACCGCTCACTAGATGGCAAAAAGCGCCGAAGGTAAATTCTTGTTTCTTTGGAATCAATTTTACTTGGATGCGGTTATAAGCCAACAGGCGGTGTTCCGTCCACAGCGCTATTGAGACCGCTTACAGCCGCTTCATTGAATCGGATCGTATCACGATTGCAGTCCCGTGCTGCTCTGAGGGGCCTCGCTTTCAGCTTGTGGCAATTTGAAAGTCAGAAGACGGAAATTGCTAACCCGTTTTTAACCACGATGGGGTTAGCTAGTGACATCATGGTTATACGTCGTCGCGCCCGAGCTTTTTTGATTCCCCTTGCCCTGTACGCAGCATCTGCGGGGCTGGTTGGATATTTCATTCATCATGCTCACAGCGGTGATCGAGGTACGGGGGCCAAACAGATGCTGAAAGCTCTCGTTCGGGAGAAAGAGGCCGATCTCAATGCCGTTCATGCCGAACGTCAGGAATGGGAACTTCGTGTCTCCCTTTTGAAAGCAAACCAGATCGACCGGGATTTGCTTGAAGAGCGCGCCCGGACGATGCTCGGGATGGTTCATAAAAACGACGTCGTCATCATGGGAGAATGATGGACTGAGACAATCGTCTATAAACGTAATTAACTTGTTTTCTGTTTATTCGAAATAACTTATATCATGTATATATTTAACTATATACTAGCGCTATGCAGTGTGTAATTTAAACACTCGCTTTCTTCTGTGCGCTGGAGTAAAGCAGGCTGTAAGGAAAACCCCGTTTGGAGGAACCCTATGGCTGTTGCAGCCCGTAAGGTACGCCGCACTGATTCCAATCCGGCGAAAAATTCATCGAAAAAGATCGTTCTCAACGAACCCCAGTTCACGAAAGAGGAAGATGTTTTCTCCTACCGTGAAATGCTGTTGATCCGCCGCTTCGAGGAGAAGGCGGGCCAGATGTACGGTATGGGGCTGATTGGTGGATTCTGCCACCTTTATATCGGACAGGAGGCGGTTATCGTCGGCATGCAGATGGCTGCCGATAAAAGCGATTCACTCATAACCGGCTACCGTGATCACGGACATATGCTCGCATGCGGCATGGATCCAAAAGGTGTTATGGCCGAGTTGACCGGGCGTCGCGGTGGCTTGTCGAAAGGCAAGGGCGGCTCGATGCATATGTTCTCGAAAGAGAAACATTTCTATGGTGGACATGGCATCGTCGCTGCACAGGTCGCTCTCGGTACCGGTCTTGCCTTTGCGCACCGTTACAGGAATGACAAGCAGGTCTCAATGACCTATTTCGGGGATGGTGCCGCAAATCAGGGGCAGGTCTACGAAAGCTTCAACATGGCTCAGTTGTGGAAACTGCCGGTTGTTTATGTAATCGAGAACAATCGTTATGCCATGGGAACGGCCGTCAGCCGCGCCTCCGCCCAAACCGATTTTTCTCGCCGAGGTATTTCATTCAATATTCCCGGGGAGCAGGTTGACGGCATGGATATTCGCGCTGTGCGCGATGCCGGACAGCGTGCCATAGCGCATGCACGTTCAGGCAAGGGGCCGTTTATCCTGGAGATGATGACCTATCGCTATCGCGGCCACTCCATGTCCGATCCCGCAAAATATCGCAGCAAGGACGAAGTGACCCGCATGCGTGAGGAGCACGATCCGATCGAGCAGGTTCGGCGTCGTCTGATCGAGAACTGGAAAATGTCCGAAGAGGAATTGAAGGCGATCGATAGCAAGGTCCGTGTGATCGTGAATGAATCGGCAGAATTCGCGACCCACGATTCCGAGCCCGATCCGTCGGAACTCTACACCGACATTCTGCGCTGAGCGGTTGCAACCGCTTCCGCTCATCTCTTGCTGTCAATTAACGAGTGTCCCATGGCGATCGATATTTTGATGCCCGCACTTTCTCCTACGATGGAGCAAGGAAAGCTGGCGAAATGGATTAAAAATGAAGGTGATATGATCAAGGCGGGAGATGTTCTCGCGGAGATCGAAACCGATAAGGCGACGATGGAAGTTGAAGCCATAGATGAAGGCCGTCTGGCGAAGATACTCATTCCGGAAGGAACTGACGACGTGGCGGTAAACACTCCCATCGCGATCATTGCCGATGACGGTGAGGATATTTCTGCGCACCTGTCCGCCAAGCCTGCGGCAGCCGCTGCGCCTGTTGCTGCGGCTCCACAAGCAGGCGTGGCCACCGTTCCGGCCTCTCCTGTAACGACAAGCGTCAATGCTTATGACGCCAGCTCGGAAGTGCCCCCGGGAACTGAAATGGTAAACATGACAGTTCGCGAGGCCCTTCGGGACGCGATGGCTGAAGAAATGCGCATAGATGGCGATGTTTACGTCATCGGTGAGGAAGTCGCCGAATACCAGGGTGCCTATAAGGTAACCCAGGGCCTGCTGCAGGAATTCGGCGAAAAGCGTGTCGTTGATACGCCCATCACCGAGCATGGATTTGCCGGCCTGGCGGTAGGATCGGCATTTGCCGGCCTGAAGCCGATCGTTGAGTTCATGACGTTCAACTTCGCCATGCAGGCGATCGATCACATTGTGAATTCAGCCGCGAAAACCCTTTATATGTCAGGTGGCCAGCTCGGCTGCTCCATCGTGTTCCGTGGTCCGAATGGCCCGGCTGCCCGCGTGGGAGCTCAGCACAGCCAGGATTACGCATCCTGGTATTCCCACGTTCCCGGTTTGACGGTGGTCATGCCGTATAGCGCCGCCGATGCGAAGGGGCTACTGAAAAGCGCCATCCGCAGCCCGAATCCGGTTGTGTTCCTTGAGAATGAAATTCTTTACGGACATACTTTCCCGGTTCCCAAGCTTGATGATTTCACGGTTCCACTCGGCAAAGCACGCGTTATGCGTCCTGGAAAGGATGTCACAATCGTTTCCTGGGGGTATCCGCTTCTGCTGGTATCGAAGGCCGTGGAGGTTCTGGCCGGTGAGGGGATCGATGCCGAAGTTATCGATCTGCGCACCATCCGTCCGATGGATACCGAGACTGTCATCGCCTCCGTCATCAAGACCGGCCGCTGTGTCGTCGTCGAAGAGGGCTGGCCTCAATCGGGCGTCAGTTCCGAGGTGGCTACCCGCGTTATGGAGAACGCTTTTGACTACCTCGATGCTCCAGTCGTTCGGGTGACTGGTAAAGATGTGCCAATGCCTTATGCTGCTAACCTTGAGAAACTTGCATTGCCGTCTCTTGAAGATGTGGTGCAGGCTGTTAAGGCCGCTTGCTACAGGTGAAACAATATGACCGCTCCAAAATTCGAAGCATTGAATGCCCCTCCCGATTGTCTTGAAAAAGGCGGAGTGGAGGTCCTGCGGGCTTCGGTCGTCGATGGGGCGGTCAGTATCGCAATGCGCCGTTCTTTCGATGATCCCTTCACGTGGGGGGTTCTTCTTGTCGACCTTGCTCGGCATGCGGCGCGTATTTATGCACTTGAGACGGAACTGACGGAGGAACAGGCCATGTCGCTCATTCGCGACGGTCTTGATGCCGAATTGCAAAATCCGACCGATCCCGGATCCGTCCAGGCCATTAACTGACTCATTTCGGGATTATTCCACAATGCCAATTAACGTCCTGATGCCTGCGCTTTCTCCTACGATGGAAAAGGGTAACCTTGCCAAGTGGGTGAAGAAGGAAGGCGACAAAATCAAATCCGGTGACGTGATCGCCGAGATCGAAACCGACAAGGCGACGATGGAGGTTGAGGTTGTCGACGAAGGAACGCTCGCGAAAATCATTGTTCCCGAGGGAGCCAGCGATGTTCCCGTCAATCAGCTGATCGCTCTGATCGCCGAAGATGGTGAAGACGTGAAGGCTGTCGCTTCTGCTGCTCCGGCGGCGGGACAATCGGCGCCAGCAGCAGGAGCTTCGGCGGAGCAGACGCAACAGGTTAACGCCCAGTTATCCGAGACGCCTGCAGCGATTGCTCCGGCCCATAATGCCGGAGACAAGATATTTGCCTCCCCGTTGGCGAAGCGTATCGCCAGAGATGCCGGGCTCGATCTGGCAACGGTCAGGGGAAGCGGTCCACGTGGTCGCATTGTAGAACGCGATGTGCGTGCAGCCCTGGCCGGAGGAGCACCCAAGCCGCAAGCTGACAAATCCGAAACTCTGCCGGCGAAAGCTGCTGCCGCTGCAACTGCGGCTGTAGCCGCCTCCGGGGCGACGATGGCGCAGGTCAAGGCTCTCTATGATGCTGATTCCTATGACGAGATTACACTCGACGGCATGCGCAAGACTGTTGCAAAGCGCCTAGTGGAATCTAAGCAGACCGTTCCACACTTCTACCTCACCATCGATGTGGAACTCGACCAGTTGATGGCGCTGCGCGAGCAGGTGAATGCTTCTGCGCCGAAGGATGGTGACGGCAAGCCAACCTACAAAATCTCGGTCAATGATTTCGTCATCAAGGCGCTTGCGCTCGGATTGCAGAAGGTACCGGCCGCCAATGCGGTGTGGGCCGAGGACAGGATTTTAAAATTCAGGAACTCCGATGTCGGTGTGGCTGTCGCAGTTGAAGGCGGTTTGTTCACGCCGATCGTCCGGAAGGCGGAAACCAAGACGCTGTCTGTCATCTCCAACGAGATGAAAGATATGGCGACGCGGGCTCGCAACCGGCGACTGCGCCCTGAGGAATACCAGGGAGGCTCTGCTGCCGTTTCCAATCTCGGTATGTTCGGAATCAAGAATTTCTCGGCTGTCATCAATCCGCCTCATGCATGCATTCTTGCTGTCGGGGCGGGCGAGCAGAGAGTTGTCGTGAAGGGCGGTCAGCCGACCGTTGTCCAGGCAATGACTGTCACGCTCTCCTGTGATCACAGGGTTATTGACGGAGCTGTCGGAGCTGAATTGCTTGCAGCGGTAAAGACCCTGATCGAACATCCGATGACGATGCTGGCATGATCTGGCTGGGCACTTCATTTTGAGGTGTCCAGAAGAATCGTCAAAATCCTCTCCGATTCAGGATTTCTGGAGAGTGGATAAGGAATAAAAGTAGCTATGGCTGATAATTACGACATCATTGTCATCGGTGCAGGACCGGGCGGTTATGTGACTGCCATCCGCGCCTCCCAACTCGGCTTCAAGGTCGCGGTCGTTGACCGGCAACACCTTGGCGGTATCTGCCTTAACTGGGGATGTATTCCTACCAAGGCGCTCCTTCGTTCGTCTGAGATTTATCACTACATGCAGGAAGCCAAGAGTTTCGGCTTGGGTGCTGGTGATGTTTCCTTCGACATCAAGTCTATCGTCGAGCGTTCACGTGGCGTCGCCAAGAAATTGAACAGCGGCGTCGAGGCTTTGTTGAAGAAAAACAAGATCGACGTGATCTGGGGTGAGGCGAGCATCGACGCGATCGGTGTCGTCAAGGTCGTGGAAAGCAAGCGGGCCTCCGCTCCGAAGGGAGCTCTCGGTCCGGGACTGTACAAGGCGAAGTCGATTATCGTTGCAACCGGCGCCAGGCCGCGCGTTCTGCCGGGACTGGAGCCCGATAAAAACCTGATCTGGACCTATTACGAGGCAATGGTTCCTGAAAAGCTGCCTAAATCCGTTATCGTAATGGGCTCCGGCGCGATCGGCATCGAGTTTGCGTCGTTCTACAGGACGCTTGGTTCCGAAGTTACCGTCGTTGAAGTCCTGCCGCAGATACTTCCCGTCGAGGACGCGGAAATAGCGGGCTATGCGCGCAAGCGTTATGAAAAGCAGGGCATCCGTATTCTGACGCACGCTAAAGTCGTTGGCGTCCAGAAAGGCAAGGATACGGTCACTGCAACTATTGAAGAGGCTAATGGGACCACCCGGCAGGTTACCGCCGAAAAGCTGATTTCAGCAGTTGGCGTTGTACCCAACACCGAGAACCTCGGATTGGAGCGGCTTGGTGTAAAAATGGAGCGTGGCGTGATCGTGACAGACGGACGCGGCTGCACCAACGTTCCCGGCATCTATGCGATTGGCGACGTTGCCGGCCCACCTATGCTGGCTCACAAGGCCGAACACGAGGGTGTCGTCTGCGTCGAGACCATCAAGGGGCTTGAAACGCATCCTATGGACAAGACGAAGATTCCAGGCTGCACCTATTCAAGCCCGCAGATCGCCAGTGTCGGCCTGACGGAAGCCAAGGCGATGGAACTGGGCTATGACATTCGGGTCGGTCGTTTTCCATTCCTCGGCAACGGCAAGGCCATCGCTCTCGGTGAGCCGGAAGGACTTGTCAAAACCATCTTCGATCGCCAGACGGGTGCGCTTCTTGGGGCTCACATGGTCGGCGCCGAGGTGACGGAGCTGATTCAGGGATTCGTGGTTGCCATGTCTCTGGAAGCAACTGAGGAAGATTTGATCCATATCGTGTTCCCGCATCCCACCCTGTCGGAAATGATGCACGAAAGCGTGATGGATGCCTACGGACGTGTTGTTCACGTCTGATCCGCGGAATCATTTTCCCTTCCGTTGTTCAACGGGAGGGAAAATTTGTTTTCAGCGTCTTGTTTCAGATTGGCGAGCCAGGAACTACAAGAGATAATTTACTGCAAGAGATGATTTCTTGACTCGTATGCGGTAGCGCTTATTTCACTTTTGATTTCCGGCGAAGACTGAGTGCCGAGAAATGGATTGTCATGGCCGTCGTAATTGATTTGCTCCGAAGCGATACCCGTGTTCGGCACCCGGAGAAGGCACACCGTCCCGACCAGCCTGTGCAGCAGCGCAAGCCTGATTGGATACGTGTCAAGGCTCCAGGTTCGCCCAAGTGGGCGGAAACCAACCGGATCGTTCGCGATAACAAGCTGGTTACTGTCTGCGAAGAAGCTGGTTGTCCGAACGTCGGAGAGTGCTGGGAGAAGAAACACGCCAGCTTCATGATCATGGGCGACACCTGCACGCGTGCCTGTGCTTTCTGCAATGTCAGAACAGGCATGCCCAATCCGCTCGATCCGCATGAACCTTTCAATATTGCGACAGCAGTCCGGAAGCTCGGGCTGGAGCACGTGGTCATCACCTCGGTTGATCGGGACGATCTGCCAGACGGAGGAGCAGAGCACTTTGCTGCAGTCATCCGCGCGATCAGGGAGCATTCTCCGAGAACCACGATTGAAGTCCTGACGCCTGACTTTCTTCGCAAACCGGGAGCGCTGGAAACAGTGATCGAGGCCCGGCCAGACGTCTTCAACCACAACCTTGAAACTGTTCCATCCAAGTATCTGAAGGTTCGCCCCGGCGCGCGTTACTTCCATTCAATTCGCTTGTTGCAGCGCGCCAAGGAACTCGACCCGACCATCTTCACCAAATCCGGTATCATGGTGGGCTTTGGCGAAGAGCGGAATGAAGTATTGCAATTGATGGATGATCTGCGTTCGGCGGATGTCGATTTTCTGACGATTGGTCAATATCTGCAGCCCACCCGCAAACACCACCCCGTTATCCGCTTTCTGCCGCCCAATGAGTTCAAGGCGTTTGAAACCACAGCTTATGCCAAGGGATTTCTGCTGGTATCGGCTTCTCCTTTGACCCGCTCCTCCCACCATGCCGGTGAGGATTTCAACAAGCTCCGTGCCGCCAGGCAGGCAAAAGCCGGAACGTGATCGTTTATGCCTGCGTTCCGAACGAACAAGATCGTTCATCACTCGCCCGAAGCTATGTTCGATCTGGTTGCAGATGTTGATCGCTACCCGGAATTTCTTCCGCTATGTGAAGGCATTAAAACCAAGCGTCACTCCCACAGTGGTGAAGGGGTAGAGACCTTCGTCTCGGAAATGACGGTTGGCTACAAAGCAATTTCGGAAAGGTTCACGACAAGGGTTACAGCTGACAAGCCGCGCCTTCATATTCTAGTCGAATATGTTGACGGACCCTTCAAGTATCTGGAAAATCACTGGAGCTTCAAACCCTCCCCGGAGGGATGCCATATTGATTTCTACATCAATTATGAGTTTCGTAATTTTGCCCTGGGGCTCTTGATGGGGTCTGTTTTCGACCATGCTTTCAGGAAGTTCGTTCAGGCTTTCGAGCAACGCGCCGACGACTTGTTTGGAGAGAATTCGTTTCGGTGTTCTTGAGAGGACTTCAGTCGGTCAGGATCAGCTCAAGAAGCTTGAACGCCTCATTCACGGCGAGAAGGCGGACCATACTTCTGTCTGCATCGCAGAAAACACAGCGCCGGGTTACCGGTTCTTTTCCTCGCCGCACAATAGCGAAATGAACAAGACCGACGGGCTTTACAGGTGTTCCCCCGTCCGGCCCGGCAATTCCTGTCACTGAAACGGCGACATCGGCCATCGAATGTTGAAGCGCACCAACAGCCATGGCTTGCGCGACCTGCTCGCTGACGGCTCCATATTGCTCGATGAGAGATGCATCAACGCCGATTGACTGAGTCTTCGCGTCATTGGAGTAAGTGACGAATCCGCACTCCAAAACTGCTGAAGAGCCTGGAATTTCAGTTAAAAATGCTGCAATCAGACCACCGGTGCAGGATTCAGCCGTTACCATCTTGAGACCGGCTGCCTTATAGAGGCAGATCAGTCCAAGAGCCTTTTCCGTGAGCTTCTGCCGGTTTGTGTCCATCAGCCATTATCGTCCGGCAGGCGGATGGTTGCAATCGCCTGGGCTGCAATTCCCTCTTGCCGCCCCACGAAACCAAGACGCTCGGTCGTGGTCGCTTTGATTGAAACCTGACTTTCATTCAGACCACAGATTTGAGCAATGCGCTGGCGTATCTGTTCCCTGTAAGGGCCGAGGCGAGGCGCCTCGCACATGACGGTTGCATCGAGATGGTCGACAATCCCCCCTCGGGAAAAGACCCGTTCACATGCATATGCCAGAAAATGATCTGAGGAAGCATCGCGCCATTTCGGGTCGCTTGGGGGAAAATGCGTGCCTATATCACCGTCGGCGAGGGCACCCAGTAGAGCGTCTGTCAACGCATGCAGCACAACATCGCCATCTGAGTGCGCCTCGACACCATGCGTATGGGGAATGCGAACGCCCCCAAGCCATATATGGTCACCGACACACATAGTATGAACATCGAAACCGATACCGGAACGAGAGATCAACATATCCCGCTCGCCTCTCAATCGTGCTTCCGCCACAAGAAAATCGTCCTCATAAGTCAACTTAACATTGGAGGGATCGCCGGAAAATGTTAGGACTTGATAACCAGCCCATTCCATCAGCGCACCATCATCGGGGAAAAGCACACGCGATTCTCTGGCTGCTCGTTCATGAGCAAGAAGCAGTTCCGCTCGTTTGAAGACCTGTGGTGTCTGCACGGCCCGTAACTGTTCCCGGGGTGGAGTATCCAGTACCAGATCATTATTGGAGATGCGCTTGATCGTATCCGTAACAATGACGCCAGGAATTGCCGCAGTGCCGGTTCTGCCTGCAACTAATGCTCTTTGCAGCAATTCCTCACTGACGAAGGGGCGAGCTGCGTCATGAACCAATACGGTATCTACATCGCTAAGCGCTTTCAGTCCTTCGAAAACGGAGGATTGTCGCGTATCTCCTCCAGTTACCGGGGGACGGATTCTTGCATCTGCCGCAGATGAAGCTGCCATAACATCCCGGTAAACATCGAAATCTTCAGGATGTATGACAACCTGAATCGCTGATATCTCCGGGCAGGAAAGGAAACACGCCACCGTTCTCTCAAGAACCGGTTTTCCCGCAAGAGACCTGTATTGCTTCGGCCGCCTTCCTCCCAGGCGAACACTGCGCCCGGCAGCAACGATGATGACGCCTGTCGTCATAAAAGAAATATTCCTCTCCATATCCGGCAAGTCACGTTATTAGCTCATTTTCCTGTAAAGGGAACTGCATCCTTTGCGGATACCTTGGAAGAATTTCTAAGCGTTGCGCCTGGACAAGTGATAGGCTATTTTTTGTGCATTACAATAATTGATTACCAAATAGGCAACTCCTCATGGAGCACAAATGGAAAATAAGCTCCGTGGAGATTATGGGGCGTGCTGTTCTGGCTCCGCTGTCGGGAGTAACAGATGTTGCCTTCAGAAGAATTGCCAGGAGGTTCGGGGCTGCGCTCGTGGTTTCTGAAATGGTGGCGTCCGAGGATTTGGTGCGAGGTGCCTCTGAAGCTCAGATAAGAGCAGAAGGGCAGGGCATTTTTCCACATATGGTCCAGATAGCCGGATGTGATCCTTACTGGATGGGAGAGGCCGCCCAGGTTGCAGAGGCATCGGGGGCGGATATCATCGACATCAATATGGGCTGCCCGGCCAAGCGCGTTACGGGAGGTTATTCCGGCTCTGCGTTGATGCGCGACCTGGAACTGGCGACGCGCATCATTGAAGCCACGGTTTCCGCATGTTCCATTCCTGTAACTGTGAAGATGAGACTTGGGTGGGATGAAACAACCCTCAATGCTTCACTGCTGGCACAGCGCGCTACCGACATCGGGGTTTCGGCCGTCACGGTTCACGGCAGAACGAGGCAGCAATTCTATAAAGGGAAAGCCGACTGGAAGGCGATATCAGAAGTCTCTCAGAACATAGACATCCCTCTCATAGCTAATGGCGATATTGAAGACCCTGCAGGAGCCGCTAAATGCTTGGCCGACGCGAAAGCAACCGCTGTCATGGTAGGACGGGCCGCTGTGGGACGTCCCTGGCTCGTGGGACATATATGCGCGTCACTCAAGGGTGAGAATCCCGAGTTTCCACCCTCTGGGAAACGCGTGGAAGCAGCCATCGAACATTATGAAACTCTCCTGTCAACTCTTGGAAAAGAGACGGGAATAAGACATGCACGCAAACACTTGGCAGCATATGCAGATGTTGCATGTGAAGAAGGATACGCATTTTCCGAAACAGGGAGGAGAGAACTCGTTACGTCGGAAAACCCTCAACGTGTCCTTGCGCTTATTGAACAGATTTATGCCTTCCCAAACAGAAAGGCGGCTTGAGTGTTTGACACCGGCGACATCCTCAATGCGCTGCCATTGCCCATTCTTCTTCTGGGAGCAGGTAACGAAATATTGCATGCCAACACTGCGGCAGAAGCTTTCTTCGCGATCAGTGCAAAGGTTATGCGACGGCAAAGTCTTAAGGAGCTTTTACCCTTCGGATCTCCGGTTTCGCTTCTCGTCGACGAAGTCCGTATCAGAGGTACCAGTGTTACCGAGCATCGAATCGATATCGGAACGCCGAAGATCGGCATGGACAGACTGGTCGATATCTTTGCGCTGCCGTTGCCGAATGATGCCGATGGCGGGGTGGTGTTGATGCTGCGTGAGCAAACGATGGCGGAGAAAATCGACCATCAGAGAACCAACAACCGGGGTGCTGCGCGTTCTCTCACCGCACTTGGAGCAATGCTGGCGCACGAAATCAAGAATCCGCTCTCCGGCATCCGGGGCGCGGCCCAGCTCCTTGAGTTATCAGGTGACGACAACGAACGCATGCTGACAAGATTGATCTGTGATGAAACTGACCGGATCGTCAAACTCGTCGATAGAATGGAAGTTTTCGGCGTGTCGCTGCCGGTTGAAAAAACACCGGTCAATGTACACGGTGTCATGGATCAGGTGAAGCGGGTCGCCCGGTCAGGATTTGCCAGCCATCTTCGTTTCATCGAATATTATGATCCATCGTTGCCACCGGTACTGGCAAATCGCGACCAGTTGGTTCAGGTCATTCTCAACCTTGTAAAAAACGCAGCCGAAGCGATCGGAGATAACAGGGACGGGACGATTACGCTGACAACGTCATATCGGGCAGGCGTGCGGGTTCAATTTCCGGGCACGAGCGAGAGGGTCAGCCTGCCGATTGAGTTAGCAGTTCAGGACAACGGACCAGGCATAGCGGAAGACCTCATGCCCGATCTGTTCGATCCGTTTATCACCACGAAAACGCAAGGGTCCGGCCTTGGACTCGCTCTGGTGACAAAAATCATCAGCGAACATGGTGGCATCGTGGAGTGCGATCCCACCCCTCATAAAACAACCTTTCGGCTTCTCTTGCCAATGTACCGGGAGACATAGCACATGGCTGTTGGACACATTCTTCTGGCAGATGATGACACAGCCATCCGCACGGTCCTAAATCAGGCTCTTTCGCGGGCAGGCTACCAGGTTCGCTCTACCGGAAATGTTGCAACACTCTGGAACTGGGTTGCGCAAGGCGAGGGTGATCTGGTGATTACCGATGTGATCATGCCTGACGGTAATGCTTTTGATCTCCTGCCGAGGATTAAGAAACTGCGTCCCGAGCTTCCGGTTATCGTCATGAGTGCGCAGAACACATTTTTGACCGCGGTCAAAGCTTCCGAGCGTGGCGCCTACGAATATCTGCCAAAACCATTCGACCTCAAGGAGTTGATCAGCACAGTCGGGAGAGCGATGACACATCGCCGCGATACCACTCCTCACGGAGCATCTTCTGCTCAGGAAGATGAAAATATTCCGCTGGTCGGCCGCTCTCCTGCGATGCAGGAAATATACCGATCGCTGGCACGGTTGATGCCAACGGATCTGACTGTGATGATCTCAGGAGAATCGGGAACTGGTAAGGAACTGGTGGCTCGTGCATTGCATGATTATGGCAAGCGCCGAAACGGACCTTTTGTGGCGGTCAATATGGCTGCGATTCCCCGAGAACTGATAGAATCCGAACTCTTTGGCCATGAAAAAGGAGCCTTCACCGGAGCAGACAGTCGTAATATCGGACATTTCGAACAAGCCGAGGGAGGAACTCTGTTCCTTGATGAGATCGGTGATATGCCGATGGAGGCACAGACCCGACTGTTACGGGTGCTCCAGCAAGGTGAATACACCACAGTTGGTGGAAGACGACCGATAAGAACCGACGTTCGGATCATCGCCGCCACCAACAAGGATCTCAGGAACCTGATTCAGGAAGGCCTTTTCCGCGAAGACCTGTTCTTCCGATTGAACGTCGTTCCTCTTCGCCTGCCGCCGCTGCGAGAGCGCGCGGAAGATATTCCCGATCTGATGCGCCATTTTTTTGCTTTGGTCGAGCAGGAAGGTCTGGCGAGGAAGCAGGTTGACGCGGAAGCGATGGATCGCCTTAAAAAATATCCTTGGCCCGGTAATGTCCGAGAACTGGAAAACATGGTTCGCAGGCTGGCCGCTCTTTATCCTCAGGATCTGATCAATGCAGCGATTATCGAGGCAGAGCTTGGTCTGCAACACCAGATCATGTCGCCTGTCTCCCCTCGGCATAATGAGAAAGAACCTCCTTTCTCACAGGGCGACTCAGACAAAGGCAGTCTTGGCGAATCCATAGAACGATATCTTTCAGTGTATTTCTCGTCATTTTCCGAGGCTCTTCCTCCTGCCGGATTATATCATCGCATATTGCGAGAGGTGGAGGCTCCCTTGCTGGCGGCTGCATTGGCCGCCACCAACGGTAACCAGATCAAGGCAGCGGAGTTACTAGGCGTGAATCGCAATACGCTTCGTAAGAAATTACGTGAGCTCAATCTGAAAACGATCCGCATTAACCACTGAAAAGATCAAGGCGGGCGTGGCTGCTGACCATGAACGAGTGTAATAATTTGACCACAGTGTTGTGGTGTTGCACCACTTGTTCATCCGGGCAACCTGCGGAGAACATTTGACAGGTAGACAATTGAGTAACGGAAAACGCCAGAAGCAGCCTCAGATGGAAACAGATTTCAGCCGACGGGGACCCCGTGTCGTCGGACTGACTGCCGTTTTTCTGTCTCTCGCCATCGCTGCGGTCACTTTTGCGATATTGGCCGGCTTAACGCCGATCTTGCCGACTCATAACGTTGTCATCACGATCTTCATTTTGAATTTCGCAGCGGTTTTTCTCCTTGCCGGTGTTCTGGCCTGGCAGGCCAGGAGTGTCTGGCGGGCCCGAATGGCCGGCGTCGCTGCATCCGGACTTCACCGCCAGGTTATGGGCCTTTTCAGCCTCGTTGCTGTGCTCCCTGCTGTCTTTCTAGCTGTTTCCGCAACCGTTACGCTTCAGCGCGGACTTAACCCCTGGTTTACCGGAGATGTCAGGAACCTGATGGGAATGACGCTGGGCATGGCCCAGGCCTATCGTGAAAGCCAGTGTCAAAGCCTTGCCAGAGAAACCCAGCTGATGGCGGCAGACTTGAACCGGGCAAAAGTCCTGTTCAATGTCGACCGCAATATTTTCAGGGATTTCATGAGATCCCGAGCCGTTTTCCTCGGCTTTCCAATAGCGTTGCTGGTTGATGCCGACGGAACGATTGTCGAGAGCATCGAGATACGAACGCCCGAAGGCTTCGTACCACCCACCAGCGCCGATTTGCAGGATGTCAGCGAGACAGATGCGACCTGTCTGATTCCCAAAGAGGGGCGGCTTTATCGCTCCGTTCTGAAATTACCGTCTCTCGATGGAAAGTTGTTGTATGTCGCCCGCGAGGTTGACCCTTATGCTTCGGTATTCCCGGCGATAGCCGAGGCAGGGGTTAAGGAATATCTCGGCATAGAGCAAAAGAACGCAGCGGTTCAGACAACTTTTCCGATCATGTTCGCATTGATCGCGTTGATCGGGCTGCTTTCCGCCACGTGGTTCGGATTGAGTTTCGCTAATCGTTTGGTGACGCCTATTCGACGGTTGATCCATGCTACGGACCAGGTGGCTATCGGCAATTTCTATGTACAGGTTCCTGTCCGTTCACAGGATGGCGATATCGGCCATCTTGGCGAGACATTCAATAAAATGACCTCTGAATTGCGGCGTCAGCACGACGGGTTGACGGCTGCAAATGAGCTCATTGACCGCAGGCGACGCTTCACCGAGGCAGTGCTGGCCGGTGTTTCCGCAGGAGTGGTGGGACTTGACGAGCACCGGGTCATCGTCATCGTTAACCCATCGGCGGAGCTTCTGCTTAAAACAGGCAAGTCCGAACTTGTTGGAATGTTGATTACGGACGTCCTTCCGGAGCTGTCCTCTCTTCTCGATGAAGCAGAACAGACCCGGCAGCGTCTATCGCAGGGGCAATTCACTATCTACCGCAATGACAGGGAGAGAGTGCTCAATGTCAAGATCGCGAGCGACGCGGCGATAGACAGAAGCCATGATCTTGTCGTTACCATTGACGACATTACCGATCTTGTGTCCGCACAACGCACATCGGCATGGGCCGATGTTGCACGGCGTATCGCCCATGAGATCAAGAATCCTCTTACACCGATCCAGCTTTCTGCCGAGCGCATCCATCGCAAATACGGTAAGGTTATCACAACTGACCGTGAGGTGTTTGACCAATGCACTGCCACCATCGTGCGGCAGGTTGATGATATCAAGCGAATGGTTGACGAGTTCTCCTCGTTCGCCCGTATGCCCAAGCCAACGATAGGTGAAGATGATCTGGTGGAGACTGTCCGTCAGGTTATTTTCATGATGCGGATATCCAACCCGGACATTCGCTTTATCGATGAACTCCCGGAACGGGCGGTACGGTTGAAATTTGATCGGCGCCTGATCTCCCAAGCTGTGACCAATATCGTCAAGAATGCCTCAGAGGCAGTCTCCGCCGTAACAGATATGGAACGCGGCGAAGGGGAAATTAAAGTTTCCATGCATAATGATATAGCCAAAGGGTTCGTACTCGTCACAATAACCGACAACGGGAAGGGATTCCCCGTGGAAGGCAGGCAACGTCTGCTCGAGCCTTACATGACCACAAGAGAAGGCGGCACCGGCCTTGGCCTTGCCATAGTCAGCAAAATTCTTGAAGACCATGGTGGAGGAATAGAGCTTGCAGACAACCCCTCCGGGCGAGGAGGGCAGGTTCGCATGTGGATGTCACGTATGGTGGAAATGGATAATGGCTCCGAACAGGGGCAGCAATCTGAGAAAGCGAATAGGGTAACTATATGAGCGCCGATATTCTCATCGTTGATGATGAAGCGGATATTCGTGAACTTGTTTCTGGAATTCTGGAAGACGAGGGACACCGTACGCGGATAGCGGGAGGCTCTGATGAAGCTTTGACTGCAATCGAAGCGCGGCGGCCGCATCTGGTCTTTCTGGATATCTGGCTTCAGGGCAGCCGTCTTGACGGATTGCAGGTTCTTGAATTGATCAAGGCTCAACATCCTGACCTGCCGGTTGTGATGATCTCAGGCCACGGCAATATCGAGACAGCCGTATCCGCGATCAAATCGGGGGCCTACGATTTCATCGAGAAGCCATTCAAGGCAGATCGGCTCGTTCTCGTCGCAGAAAGGGCGCTGGAAACCTCTCGCCTGCGCCGCGAGGTAAAGGACCTCAAGACCCACTCCGTTCAGGCGAATCGTATTGTTGGAGCCTCGCCGGTCCTCAACCATCTGCGTCAGACCATCGAACGTGTTGCAGCAACCAATGCCCGGATACTGATAACAGGAGCCCCCGGCTCTGGAAAAGAACTCGCTGCGCGCACCATTCATTCCATGTCGCAGCGAATGCAGGGGCCCTTTGTCGTAATAAACGCCGCGATGATCACTCCCGAAAACATGGAAGCCGAATTATTCGGTGTCGAAGGAGGAGAGGGAAGGGCACGCAGAACCGGAGCTTTGGAAGAAGCTCATGGAGGCACCCTCTATATCGATGAAATAGTCGATATGCCGAAGGAAACTCAAAGCAGGGTATTGCGTGTACTGGTTGACCAGAATTTCCAGCGCCTTGACGGGACAACACGTGTTCACGTCGATGTCAGGGTCATTTCGTCTTCCAGCCGGGATATTCCAGCCGAAATAGCGGCAGGCCGTTTCCGTGAGGACCTTTTTCATCGATTGAGTGTCGTTCCCATTCGTGTACCATCCCTTTCAGAGCGGCGCGAAGACGTTCCGGAACTCATCGAGTATTTCATGACCCAGATCTCTTCCGCAACCGGCTTGGCCAAGCGCAAGATCGGCATTGATGCCATGGCGGTTCTGCAATCCCACGATTGGCCCGGCAACGTTCGCCAGCTGAGAAACAATATTGAACGGCTTATGATTCTCACAAGCGGGGATGCCGATTCGGAAATTACTACCGAAATGCTGCCGGCAGAAGTCGGTGCTATGGTGCCAACGACCCCGACAGGGGCTGGGGGAGAGCGCCTGATGAGCCTGCCATTGCGGGAAGCACGCGAAATTTTCGAAAAAGAATATCTTCTCGCTCAAATTGCGCGATTCAGCGGCAATATTTCGCGGACTGCCGAGTTCATCGGCATGGAACGCTCGGCATTACACAGAAAACTGCGATCTCTCGGCCTTGGAACCTGAGCTATTAGTCGAACAAAACGGCATAGATTGGGGAACGCGTCATCATCTTTTGCATTCCCCCTTGCTTATCAATCGTCTTCGCCGTGTAATGCACTCGCCGGTAGATGGAAGCTGCACTCAATATGTGGTGACTGTCATTACGAACAACCAGTTATGTATGACCCGAGAGCCTAAGCCGGCGGCAAAAGAGGTTATGAGGCAAACTCCATGGCGGGCGATCGCGCGCAAAACCTTCAAGACACCTTCCTCAATCATGTTCGCAAGAGCAAGATACCTCTGACAATTTTCCTTGTTAACGGCGTCAAGCTGCAGGGTGTTGTCACGTGGTTCGATAACTTCTGTGTTCTCCTTCGTCGTGATGGTCATTCGCAGCTGGTTTACAAGCATGCGATTTCAACCATTATGCCGGGACATCCGGTCCAACTGTTCGAGCAGGCGGACGAGATGGACGAAAAAGTCTGAGAAGATGGAGTTGCAAAAAGGTCCACGCCGGAAGGCAACTCCTCTGGAACCTGAGAAAGATATTGCGGCTGGCACAAGAACTCTTGTTGTCGGGCCATATCTTGTACGTTCTCAAAAAACTCTCTCAAGCCATGTCAAGCCGGAGCTTTACAGCAATACCCGCTCCCCTGAAGCGAGACTTGACGAGGCCAGTGGTCTGGCTGCTGCGATAGACCTTAACGTCATTCGCGCAACCAATGTCATGCTCCAGGCATTGCGCCCCTCCACCTTTATCGGAAAGGGTAAAGTCGAAGAGCTCGGAGAATATATCCACGAGGAGGAAATCGATCTCGTCGTGATGGACTGCGCCCTAAGTCCCGTACAACAGCGCAATCTTGAAAAGGTATGGCGCGCGAAGGTTATTGACCGAACCGGTCTTATCCTGGAGATATTCGGGCGGCGCGCTCGTACCAAGGAAGGAACGCTTCAAGTCGAGCTTGCGCATCTCGGTTATCAGAAGAGCCGGCTGGTCCGAACCTGGACCCACCTGGAGCGCCAGCGTGGTGGATACGGCTTTCTAGGCGGCCCCGGCGAAACTCAGATCGAGGCCGATAGGAGGATGATCCAGGAGCGGATGCTCAGGATTGAGCATGACCTTGAAACTGTCGTTCAAACCCGTTCCCTGCATCGCAAGAAAAGAAAACGGGTGCCGTATCCCGTCATTGCGTTGGTTGGTTACACCAATGCAGGAAAGTCGACTCTTTTCAACCGCATGACCAAAGCTGAAGTTCTGGCTGAAGACATGCTGTTTGCAACTCTCGATCCGACAACCAGAGCGATAGGCCTTCCTCATGGTGGGCAAGCCATTTTGTCCGATACAGTCGGCTTCATTTCAGACCTTCCCACAACATTGGTTGCCGCTTTCCGGGCAACGCTGGAAGATGTTGTGGAAGCTGACATTCTGCTGCATATACGTGATATTTCCCATGGTGAAAGCGATGCGCAGGCGGACGATGTCGAAGAGGTTCTTAATGATCTGGGCATAATCTCGGACAAAGAGCAGAGGATCATCGAAGTCTGGAACAAGGCCGATCTTTTACCCGAGCATGACCGCTTGATGCTGAGCGGCAGAAAACGTAACCATCGCACTCCGGACAATCAGCCGATCCTGGTTTCGGCCGTGACAGGTGAGGGGCTCGAAGATTTATATGCTGCGATCGAAGCGCGTATTTCAAAAGGACGAGCGATCTATAGCGTATCGATACCCGCTGAAAACGGTCGTGACATGGCCTGGCTCCACGAGAATACAGAAGTTCTCGATAGACGGTTTCATAAGGACACTGGAGCAACGATAGCAATTATTCGAGTAGCGGGTGAAAAAGAGACACGGTTCCTGGCCCGGTTTCCTGATGCCAGAAAGCGGCGGATGACCTCCTGAGCCTATAAACCTACATCTCATCCTTATCGCAAAAAAACCGGGACTACTTTTTTGCGCAATGCTTTAAACAGGTTGTTGATAGGCATTGCCGATCGACTCAATCGGAGAAGAAATGATGGATTATATGGAAGAGGCAAAAGACATCCTTTCTGGTTGCCTTTTTATTCCAAAACAAAAAATTGATGATAACGCCGAGATTCATTCAATCAAAGGACTCGATAGCCTGAGTTTTGAAACGATTATTCTGGAAATCGAGAAGAGAACAGGGCGGCCCGTCAATCCCGTAAGTCTTCTGGAAATGCACTCTGTCGGGGATTTGGCACGATTACTGAAGCAAGCCCATGAACAAGCCTGACAATTTTTGCAATGTGCTCTATCAACTCGCCAAAGAGCACAATGCTCAAAATGTAGAGACCATTGTCAACGGTGTTCGCATTCTTATCGTCCAGCGAATGGAGGATGCCGATTACGTTCTGCGTGGGAATGTCGATAATTATATAAAAAACATGAACTGGTTCCGACAGGTCCTAGGGGCATCACGGATGTCTGAGAACGGAGAAGCCTGGCGTTTTCGTATGGAGTTGAGCCAACCATATTTCGCCAAGTTCGACCGCCAGCAGGTGTTTGAACTCGCTCTGAAAGTTGGTTCGGAAATTGCATCTGAAATGACGGACGATAGCACCGGGAGCGATGGAATTGTTGATGACGCCTCAATGCGACGGATGGCGGTCTCCGTATTTCTACCGCTTTTTTTCGACATGAATCTGAAAGAAGCCGGGATCGATATGGAAGATCTCGCTCGAATGATGGAATACGGCTCGGAATACGCCTTCGTTCCGAGTGGCGAGACAATGGTTCGCTACAAGAAAACCTTGGGCCAGCTTCCCGGTTTGCGCCGCAAGATTCTAGCGCAAATGGAAAAGTTCAGGATGATCGATGCTCCGGAGCAAAGTCTTCTGGGCAGGCTGCAAAATGCAGACCGGGATGAAACTCAGAATTTCGTTCAGGAACACGAGTTGATCAGCCTGCTTGCTGCGGGAACCGAAACAACTGCATCAAGCATGGGATGGGCTTGCTACCTTCTGGCCAGAAATCCGGATATCCAGGAAAGCCTGCGCCAGGAAGTCAGAAAATTCATGAGTTCCGGAAAGATTGTCTGGGATGACTTCAGTCAGCTGAAGCTTCTGAATAATTTTATTTCCGAAACGCTCCGTCTCTTTCCTTCCACACCAGTTGTCGCAAGAATGGCAGTTGCCGCTGATCGCATTGGCGACTTTGATATCGATGCTGGGCAGAACGTGCTCGTATCATTCGTCGGCGTCAATCATGACAGCCGCATGCGCGAAGACCCATGGCGAATTGACGTTTCCGATCTTGCAACGGGGTGTCCTGTGTCCGGCAGAACCACTTCTTTCAGCCTTGGTCCACGTGTCTGTGGCGGAAAGCATTTTGCGCTGGTTGAAATGGCGGGCTTTATAGGAGCGCTTCTCGATAAAGTTCGGTTCGAGCCTACCTGCATGCAGGAGCCGCGTTTCAGATGGAAGTCGCAGATGCTGCATGAGGGCGGTCTGCCGGTAAGGGCAATCGCTCTAAACGGTTGAACGCTAAAATTTTCTCATGCTGCATCGCTTCAATTGTTCTGCAATGTCTGGAGCTGTCCTGAAGTGTAAAGTGATCTTGCCTGGGATCGCGCCAATTTCCCCGAAGACGTTTTGGGCAGGCTTCTCGGAGGTATCAGAACTATTTTGCACGATATGCCTATGGCCTGCGTAATCGCGGCATGAAGGCGGGCAATCAGGCTGCTGCGGACTGCCTCGTCATCAATGCGGCATTGCACCAGCAGAATGACTGCATCTTCGCCACTTTCGTTATCCAGAGCGAACGCTGCAGTATCGCCGAGGCTGAGAGGGGAAATATGCTCCGCAGTCCATTCTATATCCTCAGGCCAGATATTTCGCCCGCGGTAAAGAATGAGATCCTTGGCACGACCAGTGATGATGATCTGCCCATCACGAAGGTATCCGAGATCACCGGTATCCATAAAGCCGTCAGAGCGCAGGATGCGCGCCGTTTCTTCCGCATCGTTGACATATCCCATCATCAGACTTGGGCTGCGAACCATAACGCGACCTACCCGGCAATCCGGTAACGGACGATCTTTGTCGTCGACTACAGCTAGATCGATGCCGGGAAGAGGGAAACCACAAGAAACAAGTTCCCGGGTTTTTCCGGGTGCAATGTCACTTGGTGGTAGCATGCGGATATGACCTGTCTGATCAGCGAGCATCTTATCAATGATGTTCAGCTGCGTCTGCGAGCCTGCGGTACCGAACGAAATCGCAAGTGTCGCCTCAGCCATTCCATAGCTGGGCAGGAACGCAGTCGACGAAAACCCGGTTTCCTTCAAGGCCTCCGAAAATCGAGCGAGAATATCGGGACGAACCATATCTCCGCCTATACCCGCGATACGCAAAAGAGAAAGATCGAGAGGCAGAGGATCGCTGGAATATCTGAGCGCAGCCAATTTATAGCCAAAACTCGGTGAATATGTAATTGTGGAGCCGTACAGCGACATGAGCCGCAGCCACAAAAGCGGACGCCGGGCAAAAGACAAGGCCGACATATAATCCACGCTGCACTGTCCAAAGACAGGGGCGATGGAAAATCCGACCAGACCCATATCATGGTAGAAGGGCAGCCACGAGAAGGCCCTGTCATTCGAGCGCAGCTTTATTCCGTATTTCAGAATTGCTTCAGCGTTTAGGGAGACAGCGCGGTGTGTAATCACCACGCCCTTTGGCTGCGAGGTAGAGCCTGAGGAAAACTGGATATAAGCCACATCCTCGGGATTGGGAGCATCGATATCTGCGTCAGGCTTTGCTTCCATGAGCGAAGCGTAGGATGTGAAGGAAACATCGGCAAGTTGTGCAACCCCTGCCAGATCGTCTTGTCCTGGAAGAGCGACAATAGCTCGAACGCCGCCCGTTCTAAGCATCCCGGCTAACTGTTCGCTATAGGCCCTTCTATCGCCGATATTGGTTTTATGTGGAATCGGGCAGGGAACGACACTGGCATATTGGCAGCCATAGAAAACTATCAGGAATTCCGGCACAGTAGCTGCTGCAAGAGCGATGCGATCTCCCTTGCCGAACCCCGCTCCTTTGAGATGATAGGCGAAGTCACGGGCAGCGTCTCGTAACTCGTGATATGACAGCAACTGCTCCACATCGCCTGAGGCATTGTGAAATCTGAGCTCTCCTTTGCTCCGTCCTGCATAATCCAGTGCCGCTGTAACAGTCGGAAACTCTCCCAAAATATGCGGGAGATCTGCGTCCCTATCATCTGACATATACGAACTCGCAACTGCTCTTCAGAACGGTAAATCGTCCTTGACTGCTGAGAAAATCAGAAGGTCGAGCCGTGTTCCGTCCTGCGCAAGACATTCCTTGATGAGCCGGGCTTCGAACACGAAGTCCGGAGACCCGATGAACGTATATAACATGCGTCTGTTGCGTGCCAGAATTCGCGCTGAAAGCTTGGCAAGATTGCGATGAACGAAGAAATGATCACGGATGCCCAGTCCGGTTTCAGCCATGACGTCCTTACCCCAGAAAGTCTTGTTACCAAGGCCGGCGGTCAGCTGGCCTGTGCGGTGCTGGAGATTGATATCAATCGTGTAAAAACCAATCAAAACTTCTTCGGTCTTGCTGAAAATACCAAGAATATAGCTTGTCTTGTTATTGAATGTACCAATGAATTGGCGCAGGCTTTCCTGCGTGAAATTCAATTCGGGCAAATTCAGGCCGTCCAGCATTTCCTTGTCGGAAAACCAGCTCAACATTCGCGGGCCGGCATCGAAATCCGAAAGGCTGCGCAACCAGTAGTTATCGGTCTCAATTAGAACGGGAGCCCCTTCCGAAACGGGTCCTGCCGCCACAATCGAAGGTCGGTAAGGGGTAGGTGGTCTGTTCGGCGGATGCATATGGGTATCTGCTCCACTAGGGCCAGCTATAGCATCGCGCAGATTGTGATTCATACAAACGCACAACGCTATAAAGGCAAGGAAACATCATGTTACAAAAACCAGTCTCCTTTGCGATTCAGGTCGCAAAGGAGACCAAGCACGGAGCAATTACACTCAAATATCACCATTTCATATTTATGCCGACCAGACCACTAATGCTATGCGTGTCCTGATTCTTTTCCAGCGATACGTTGTACGAGCCTGACGCAAACAAGTTGATATTGTCAGCGAGATTCGCAGATATTCCAAATCCAAGCTGTGTCCACGTGCCCCCAAGATTCATATGCAGATCTGTCGGGCCTTCTCCATATAGACCGGAGAAAGTGACTGCTCCATCAGGTCCCATACCATGCCAGATGTTGGCTTTGGCCCAAGTGATAAGCTTTTTATTGTTCTCCAATGTCCAGGTTTTGACAAGGCGAGCACCAAGGCGGCCATATAAGGTGGAGGTATCCTCATAATTTATCAATGCAAAACTATCTTGCGCCGTATCGAGGGAAACGCGCTGATAAATCAACTGGGCCTGGGGCTCCAATACCCAATCACTGCCAAGTCTGATGGGATAGCCTGTCTCTGCGGAAACTTCCCATCCCCAACCATCTGTCTTCAGGGTTTGTCCCTGTATAGAGTTGGCTTTAACCCGTTGATATGTTGCTCCCTGAGCGACGACATCCAGATACCAGCCTGAAGGTGCAGTGCGCGTCCAATAGGCACCCACCGTGTAACCTTCCAGGGAGGCGGAACCAGCGCGTCCGCCGGTAACATGTGTGACATCACTATCGACCTGGCCTGCACCGACATAAATGCCGAAAGTATCCTTGATACCGTCCTTGGTTGTCCGCTGGTAAAGGTCTAATCCTGCCTGGAAACCTGTCATGTCTATATTGTAGGAGGGGCCATTCTTCTCGAATGTCGCGATACGATTGACACCATTGAACTTTACATCTCCGGTTTCGCCAAAAGCACGGCCCCAGCCTGCCTCGCCATAAAGCGGGGAAGAATCAGCCTTTTGGCCGGAAAGCGTATCTCCTCTTCGGTCATGATATGTGCCAAGCATGGTGAAGCCAAAACGCTGGGCAAGCGGAGGCACTGCCATATAGAGAGGGGCCTCAACCCGATAGTTAGGTTCACCGGATGGCAGGTCAGAGCGTAGATACCAGTTGCCGTCATTGGCACTGTCATTCACACCGTTGTGATAAAGAAGATATTCATAAGGTCCCGCTGCGGCGCGCCCATCGAGAACGAAGGTGCCGGAGCCGGTGGAGCCACCGTTAATTCCTTCTATGACCAGAATACCGTTGTTATGGGTCAAGGCGCCTCCGCCCAGGGTATTCTTGATGCGTAGCCGCGTCGACCCGGATGCCTGGCCACCATCGATGACCAGCTTATCGCTTGGAGAACCATCCGTATCGAGAATGGTGTTGAGTACAAGAACGCCACCATTGCCGATGTAATTGCCCCTGATAGAGAGGACAGTACCCGCTGGCTTGCCGTTCAACGTGACAAGCCCGGCATTACTCAATCCGGGAAGCGTCTGGCTATAGCCGTTGAGGTCGAGAGTTCCATTGGCCAGTACGGAATGCAGGGAGTAGGGACTGAATGTTCCTGTCGCACCAGCTCTCAGCACGCCACCGGAGACAACGGTTTCTCCGGAAAAAATATTCTGGCCGCTCAATACTTCGATGCCGCCGGCCATGTTCAGGCCGCCATTGCCTTGAATGACTCCGGAGAACGTATCCGCTGCGTGGGATAATGTCAGGCTGTTATCGCCCAGCAGAACACTTCCACTTCCCCCGAGAGACTTGATCATAACCGGAGAATACGTGGCTGCTTTGATATCAAAAACGCCATAGACCTGGACACTTCTGGATTGTGAAATGCTTCCTCCACCAATCAGCGCAAGCGTTCCATCTGCAATTGTTGTCACTCCGGAATAGGTATTGACACCGGTCAAGTTAAGAGTGCCTGCGCCCGTCTTCGTGAAACTACCGCTGCCGGAGATAACGCCATTTTGGGTTGCTTCGCCACCTGCGACAAGTGCCGAAAGAGTGAACCCGGAATGGATGTCGATCGTATTGTTGATGCTGACGGCATCATTGTAGGCGAGTGTTGCGTTTCCCAACACCGTTACAGCGCTCGAGCCGATGGAAGCGTTATTTTCCAGCCCCAGAATTCCACCATAAAGATTGGTTGCGCCGCTGAATGCGCTGTTGTCAGCAGCAAGCCATGTTGTGCCAGCATAATTTGCGATGGTTCCAGCACCACTAACGGGGATGGTGAACTGATAATCTCCATCGGTATGGTTGAAAATAATCGTACCGTCACCCGCGCCAATCGTAATACCCGCAGCGAGTAATGTACCAGGCGCTACGGCAGGTTGTCCGGGCGCCGCACCGAAGATCAGAGTTCCAGACGCCCCAGCTTGATAGGCGAGATAGAGCGTACCTGTACCTCCGTAATCGACAATGTCATAAACATATATGCCTTCGCTGGAGAGAACTTGACCACGCTGAACCCAGCCAACCGAAGTGATGCCTCCGTCAGCCAATGTCAGAGTTCCATTGCCGGAATACCCGAGATACAAATCCGCAGGTGTATCCACAGCGCTACCATAATAGGTATCCCCAATGTACCAGCCCGACTGCGCACCAGATACCGTGACATTTCCCGTGCCACCGTCAACACCGACTCTGGTCAATATGTCTCCCGGGCCACTTTGAGTTCCTGAAAGCGATGACAACTTACCGCTAGCGAGAACATTGACTGTTCCCAGGCTTCCGAGCCCTTGACCAACTGTAAAGCCTCGGTTGAGCTCTGCTCCGCTCCTGTTCCCCATGCTACCGATACCGGAGATGTTGAGGGTACCTGTTCCACCGTTTGAACCGATAACGGTACCATTATTCAGGCCACCAAATTCCGATACAACAAGCAGGCCGCCGCTTTCAATGTTGATGATGCCTTGACTACCGGCCCCGTTTCCCAGGACCATATTTCCAAAGATGTTGGCACCTCCGTTTTGCAACAGGTTGAGCGTGCCATGACCGCCAGTGCTGCCGACAGTCATAGTGTCGGAAACGGTGAGTTGAGCTGAGCCCTGGTATTGCTTTCCGCTAGCCAGATGAAGCGCCCCGGGTTTGCCGGAGGCTCCACCTTCCAAATAGGATGGAGCCATGACGAGCAAGACGACGACGAACAAATATTCACCTGAGGTGCGCGACCGTGCGGTACGGCTGGTTCAGGA
>Ga0153941_1000183_pt1 | contig 29646 bp, 25 predicted proteins | sample TSNJ025MetaG_FD_104733 | JGI IMG/M metagenome (GOLD analysis project Ga0153941, IMG submission 104733) | Attine ant fungus gardens microbial communities from New Jersey, USA - TSNJ025 MetaG | ecosystem: Host-associated > Fungi > Mycelium > Unclassified | place: USA: New Jersey, Brendan T. Byrne...
AAAACCTGTCTGCATGGCGGCGTCTAAAGGGTTTACGCCTTTTTCCAATAGTTTTTTTGCCTCGCCTATACGGATTGTTTCAAGATATTGGTAAGGCGTTACGCCTCGTTGCTTCGTAAAATTTCTTAACAATGTATATTTGTTTAAGCCGGACAGCTTGCTTAAATCATCCAGCGTAATGGGTTCCGCAAAGTTGCTTTCCAAATAAAAACAGGCTTTTTGAATTTCCTCGCTCGTTGCGGAAAGGCTCTCCCCGGCCGGTTCGGTATACTCTGCAATCAACTGTTCAATGAGGAAAAAGAATACTTCTTCTTTTTCAAAGTCCGTCCGCTGCTCCATAATCAAGTCGTGCAGCTCCCGCAAAAGCGATACGGCTTCGCTGCGATAGGCTACGGTAGTAGTAAACTTCGGAAGATAATCCCTGCCGGTAACCTGTTTGACGGTTTCCCGCATTATATTTTCATTGACATTGATACAACGCCAATCCAACGGCTTGTTGTCTACTTGATGGCAAGCATGATTATCCAATGGGTTGAACATCAGCAAATCCCCGGCGTCTATGGTATAGTCCTTGTTTTTACAGGTTAAATACCGGCGGCCACTCCCCACAAAGCCAATCACATAGTATTCATGGAAGTGATTGGGGAATTTCTGCATAATGCCAATAAATTGATAGGCTTCTATTTTTAATTCATTATCGAAACGGACTAAGCGTTCCTCTTGCCCGGCCATAATACCGCCCCTCTCTTATATCTGAACATGATTGTAACATACTCTTGCAAATACCTCTTGTATGATATTGACTTTTTTCGAGCCGGCAATGTTTTATTTAAGTGCAAAGATGCCCACCTGCATATAGCTTAACATTGCGTAAAAATAAACTGTTGCGTTTATTTTCGAGATTCTACATATCATTGGTTTTAATAGGATTCCATTATTACTTTTATGCTGTTCAACTATCTCGATTTTGATATGCCCCATAAAAGCCTTGTATCTTCCTTGTATTTTGTTTTTGACGGGTTGCCCTCCGCACATAAAACCTGTAAATCCTGCAAGTCGTATACAACCGACCAGAGGGTGTCAAAATTCAAGTCTTTTTCGTACTGACACATAAAACCGTGTTTGCCACTTAGTATCTCTTGCGCGTAGTTTACTGAATAGACTATTTCATCTTTGCTTAACGCTTCATTGACGGTCTCATATCTTTCGTTTGAGTGATACCAATTAGGTACAGGATTGGCATGCTCATTTTGCATAGCGTTATCTACAAAATGATTTGCCGCTACCAAAAAGTTCTTACCGTCTACTGGCCTGCGTATAGCTATTTTTTGCGAGTTACACTCTACAACAGCCATATCCCCGGTCTTATCAGCCAAAACAATGTTTTGCGTTGACGAGATCGGAAGTGCGTTTAATAAGTTAACAGCCTCATTAACCGTCCGGCACGTTTCGAGAATGTGTCTGATTAAGAATCCAGAATGTAGTCCGGGCTTCATCTGCTTTGATAATAAAAACGTCATACCAGCGGCTAAACCGTTTTCATTTATGCCATCTTCTATAGAAACCATTGCGGTACTATGCCCTAAAAAAATATATCCCGGTTCCGGCCTGTATAATATACTCTCGCTTGTAGGTTTTAGAGATGGGAACATATCGCTGTTTCTCGCGAATACAGTTTTACCGGCGGCTTGAAAGCAAAAACAGGTACAGCCGTGTTCATCTCCGAAGCCATACATGGAGAGAAGCCACGCTGCAAATTTTTCATAAGAAAAATGCAGTCCTTCTGCCAACCCCTTTATTTCTTCGCAGATGTTTGGAATGATCGTTTCACAAATTCTTAAAGACGCTATCCCAAATACTGTCTGTGCATCCGTTAATTGAATTACACTATCAAACGACACGCCGTTTTTATATAAAAGTGAACCATAATGAAGGCCCATATCATAATGTGTTCCTTGTAGTCTTGGATGATACATATCTTTTATCCTCATTTCGTTATTAGTGGGATCCATACTTCACATCTATAATCATTGTTCTGCTGATTGCCATTGTAATATACTTCAATATCGGGGGCGTCTGCGTATTCATACCCGGACGCTGGAAGCCATTCACTCATAATTCTTCTATTTGCGTATATATTCAGCAAGCGGTACGGACAATGAAAACATTTTAACGTATTCTTCCATTGTCCTGCCCCACGGAACCACCTTTTCCAATAAAAATGCCATTTATATTGTTTCCTCTCTGTTATTATATTTCCTACGTTTTTTCGTATAAAAGCATATTATATAAACTCGCTGCGCTGTTCAGCCTGTGGCAATCGTCCGCAGCTAACGATTATACACCGATATGCAACTCAGATAATCCCAATACTCATGACACAGTGCCTTTTTTAGCCGTTCACGGCATTGTGCTTATACTCACACGTTACAATAAACTTTCTATAGCCCTGCTTAAAGCTGTACTCCACGGTCTTGAATCAATCATTTTAATTCCTGATTTTCCACAGGTATCTGATAGACAATCTCCATATGCTACACTGATATCCGCTCTATAATTTTGCAAATCCCCGCCTTCTCTTGATAAATAATTCCGCAATATTTGATTTTTATCTGATTCCTTCATAAAAATTGATTTTATTTCCGGGTTATTAAATGATGCCGTAAATTCCGGCGAAATAAAATCGCCCTCAATAATGATAGGTAATTTATCTTCAATATGCCTGTTTGCAAGTTCTTTTAATACTGGAGCTATTTCTTTGCTTACATCTATCAACCAGTTTACATTGCCGTTAACTCCGATATTTTTCCAGTCTATGTCTGTTTTCCAATAATGTATTGCAGGAAATTCTTCCTTTGTTGTAACCGTTTCTACTGATAGGTGAATATCATCTACTTCCAAAACATTCACACCATAGAAGCGTGCAATTTCATAAGCAAGGCTTGATTTGCCAGTACCTGAAGCCCCGCCTATAAACAACACTGTCCAATTTCTATTCTTATTCAAATTATCAACCTCATTCTTATCATTTTTTGAAAGGTGTACATTATATAAACTCGCTGCGCTGTTCAGCCTGTGGCAAAGTGCCATATAATCCGTTGACAAGTCCTCTGTGCCTGTAATTGCAAGGACAGGATTAGGATACTGTTTTAGCAAGTCAGTAAAGTCCTTTGATGTGTAAGAGCTGTGTTCCCGTATCCACTTCGCATTCAGAGTTGCTCCGCCAAAAAACAGAGCATCTTTACCGGATTCCATACATTTTTTGAACATTACATCTACCTTGGCGTTTGTTTTTTCCTCTGTCGTTTGTTTGTGAAGAAGCCATCCGAGCAAGCCTTTCTTTTTTTGAAATTCTGCTGCCGCACGACGATTTTGATAGAGTAGCGCATCCTTCATACAGATACCTGCTCCACAAACGTATCAGAAAGCTTTTTATAAAAATCAGTATGAAATCCTCTTTCATTGCCGTCACGATTCGTTTTACCCGTACCCATAATTAAAATGACAGCGGGGCGCTTCTTCTCAGTGTCCGGGTAAGCAACCGTTACACCAATGTTAAAAGTGGCTGCAATAGACTTTCTTTCTTCTTTCACTAAATGTGCCATCTTTATTTACCTTCCTTATCTACGGGAATTGAAACGAAAGAAACGTTGACACCTACCCTGTGTTCAAATTATAAATTTGCCATGTTATTAACGAACCTAAAACCAACACAGCAAACGATTTTGGTTATGTTTGATCTCAAGGATAATTTTTATAAAATATCAATTATGCCTTGTAGAATATCAATCCAGCTATTAAGAAGTTTTGTGTCATTCGCCAATTGCGTCGCATCTTTTTCATAACCTTGAATCAACTTGAGTTGATGTTCGTAATAGCACTGTAGCTTTACAAACATTTTTCTGCTACTCAAAAAGCTATCCCACTCATGATTTTGGATTTGATTTTGTAGGACTTCTAATTGTTTTTTGAAGCTTTCAGCCGGCATCCCCATCTGTTTTTTGAAATCTGAAAGGATAAATTGTTTTTGAAACAGCCCTTTCTTTTGCCATCCTTGATATTGGTCAAAAAAGACATCTGCAATACTTTTATATAATAATGACAATTTGTCATAATCAGCTTGTGCTTGCGTATTATTTGATTTTTCGGTGCCGCTGACTATTAACCCGCTATCCACCAACACTTGATAAGACATGACTTCTTTTCCGTGATACTGCACTGCATTTACAACTGAAACGGCATAACCTACCCCTGCTATCTCAACATCTACAATAATATCATCAAGTAACTTGTAAAATTCTTCTGTTGTAATTCCCCTCGAAGCCGCCACAATTTCTACTGCTTTGATGGCGGTATCTGTTTTCACGAATCCGGGAGCTATTGAGTATGTGATAATCGGACTATCAGTTATTTCCTCGGATAGAGTGTTGCATAGCTCTACCTGAGCGGACTTGAAAATTTCATAAGCCGCCATATACGGAGTTGGGGCAGACATAACAAAGACAATTACCCCACCAGTATTTTTCATTGAGGGAAGAAATTTTTGCGTTAAAAGTACAGGAGCTCTAAGGTTCACCGCATAGCTTAAGTCCCAATCTGATATTGGAACCGCGTCAATGGCTCCCGACGGAACGACAGCGGCATTATTTACAACGACATCAAGTTGAGTATACTTATTCAATATATATTCAAACAATTTATCAATCTGTTTTTCATCGGAAATGTCAATTTGATAAAAGTCCACGTTTTCATTTCCAAATTCTTCGTTTATAAGTTTTTGCGCCTGCCTCCCTTTAATGTCGTCTACTTCCGCAATGACTACCTTAGCGCCCATATACGAAAACGCGCGTGAAGCTTCAAAGCCTATGCCGCCGCCACCGCCTGTTATCAGCACGGTTTTATTAAGAAGCGCCTTTTTACTGTAATTATTTTTCTCAAGAAGCATATTATTTCCTCCAAAAATAAGTGCATTTCAATTCTTTATGCTATTACCGGCTCTTAATATATCAACAAACCAATTGCATTCCGGGTAGGGTGTATCAGGATTAAGAGAAATCATTTCTACATAAGTTTGTATGGAAAGCCAGAATGATAATGCCAAAGCCATAGGGTTTCCTTTGCGGATTATTCCTTGACGTTGACCGTCCTCAATAAGGTCGATTGATTTTATAAGGACATCGTTTTGTTCGAGTTTATCTTTTATATTTTTTGATAAATTGGGATTTCGCTGTGCTTGATTCATCAGCACAAATAATTCCGCAGTATAAGGATCGGTTCGCGCCATATCAAAGATGTGTTTTGCCGCTTTCAAAAAATAATCGAGAGGGTCGTCATATTGAGGGAAGTATTGCCCTGTGCGGCCGGACAGTCCGATGCTAATTAGTTCCTCATATAAAAGCTCGATTGATTCAAAGTAATGATATAGCAAACCAACACTCATTCCTGTCTTTTCTGCAATATCATTTATTTTTGTTGCTTCATATCCTTTACGGATGAAGAGGTTCAGTCCTGCTTTCAGAATATCTTGCCGCCGTTTTTCCTTTTGCTCTGCTCGTTTAGTCACGCTTTCCACCCGCTCGTTAAATTAAATTTCATTGAATATGTATTTAATAATATCATCTTTCTAAAGAAAAGTCAATAGACTATGTAGAATCTCCCAGGGTTGTTTCAATATATGGGATACGCATTGCGACAGTATGCTGCCATAGCTGTTGTACAGGCTCGTCCCATCTTTTATTATGATCCCTGCTGTATGCTGATTAGCTGTGGCTTTATAATTTCAGCGCATAATAACGTCCAGTTTATCAGCATCCCTTTTGATAGTCTTATCGTGTTACCACTTATGCTTGCCATGAACTCCTTAACCGCATCTGTGGAATTGTTTGAACTGATTAAAAGGTCTGTACTTATGGCTTTTATTTTAGGCCCGTATTGGACGGGGTTGTTATGCTCAAGTGGTACATTATATTTTCCTTAAGAATCAGGATAATACTTATAGATTGTTACTGTCTCTATTATTTTTATATCCACTACTTTTCTGATCTTAGGTTCTTTATCTTTATTATATTCATTCTTGCCTATTTCAATGATAGTAACCTCGGCTTCCCCTGACTGTATGATGCTGTCAATCTGTTTATCCGTCAATCCGGCGCCTTCATGCCCTTTCTGACCTCCTGGTTTTTGGGCAGACTTTTCCCTTCTGTTCGTGATGACTTTTTTGTATCCATTTGTACCTGAGGGTTTGGAGGAGTTAGAGCTGTCTTTTTGAAGCCTTACGTTCAGCACTGCTAATTTGCTTTCCAAGAGACTTACTTTTTTTTAAGTTCTTCTATTTCGACATTTTTTTCCTTGTCTATCTCGGTTAGGCACTTTAAGTGGCTGGCAGCGATATTGTATTTCTCTTTATAATTGTATCTGTCCAGATCTTCAATTACCTGGTCTTTTGCCTTGTTGTTATTTTTTAAGATTTTGATTTCCTTATCTTTAAGTTCATTTTCCTTTTTCAGTCTTTTCAACTCTGATTTCAGATTTTCTGATTCGGATTTATTATGAAATAAAGCCATCCCCACATCACCTCCTTTACCTGTATATTCAATACTCACATCTTACATGGAATTAAGGAAAAAAGCTTAAAAATATAAAAAAATATTAATGAATAGCGGATTAGAGAATACGGTATGTATATCGTGCTTGACAACTGCTGTATTTGAAGAAGAGTTATACCAAGCAGAAAGCAAGCTGCACTTTTCTTAGAAAAATTTATTTGTTAAAATTAGTCGAAAAGAATCTCATCCCTCGCGTGTCAAGTAATTGCTACGAACTTTTTTATTGGAACTGACGGAAATATCAGCTTTTTCAGCATTTTTGGGGAGAAAAGTAAGGGCTCGTGTTATATAAATGCTATTTTTTAGGCATCTGGTGTTATATAATTGCTATGTAAAATATTGTCATTTCATGCTCCTTCTTAACTAACAGCAACCATTCAAAAATCCCTCAGCAAGCTACGGGGCATCAAGCTTGTATACGCAGCAAGCTGTGGGGTATTTAACCCTCGCGGCATTCGCCAAACGGGTTACCGTTTTATGTAGGATATAAACCAACATAGTTGGTTTTGCAATCCTACACTTGGCTCATTGCTCGCGGGAATAAAACTCTATTTACAACCTCCGCATATTACAAACCGGCAGCTTTGATTTTTACCAAAACCACCGGTCGGCTATTATCTATTTCTTTATATATGATAATGTGTCCACATAGAGATTGCTTTGATAATGCCCTTATGTGGATTTTCACCATCGTCTTTTAATCCTTCTGTATTAGGCAAAACTCCATATACAAAACGGTTCTGTCGATTTACATATAAAGAAAGCATCACAAATTTTCTTGTTAATTCATCCTTTTTTTACAGTATTAAATTTAGAGAAATCTCTCTCAAAATCTTCAATACTTTGATCTGCTAATAAATGCTCTCTTTCTTTTGTATAATCGCCAGCACCATAACTAAACTGTTGCAAAAACATTGCAGTTCCTGTACTTACTAAATGCTCCTCCAAAATCTTTTCTGCTTCTATCCGTATCCTATCTTGTCTCAAATCATCAAAAGGTCGATTATAACAACAATTATCCAAATAAATCCTCATGTTATTTCCTCCAATATGGGTTTCTGCAACATTCCTCGCAGTTTCCAAATAGAATTTGCGAAGGCACTCATTATCATTTAACAAGCTAATCTATTAAGCTGATCAACTTTATCAATAAATTCCTTCATATCTTCGATATAAGAATATGGCGCATATTCTGAATAAATTTCCGGATCGTCTAGAATTACGATCTGCACTCCATCCGCACGTAAAGCCTCTAATGTACCAGGCAGACACCTTGCTTCGTTTATTGATTTACAACGATAAGCAATACATCCCTGCTGGTCGAATATTTTGGCTACAATATATATTTTTTTATCTCCCATTCTCTTCACCTTCCAGTTTAATCAGTCTTTTGATAAATTCATCTTCTGTTCTAATATCACCTATCTTATACATTTCATAAAGTTTTCTGCCTGTTTCTACCTCTCTGTATTTATATATAAAACGATGACTCCATATGTTAAATTGATAATCATCAGCACACCATAATTGTACTTCTATCGGATATGCTAAATTATCCCTTTGATAATATAAATGGATTGCATGGTAGCCATGGAATCATCACTTTTGAACCTGGAACCAATTAAATTTTCTTGTATTAATATATCAATATAGCTTGCACGATATTTGGCAATATCATTTAATATATTTTCCAAAGGCGTTTCTCTTAATGAAATCTGTTTCAGGCTTTTTCCCAACGTAGATTTATATGATAGTTGATCTAATATATCTTTTGATATAAACTGATTCATAGACATGCACCACCTTTCTAAAGGCAGTATAGCATATTTGCAAAAAGAAATCATCTATAACACATGAGCTTTCACGTAATGACATAAAATATTATTGGCTATACTCATCTGCTTCCAAGACCCCTCTTTCTGAATTCCATGCATATATTAACGTCTGTGCTCTTTTTTTTATTCGGCGATAAATCAGTAAGTTTATCACAACAATTATCAAAATTAGTCAAACAATATCTCATCCACCGTAACAAACACATACCCCTCCTCCAGCAGCTCATCCACAATATCAAGCGCCGCTGTCACTGTAGATTCATAGTAATCATGCATCAGTATTATATCATTCTCTTCCGCCTTCGATACCACATTATAGGTAATATTCGCCACATTGGTAGAGCACCAGTCCAGCGGATCCACAGTCCACAAAACCGGGAACATATTCAGCTCATCCTCAATACTCTTATCCCAGCTTCCATAAGGCGGCCGTGCATAAATAACATCCTCCCCCGTAATGTTACTGATTATTTCATTTGTCCTGACCAGTTCATCCATAAATTCTTCATGGTTGCTGCGGGTCAGCTGTGTATGGTAAAAGGTGTGGTTCCCGATCAAATGTCCTTCATCGTACATCCTCTTAATAATATCCGGATACTTCTCTGCATTCATCCCTGTCACAAAAAAAGTTGCAGTCACTCCCCTTTTAGCAAGCCCATCCAATATCTGTTCCGTATAAAACGGATGCGGACCATCATCTGATGAAGTGAATATAGGGCTAAGACTGTGCCGAATAATTAGTTATAAATCCATCTTCGTAATTCCATTCTACTTCCATTCGATTATCGGGAAAAATGATGATCTTCTTTATCATATTTCCAAGAAAATCATTTGCGCCGGATGTAATATCAAAAAAATCCACCAATCGCTTTTCCGAACATAAATACTTAACTTTTTCCTGCTTCCTGCCAATCTCTTCGGACAAAGTATCAAGTTGTGTCTGCAGTTTGGCAGCTTCTGTTTCCAAGTCATATTTCTTATCACAATATTCCTCCTTTCCAACGCCAGCCTCAAGACATTGTTCGTATAACCGCATCTTCTTTCCCTGCAGTCCGCCCAGTTTCTTTTCCAGCAAACTCTTCCGCCGCTTACACTTGTCGATTGTCATGGCGCAGCAGGACTCTAAAGACTGTTCTTGGAACATTATACAATGCTCCTGCCAGATTTTCAGAAGCACATCCATCAATATTTCTTTTTCTATCCTATTATCATTACAGGCATTTTCCTCCAATAATCCATTCTTCTTACACAAATAGTAAGGCTTCCTGGTTTTCCGCAGTTCCATTCTATAACCACAGCAGCCACAGAATACAATACCTCTGTTAACCCTTGTACGGTCATACTTTGCCGCCTTCCCTTTCCTTATGCACTCATTTGCCTGCGCAAACAGCTCTTTGCTGACGATGGCCTCATGGTGCCCCTCGAATACAAGCCGCTTGTCCACTGGCTGCTTTATTTTCTTCTTATTTCCAACTTGTGTACGGGATGTTTTCCGGTAAACCATGTCGCCCTTATATACCTCATCGTGTATAATGGAATGGATTTTATTATGGTTCCAGAGATTGTTATTATAATCTCTGTTCAGTTGTTCCCCCTTTAACTGCTTATAAGCCAGCCTGGTCAAAACACCTTCCTGATTCAGCTCTTTTGCAAGCATACCGGCTTTTTTTCCCTCTGTAATCTCCCGGAAAATACGCTTTACCACTGCTGCTGCATCTTCATCTATTTCTATCCCTTTTCCATCAGCAGTTTTACGGTAGCCATAAACAATACATCCCGTATAGTAGGTTCCCCTGCTCATGCAAACGTCTATTCCGTTTTTTATTTTTCCCGATAAATCCCTGCTGTACATTTCATAAATGAAATTCCTGAATGCAGCCTCTATACCCGCAGTCCTGCCTGTATATTCCTTGCTGTCATATCCATCGTTAATACCAATAAACCGGATTCCCATAGAAGGAAACAACTGTTCCAGATAGTTCCCAACCTCAAGATAATTCCTTCCAAAACGTGATAAATCCTTTACTATAATACAATCAATCAAACCTTTCCGACATTGCTCCAACATCTCCTGAACTCCCGGTCTGTTAAAATTCATACCGGAATATCCATCATCCACGAATTCAATTATTTTAGCATTTTGGAATTCTTTATGTAATGTCAGATAATAGCGGATATAATTTCGCTGATTGATAATACTATAACTTTCTCCCATGGAATGTTCCTCTTCCATTATTCTGCCCGAATCCCTGTCTTCATTTGACAAACGAATATAAATAGCCACCCTTTCTAATGTAGTCGGGTCAACAGTGCGTATATCAATATTTTTAAGTGCTTCAATATTCGGGGTCATCATTCAGTCCTCCTTTCCTTGATTATTAAATGATATGCTTGCTCTGCTTGTCTGCATTACTTCAATGTTGAAGCGCTACGAACAATAAAAAGTGGCTTATCCCTTGCAGATAAGCCGTTTTTGAGGTATTGGTCAGTATTAAGTTGTAATTACGTTCTATATATATGTCGAAACAGTATCTCATATGAACCATCTTCCTCAACCATCCCTTCTGCTGTAAATACTATACTATTTATATTGAACCATTATCTTTCCTCCTCGTGATTATTTACAGCAAGGATTGCGGCTCCTGCCCATCCTAACGCCCCAATACCTATCAATGCTTTCTTGGATACAGCAAAGCATGCAATTACAAAACTGATAAGCGGTTATTATACTGCGTCAAAGTCTATTCTCATAAAAACTGTATCATTAACAGGACTGTCGTTATATGGCGGTATCCTATAAAAACCTTCCTTTTCGTATAATTCTAACGCATCTTTTAAGGCAGGAAATGTATCCAACAGCATACATTGATATCCTATTTCTTTGGCATCTTTAATAATAAGTTCAACCAACAATTTTGCTATCTTATTGCCCCTAAATTTTGGTCTAACATAAAGCCTTTTCATTTCGCATTGTGTTTCATTGATTGGTTTTAAAGCGATGCAGCCGGCTACTTGATTGTCTAAATAAGCAATATAAAGTCTCCCATTTGGCAGTCCATATTTTTCATTGAGATTTTCAATTTCATCACCGTAATTTTGAAGCTGTAAATAATTTTGAAATTCATTTTCTAAATCGATAAGCAATTTTGTATACTCTTCAAATAGCTCCTTTATACTATCCATTGCCTCATATGCAAGCTCAATTTTTAAAGACATTTTACAGACCTCCGCTAATATAAATTGAATTAAGTCTATATGACACCGCAGACATCGGTAGCGTGGTTAATAAATATACCGCAAGTCACGCTGTCGATCTGTTGATTTCCACTTACAAATGCTTTTAAACGTACTCCTGTTGCGAGTTCATCCCATGATAATTTATCAAATTCAATTAAATAACTCATTCATCCTATCTCCAAGCATCCGTTTTCATAATGTAGAATATCTATAATTACGACATTACCACAAAACAAGAGGATTATCAACATCCCTGAAAAATCTAACACAATCCCCTTTTGAAATAGAATCCACTCCATCGTTTACAGTAATAAACCTAACATGATAAAAAGGAAATAGCATGGTACCACACCAAAATTTTAATAAATGATTACTCATCTAAACTTGGTACACCCATGCAAAGAGCCTGCTGCCTTTTACTTTTTTATATTTTGAACCTTCCAAAACAACTCCTCGCTGATAATCGCTTCATGGGTTCCCTTAATAATAATCCAATCCTCTCTGCCAATCCGATGTCTTTTTTGTCCTTTATAAAGAGCAGACTTTGTTTTACCCCTTACCATATTCCCCAGATAAACCTCATCACGGAGCATATTTTCTATAGAGTGTCTTTTCCATGGGATCTCTTTCCGTTTTTCATTTCGTATTATGCCTTTCTCATACCGATAAGCACTAGGAGACAGGCTCCTCCTTTCATTGAGCCTTCTGACAATCTGCTGATAGCTATCACCTTTAGCCCTCATCTCAAAAATTTTTTTCACTACAGCAGCCGCTTCCTCATCAACTTCCAGGAAACGCCTCTCATCCATGGAGTGCCTCCCATCCATAGAGTACCTCTCATCCATAGAATGCCTTTCCGTCACAACCTTTTTATATCCATAGGGTGCCACACCACCGGCATAATGTCCGGTTCGTATACCGGATTCTATAGATGAACTGATTTTTCTGGAGATATCTTTTGCATATATATCATTTATAATATTTTTAAGAGGAATCATGATATCTTCTTCCGTAGTGCCTGTTTGAAGAGAATCCACTCCATCGTTCACAGCAATAAATCTGACATGATAAAAAGGGAAAACTTTTTCCAGGTAATTTCCTGATTCCAGATAGCTGCGCCCCAATCGTGATAAATCTTTAACTATAATACAATTAATTCTTCCAAGCTTCATATCTGCTATCATCTTTTGAAACGCCGGCCGCTCAAAATTCGTACCACTATACCCATTATCAATATACACCGAATATAAATTAAATTCCTCTTTTTCAGAAATAAAATTCTTTAATACAGCCTTTTGATTCAAAATGGTGTTAGAATTATTTTTCCCGCCATCCTCTTTTGAAAGTCTGATATACAGGGCTGTGGAACAGGTTTTACTCTCGTTCCTTTCTATTTCCGGACTCTTCCCGTCAGGTTTCATTCCTGAGGTTGGAAAGTTCCTCGCTTTTCTTGCCATATATCCCTCCTTCTTTCACAAGTTTTTGATATGATATCGCTGGAATACCTATATCGGAATTCACAAATTATTAACCCATGTATCCTGATAGCGGAAAACAATTTCTATTCTACACTTCTCAAAAATATAAATCCGGTCAATCAGCCGGACGATCAGACTTCTTGTCATCTCCGGTATATTTCCATGTATGAGAAATTGGTCCATCCTCATAATCTTCTCCTGCTTACATTCCAAAAGTATAGCTCTTTTATGTTCCAACCCTGTTATGGCATTCTGCATATCCATACAACGTTTATCCATTTCGGATTGAAATAAAATAAATTCCTGGTTTGTTAAGATTCCTTCCTTCATATCCTTATAACTTTCCAGCTTCAGGCGGTTATATTTATCAATATTCAATTTGTGGTCTTGCACCAATCTGTCAATGGCAGCCGCATTTTTTTCTCTTTCCGGAACATGCTTCAAATGAGTCCCCGCATTTTTCCAATCCGGTAAATATCGTATATGTATTTGAATTGTTTTCATTACTGCATCATTCAAATCTTTTTCCGGAATCCGATGGCTGCAGCAAAAATTTTTATCTTTCTTGTTTCCTGAGCATATATAATATATATATTTTTCCTCACCCTCCGGCACTGTTTTCCTTACCATGCTGCATCCACAGTCAGCACAGAAAAGATATCCGGAATATACAGATATTTCATTCCTTCCATTTTTCATTCGTGTATCACGCTTCATCAATTCCTGTACCAATTCAAAATCAGCGGGAGCAATAATTGCGGCGTGTGCATTTTCTATTCTGATCCATTCCCTTTCCGGCTTCTTGTACCTGGTCTTGATTTTATAATTAGGGGTGGTTTCCTTTCCCTGAATCAGGCATCCGGTATATACCTCGTTGGAAAGGATCCTGTTTAAAGTGACTGCAGACCAACTTGCTGTTGCATGGGTTTGAAAAGCTGACTTATAGCCGCTTCCCTGTTCCATTTTATACTGCGCCGGAGAGGATATACCCCATTCATTAAGCTGATTTGCTATGGCATTTTGGCTCATACCAGCTATTTTCATCTGAAATATTTCTTTTACAATTTCTGCTGCAGCAGGATCTGTCTGCAGCTGTTTACCACCTTTTGCCTTACAATAGCCATATACCGGAAAAGCACCGGTAAACTCACCATTTTTTCTCTTTATATCCAAATGGCTTCTGATTTTAATGGAAATATCCCTGCAATAGGCATCATTCAGCAGGTTTTTAAATGGCACTATGATGTCATTTACAGCTGCTGCTTTATCCATGCTGTCAATATTATCATTAATGGAAATAAATCTGATACCCAGTGCAGGGAAAATTTGCTCAATATATTTCCCGGTCTCAATATAATTTCTTCCCAGACGTGAAAGGTCCTTAACAATAATACAGTTAAATCTTCCTGCATTTATCTCCGCCATCATTTTCTGAAAAGCCGGTCTGTCAAAATTGACACCACTATAACCATCATCAATGAAATACCGTATCTCCTCCATTTCTGCTCTTCCCTTTAAAAAAGCTTTCATGTAGTCCTTCTGATTTTCAATGCTGTTGCTATTCATTTTTCCTCTTTTTGAAACATCTTCATCTTCTCTGGATAACCGCAGATAAATGGCACATTTCCATGTATTCAAACTACCGGCCCGGGTATGCATAATCCATTCCTCCCTGTTATGATTAATTAATCATATGCTTGCCCTGTTTGTCCGAATTCGTCCGCATTACAGTTGTTACTAGTCATTCTGCCTTTCCGGAATAGTACTTTTTTCCTCTTATACCATTGTGTTTTAGCTCTGTTTATGCTATAAATAAAAGTGAACCTCTTACTTTGGCTTATTTGGAATTCATTACATATACGAGGTAATAAGTATGCCTGTCACATCGAAAAACGGAAAATACTTCTGGTTTTTGAATCTGCTTGTCATCATTGTGGTGGCAGGTATTTCGTTAAAAACCATATTATCAGATAAAAGAGAGTCGGATTATCTGCTCCGGCTGAATGAAGTTACGCACTATGTCACAAGGGGGTTTGACATAGGGGACGGACTGACCGATGCCACGGAGGTTCCTGCAGGCAGGAATGTTGGTGCGGATTTGCCTGAAAGCGGCGGTCATACCTTTATGGTGCCCGGAGAGCTGCCATACATGGAGTTTACAATAACAGCGAAGTTTGATTATACAGCGCAATATGATGCACTGCAGGCTCATTCGGGCGCCATACCCGGAATCATGCTGCCCGGACTTGGCGACAGTTATGAAATTTATCTGAACGGTCAATTGGTTGCTTCAGAGTGGCATGTGGACAATGGAACCATCACATCTCACAGACTGGCGCGCAGTACTGTGTACCCAATAAACCCCGGCTTTTTCGTTCGCGGCGATAACACACTCACATTCCGCATATATGGTGATCCCACAACTGTTGATACGGGACTGACAGTTACTGACAAATATATAATTGATGATTTTCAGGTGTTGGGCCGGATTGACTATTCACAGACCGCCTTCGCCGGAATTTACCTTGCCGTTGCTGTTACATTTTTAGTGTTCTTCCTGCTGTACAGAGAGAAAAAACTTAATCTGTGGTTCTCTTTAACCTCTCTGTTTCTGTCACTGTATGCTTTTTTCAGAGCCGGTGCATTTCAAAGTATTATTCTGAATTACGCACTGGCGCTTCGTTTGGAAATTTTCTCCTTGTTCTCATTTATGTACTTTAATACGATTCTGATATACACCTGCGGTAAAGATAAATTCAATCTTGTCATGAAGGTTTATACAGGAATTTACGCATTGTTCTGCATCGCTCTGCTTTTGCCCGGACACCAGTTTGTACTTGACCTGATTAAGGTATATGTAGTCTTGTTCGTACCGACTATTCTATATGTCTTTGTGTCCTCACTGTGCATTCCCCTTGTGAGAGAAACGAAACGCATAAGGAGTGAAGGCGGTTCATCTCCTGGTTGTCTCCTTTACGCCTTGTCCGGCACCCTCTGCGGCAACATGCTGATTGGGTCATGTCTGCCGATTATACTCTCCATGTTTGACCAGATATCATATGTTGTTTTTTCATATCAGGAGGTTCTGTTATCGCAATTCGGCTTTTTATTCTTCTTTGCAAACGTTACGTTCGCGCTTGCATCTGATATTGCAGAAATAAACAGCAGGCTGATCAGGGTCAGCAGCGAGCTGCGTGCGCATATCAGCGAACGGGAATCCCAACTTGTGCAGAAAAGCGGAGAGATTGAGGAGGTAAAAGCGGAACAAAAGAAATTTCGTGAAGCTGTGTCAAGAGAAATACGCGTACCGCTTGGAGAAATTATCGGTTCCATTGAACTGCTGCTATTACGTGACGGTAAAACGGCGGACACGTCAAACTGGCTTAACCGCTTACTGGAGATGGAGCGTAATCTACGTAAAAAGCTGGAAGATTTTCTTGACGATAAAACGGCGTATCCGGATATACCAATAACTGCAGATGCTTTCAAAAGCACAGACATGCAGTCCGGTACAGCCTCAATATGGTCAAACCCCGGCGGAACGCGTCATTTATTCGTTATTAATCCCAAATCCTTTGTCAGGCTGAATGACCTGAAGGATTTCCTTTTGAGTGTTGAGATGTGCTTTTCTGTGGGGCATCGGGCGGAATACAGAGTCTATATTTCGCGCTACCCCCGTGACGCGTATTCAGCGGTATACAGATACCTTGCTGCAGCGCCAACCGACGAGACTGTGCGTGTATACGCTGTCGGAGGCGATGGCATATTATTTGACTGCTTAAATGGGATGGCTAAATTTCCAAACGCAGAGCTTGCGCCCATCCCATACGGCAATACAAATAACTTCGTACGTTCGTTCGGCGCCGGGAATATGAAGCTGTTCCGCAACATCAAGCTGATGAGCAAGGCACCGGTACGGCTTACGGACATGATTCTTTGCGGTGAGCAATATGCCTTATGCAGCTGCTCCGTTGGTATTGAAGCATCAGCCGTACATGCTTTCTCAAAATTGACTGCCCTATTCAACTCCGGCAGGGTACGGCGCTTTATTCCGTTCTTATATAAATGCGGCGCATTCATATCACTGCTTGACGATTCCCGGAACAATATGAGCTATCGGCTTACGTTTGACGGCAAAGACTACTCCGGCGATTACCATTTTGTACATATCAGTAATACAGGACAAAACGGCGGCGGCTGTATTCCCGATCCGCTCGCCATTCCCGACGACGGCATCCTTGATGCCATAACCTGTTTATCAACCTCCACGCTGCATTCACTACGCATGCTGCCCGCATATACTTCGGGGAAATTTTACAAATTCCCCAACCACATGAAGCATTACAACCTGAAGGAATTTCATTGTGAAAGCGATGATTTGATGCATATAATACTGGATGGCGAAACCTTCTACGCCCATGAGCTTGACATGAAAATACTGCCAAAAGCAGTGAAAATCGTATCGCCAAACGGTATTGGATTTGCTGATTATTCACAAATAGTAAAAGGAGCTTCGAAATGAAAGAAAATACAAATTTACAATATCGGTTTGCAACCTTCTTTGCGATTTTTGCTCTCATCTCGTACGGCTTGCTGCGTTTTATTGAAAACAGATCACATGGCGCCCTGTCCGACCATGGTCTCATATCTTTTTACTTAAGCATCTTTGCGGCGGTTTTGGTTTTCGCAGAACATCTGCTTTTACGTAAATTCAGCATCATTCCGTTTATTATCGTTTCAACGATGAACGTGTCAATGACAGCAGGCGCATATCTGACAACGGAGTGGGATTATTACTATCTGGCTTCGCTGGGTATGATCGGTATTATATGTCTGTACGGCAAAATCCGATCGCTGATTCTGTATCAGGCTTCGGATATTGCCATAAATATCTGCATATTTTTATTTTTGCTGGATGACACACAGGATGGTTTTAAAGAGCACATGTTTCTATCTTTCCTCCTTTACCTTTTCGGTGCGGCATCACTGATTATCTTGTTTTATCGCGCCAATAAAAAAGAGAGCGCCGCCCAGATCGGATTACAGGCTTTTTCATCACTCCTCGGCAGCACACCAAACCTTATGGTAATTATTGACGACAAGAGGAAAGTACGTTACATCTCCACACCTTTGGCAAAATTCGCAGGGATGGATGAGAAAGCGGCAATCGGAAGACCTCTCATTGACTTATTCAAAGCAGAAAATCTGAAACTGATGTTTGCAGATATTCTTGATACAGACGAGTTCTACTCTGCAACCCGGGAGATCGAAATGAACAATGAGTCCCGCTACTTTAAGATAATTGCCGACAAACTATCCAACAATGACACAGGTATGTTTATTGAAATAACAGACATGACAGAAATCGTCCTTGCATCCATGGAAGCGGATGAAGCCCGTAAGGAAGCAGAAGCAGCGAACAAATCGAAATCAGCTTTCCTTACCACAATGTCTCATGAAATCCGCACACCCATGAACGCCATAATAGGCGTCTCGGAAATTCAGCTCGCACGGGAAAATCTGCCGGACGATATTGCACAGGCATACAGCCAGATCCATACATCCGGCCACGGATTACTTGGCATTATCAACGATATTCTGGACCTGTCTAAAATAGAAACAGGTAAACTGGAATTACGCCCCACTGACTACGATATTGCCAGTCTGATTAACGATACCATACAGCTTAACATTGTACGTATTGGCTCGAAACCCATCAACTTCTTTCTTGAACTGGATGATGATTTGCCTGCAAGAATGATAGGCGACGAACTGCGGCTGAAGCAGGTGCTCAACAATATTCTCAGCAACGCTTTCAAATACACCGACCAGGGAACTGTTAAACTCTCTATTTCCCACCGCACCTCTGAACGCGGTATTTACCTGACCCTCAAAATCTCAGATACAGGTCAGGGCATGAAGCAGGAAGATCTGGCAAGATTATTTGAAGCATATACACGCTTTAATACGAAGGAGAATCGTTACAAAGAGGGTACAGGGCTTGGCATGAACATTACCAGTAAGCTTGTCAAAATGATGGACGGTAATATTGAAGTTGACAGTGAATACGGCAAAGGAAGCACTTTTACTGTAACTGTTTTACAAAAGCCGTCAGAAGACAAAGCCGTTGTTGACCCTGTGCTTGCGGAAAAACTCTGCAATTTTACATACGAACCTGACCACAGAAAAAGGACCATTCAGATAAAACGTGAGTATATGCCATACGGCAGTGTCCTTGTTGTCGATGATGTGGAAACCAATCTATATGTTGCCAGGGGCTTGCTCGCGCCCTACGGACTGGCAATTGATACAGCAGCAGGCGGACTGGAGACTATTGAAAAAATTTCCCGGGGAGCAGCATACGATATCGTGTTCATGGATCATATGATGCCGCAAATGGACGGTGTGGAAACCACCCGCTGCCTTAGGGACAGCGGTTATTCAGGAATAATCGTTGCGCTTACAGCCAATGCCATAGCGGGGAATGATAAATTCTTCAGGGAAAACGGATTTGATGATTACATTTCCAAGCCGATTGACATTCGACAGATGAACGCCGCCCTAAATAAATATGTCCGCGACAGACAACGACCGGAAACCACAAAAAATACTAAAGCACAAACAGACACAATACCCCAGACAGCTCCCGATCCCACAGACACAGACATAACCCTGCTTAAATTATTCAAACACGATGCCGAAAAAGCAATCATAACACTCACCGAGTCCCACCGGAGCGGTGATTACAAATCATTTGCCACCGCAGCTCATGGTATAAAAAGCGCGTCTGCAAACCTTGGTGAAACAAAAATATCCCACCTTGCAGAATCGCTGGAAACTGCCGGGAAAGAGAATAACAAGACATTTATTGATGAACACACCCCTGGGCTTATCAACGCACTGCAGATGATCATTGCAAGAGCGACCCCTCCTACATCCGAAGTACTTTCAGAAAACACCACATTTCTGCATGAAAAAATGAACCAGCTTCGAACAGCCTGCGAAAACTATGACGTTGACACAGCACTTGATTTATTGAAGCTGCTTGGCAAACAAGCCTGGAAAGCCGATACATCCGCGGCTCTTGACGAAATATCAGAAATGATACTATGCAGTGACTTTGACGAAGCAGCCGAAAAAGCGGCGGCACTCTGCATCCGCTCTTAGTTAATACCCCTAAACTCAGAATCAACAATCTGAAGTATCTCCAATACCTTAGGATCAAAATGACAGGGTTTTGTTTTTGCATCACCTGTAAGAATAATGTCCATAGCCTCCTCATGGGTAAATGCCTTTTTGTACGGTCTCGTACTTTTCAACGCATCGTAAACATCCGCCACAGAAACAATTCTTGCAGCAATCGGTATATCTTCACCTTTCATTCCATGAGGATATCCTGTTCCGTCATACCTCTCATGATGGCATTCGGCGATCTCTATGGCTACACTCAATCCCCCTGCCTCACTGCTATCTGTAAGGAAAGCCTCCGTTTTACGCAGTAAACTCGCTCCTTCAAGTGTATGCGCCTTTATGGTATCAAACTCTTCCGGTGTAAGCGCTCCTGCTTTATTAAGTATGACATCAGATATGCTGATTTTGCCCACATCATGCAATGGAGAGTATAATGCGATTTGATCCGCCAAATCAGGTGTCATGATATCAGGATATAATGTCAGCATCTTTTGGACCAATATCCTGGTATAATCCTTTATTCTCTCAATATGGCTGCCTGTAACCTTATCATGGCTCTCAGACATCAGCGACATACCCATAATAATGGCTTCACGTGATGCGGCAAGCTGTTTTGTCCGTTCTTCAAGCTGCATCGTCCTCATATATACCAATGACTTCAGACTGTCCCGATATGCTTTCATCTCAAGATGATTACGTACTTTGATTCTGGCAATCAACGCATTATAAGGCTTTTTAATGTAGTCAACCGCTCCCATCCGAAGCCCCTTTTCTTCCGAATTCTCATCATGCTCGCCGGTTACAAAAATAACCGGAATAGTGGACAAGTCTTTATCTTCCCTCATGAAACGTAATACTTCAAACCCATCCATTCCAGGCATATAAATATCCAACAGCACAAGATCAGGGATTCTGCACTGCATCTGCTCAATCGCATTCTCTCCGCTGTCTGCCGTCATAATATCATAATCTTCTTCCAAAATATTAGAAAGCATTTCAATATTCAACATCATATCGTCAACAATTAATATTGTTTTATCCATTTTTATACCCCATGCACGCTTAATGCGACCTTTTTCAAATCAATAAATTGATTGAACTTTTTCAACCTATGAACTGAACTTTTCCAACCTTCCAATCATGCCGCCCCCAGCGGCACAACCAGTCCTCACGATATTATACCATATAATAGGTACAGGCTGCAATTACTATAAAAGTTCCTATTGTAAACAGTTGATGTGTTTTACAATAGGAACCATAACTACATTATTACTATGATGATACTACTTGCTGATCAGATTAAATTCAGCCACCAGTTCATTCATAGTAACTGCCTGTGCAGACAATTCTTCACTGGTTGCAGAGCTTTCTTCTGCCAAAGCAGCATTACTCTGTACTACCGATGAAATCTGTTCTACACCCAGGTTAATCTGAGCCATTGCTTCAGATTGGCTTTCGGAAGCAATCATAATATTCATTGAGCCTTCTTTGATCTCATTAATACTGCTTCTTACATTATTCAATGCTTCAGCTGTAGACGCTGCAATCTTATTACCGGATTCTACTTCTGCTATTGAATCACTAATCAATTTTCTGGTATTGGCAGCTGCTTGTGCACTTTGCTTAGCCAATTCACTGATTTCGCTTGCAACCACTGCAAAACCTCTGCCGGCTTCTCCTGCACGTGCTGCTTCAATTGACGCATTCAGGGACAGCAGATTCGTCTGTGATGCTATGTTCTCTATCGTTTGGATAATCAGTTCTATCTGTTTTGATGTTTCACTGATGCGTGTCATTGCCTGCACCATTTCATTCATTCTTGCACTGCTTTCCTGTGCACCATTATCTGCTTCCTGTGCTTTCGTGCTTGATTCCGCACTGGCTTTGGCATTCTGCTCAACCTGCTCTGTAATATCACTAATCGTTGCCAACAGTTCCTGTACTGCTCCTGCCTGTTCGGTTGAACCTTCTGCCAGAGACTGTGAGGTCTGTGCCAACTGCTCGGACCCCTGGGAAACCTGCTGTGAGGCTTCCTGAATCGCACCTATGGTTTCATCCAGGCTCAGCAGGGTATTAATCAATCCGTCTCTTAACGGTATAAAATCACCTTTGATCTCTACTCTGGAAGATACATCCAGATTCTTATCAGCCAGGGATTCGATTCCATACCTCAGATCATCAAGATATGACTTCTGATTCTTCACAGTATCCTTTAGCGCCGTCACAACTTCGCCGAATTCATCCACAGATTCATAATTCAGTTCAAAGTTAAAGTTACCTTCTGCCAGTTCCCCGGCTGCATTTCTGATTTGTGCCACAGGTACCAGTATGCTCTTCTTAATCTTGGAATTGATGTATAAGCCAACGATGACTGATAGTATCAGAATAACTACCATAACAATCATTAATACTAAAATTACCGTATTCAAGGAACTCATCATGGTCTCGCTTTCCGTTTTGGTTTCTGTAATTAGATCTTCCAAAGAGGCAAACGCAATATCTACCAAAGGAACCCATTCATTCACCGCATATTCATAGGCTTCATCATTTTTCAAATCCCGGGTAAGTGCCATTACCTCCTTACGTACCGGAATAATAGCGCTTATTTCAGCATCCAGCCCTGTTAAATCAAAATTGCCATTATAAACTTCCTTCAGGTTTGTAAAAGCACTTTGTAAATTTGCTGCTGATTCATCACAGCTATCTAGATACTTGTTTATTGTATCCACATCATCTTCCAGTATAGCCCAGAAGATGTATTTCTGATTCCTCTCAAAATACCGATTCATCTGATTGGCATATATTCTTGATTGATAACTTGAATCATAAAAATCCGTTACCTGATTCTTTACCATAAAAAGACCAATAATAGACGCTATGCCTGTTACTGCCAATAATGCAAGCATAACCACAAATAAAACCAATAATTTTTTCTGTACTTTTAGATTAGCAATAAATTTGTCCATACCAAACCTCCTGAATGTATGCAATTCTATCTCTAAAATTGCTAATATTAGTCTGTATACCCATTTATATAAATACCACTATGTTATTACCGCTTCCGGTTATACTTTTACACAAATCACTTTTGACATAAAAAAAGATAGTATCAGCACTTCCCTTCCTTCTTCATATATTTTCCCGCATATTCCTGTGAATTTTAATCTCTTATGTCAAACTATTCTAATGCCCATGGTATATAAGTATCATTTTCTCATAAAACATTTGTTTTTGCAATAGCAATTATACATTATTGTACGGCAAAAGGTGGTAAATTTACAGTTCAGAAGGCAATATCATGGTAAAGGTTTTACAGTTGCATCAATTTAGTCCTATTATAACCTCTCCATCAAAAGTAATCGCAATTTTTTTCAGGGATTCCCGTTCCTGACCAGCCATTTCCTCTTTCAGAATATTGCTGGTCATGCCTTCAAGTGTACCGTTTGCTGTAAGCTTGTTTATAAATACAAAAAGAAACATTATACATATGATCATATCAATAATGCATAATGCTGCCTGTTTTTTTTTCATAAGCGCCCAACTTTTTTTAAGATTATATGCTGTGGTATCATTAATTATGATAAACAGCCGGGCAGCGTTCTCTCATTATATTTTCCATTGCGCGTCTTATTCAAACTGTGCCTGATAAAGCCGGGCATACATCCCATTACTTCCCATCAATTCCTCATGTGTGCCCTGTTCCACAATTTCTCCCTGATCAACTACCAGAATCAAATCCGCATTATGTATCGTTGACAGCCTGTGGGCAATCACAAAACAGGTCTTATCCTTCATCAGCTTACGCATTGCCTTCTGAATCTGTATTTCCGTCCTGGTATCCACATTGGATGTCGCCTCATCCAGAATCAGCATTTTGGCATCCAGCAGCATGGCGCGTGCTATGGTCAGCAGCTGTTTCTGCCCTTTTGAAATATTGGTTCCTTCATCTGTCAGCACCGTGTCATAACCCTCAGGCAGGCGCTTGATGAAATTATGGATATGGGCGGCCTTTGCAGCAGCCACCACATCTTCATAAGCGGCACCTTCCTTCCCATAGACCAGGTTTTCATATACCGTACCGTAGAACAGCCAGGTATCCTGAAGTACCATGGCATATGCCTTACGAAGGCTTTTGCGTGTCACGCTGTCAGCATTTTGACCATCAACCAGGATACAGCCGTCCTGGGGATCGTAAAACCGCATCAGCAGATTGATCAGTGTGGTTTTCCCTGCACCGGTTGGCCCAACGATGGCAATCAGTTTACCCGGCTGGGCAGAGAAGCTCAGATCATGGATAATTGTCTTTTCCGCTTTATAACCAAAGTCCACATGGGAAACTTCCACCTTCCCTATTACCTGGTCCAGATCAGGAGCCTTAGCCGCGTCAGCTGTCTCCGGCTCCTCATCCAGCAGACGAAATACCCTTTCCGCCGCCGCCATGGCCGACTGCAGCTCACTCATAATGTTGGCTGTTTCATTGATCGGTCCGGAAAATTTACGGGAATACAATACAAAAGAAGAAATATTCCCGATACTCATACTGCCTGCCAGATACAATAACGCACCAAAAACACTGATCAGCGTCAGAGACAGATTGTTCACAAAGTTAACCATGGGTCCCACTATGCTTCCATAATATTCCGAGCGGTAATAACTGTCCACAGCTTCCTTATTCTTCACATCAAACCGCTTTATCGTATAATCTTCCCTTCCATATGCCTTAAGTGTCTTCTGGCCGGACACCATTTCCTCCGCAAATCCATTCAACTCTCCCAGTCTGGCCGAACGCTCCCGAAAAAGCGGCCGTATCTTTGCTGTAATATATCTTGTGATCACGATTGACAACGGTACCGTAATCACAAATACCAGAACCAGCTTCGGTGAGATCGTCAGCATCATTACAAGGGCACCCACCACTGTAGTAACCATCGCAAGCAGCTGCACCACATCATTTGACAGGGAAGAGTTCACCGTGTCAATATCATAAGAGATACGGCTGATAATATCACCTGTCTGGTGTACATCGAAATAACCCACCGGCAGCGACAGCAGCTTCTCAAATACATCCTGCCGCATCCGGTACACAACCTTTCGGCTGATGGTAATCATCAGAACCTGCAGACCATAAGACATTATGGCTGAAATAATATAGAATGCTGCCATCCAGGCTGCATAGTAAAACACCCTTGTAAAATCCACAGCACCCTTCCCGGTCTCAATCGCTTCTATGGCATAACCCGTCAGCCGGGGACCGATCAGGGAAAATATATTGTTTCCAAGCGTACAGAGCATGGCAGCCAGCAAAAGCCACTTATATACCAACATATATTGTCCCAGACGTGTCAGCGTCTTTTTAGAATATCGTTTCGTAGCACTCACCCTCCCTTCAGATAACCTCACCCATCTGCGAATGGCTGATGTCACGGTAAATACTGCAGCTGTCCATTAATTCTTCATGGGTTCCGCAGCCAATCATTTCCCCGTCTTCAAGGACCATGATATGATCTGCATGGCGGATGGAACTGATACGCTGGGCCACGATTACCAGCGTGGTATCCTTCATATGCTCCCTTATCTCTTTACGAAGCGCCGCATCCGTCTTATAATCCAGGGCACTGGAAGAATCATCCAGAATCAGTATCTCAGGTTTGGAGGCCAGGGCTCTGGCAATCAATACCCTCTGCTTCTGTCCGCCGCTCAGATTCGCTCCCTTGATATTCAGGGCATCTGCCTCCCTGTCTTCCCTTTTATCCACAAATTCACTTGCCCTGGCGTGCAGCAGGGCTTCCTGCACCTGTTTTTCAGTCATTTCCCTGCCAAGAGTTACATTGTCGGCTATGGTATCCTCAAAAATCGTATCATTTTGAAATACCACCCCGAATTTCTTTTTCAGCTCCTTAGGCCGGTAACTGCGTACATTCTTTCCATCCACATACACGGCTCCCTCATCCACATCATACAAGCGCATCAGCAGGCTTACCACTGTGGATTTTCCCGAACCGATTTCACCGATGATTCCCAGTGTTTCCCCCTTTTTAATGTGAAAGCTTATATCTTTCAGATTCACCTCTCCCTGCTGCAGATAGGAAAAGGTCACATTTTTAAATTCTATTACATATTGTGTATCTGCTTTTTCCTTCTCTTCCCCAGGGCTTTCCATACGATAAACATCATTGATCTCCATTTCATCCTGTGCATCCAATACTGCTGCTATACGGTTTCCGGATGCAATGGATTTTGAAAGCATTTCAAACATATGAGACAGGAAGATCACCGCATTCAATATAATTGTAAAATACGTGGTAAATGCCAGTATTTTTCCCACCTCGGTACTTCCGTTATTTACCCTTATGGCCCCTGTTATGATGACACACACCAACCCAATATTTAAAAGAATATTCAGAGAGGGATTAATCGTGGCCATTAACATTCCTGTCTTTTTCTCACGCTCCACTACCTCGCTGTTTATTTTCTCAAATTTTTCTGTTTCATAATCTGTTTTGGAAAGTGCCTTGATCACCCGTATTCCAGCAATATCTTCCCTGACCATACGCACAAAACGGTCTGTTGCTTCCTGTATTCCGGCATACATGGGAATCGTCTTGTGTGATACACTGTAAAGGATAACCACCATAAACGGCAGTACCGCTATCAGAACCAGCGCCATAACCGGATCCAGGGTAAAGGTGATAATGATCCCACCTATCAGTAAAATAGGCGCCCGTACCCCCAGACGCTGGATCCTGCCCAGCATCTGATGCAGATTATAGGTATCCGTAGTCAGTCTGGAAATCAGGGACGGTTTGGTAAAACCATCTGTCTGGCGGCTGGATAAATGCATGGTTTTAGAAAACAGGTCATGACGGACCGTTTCCGTTATATCACTTGCCACCCTGGAAGCCATTCTGTTGGCAATAATATTGCACAATACCGCCATCAGGGAACATCCCGCCATAATCACACCCCATCGGACTACCAGATCCTGCCGTCCATAGGGAATTATATTGTCAATGATATGTGCCAATATGTAGGGAATAAACAAGTCCATTATTGTACCGACAAATTTTATCAATAAGCCGCTCCCCATTCGGGGATAATATGGCTTGATATACTGCTCCACGATCCGTCTCATTCAAACACCCCCAGCTTTTGCTGCTTATACAAACCGGTTTTTCTCCCTGTCATAATAATAGTCTATTTTACTTAATTTATCAGTAATATCCTGTTTTCTCACATCCAGATCCTCACACATGGAATCCAGATCCCTATAAAAATCCCTCAGCTTCATATTTACATAACTTAATAACATTACCGGTTCTTCAGGCATGACAAACACTCCTTTTCTTAACTTTCGGTACAGCCTTATTCACGTTTATTCGACTTCTTATGTTATACTTTATCTTTCTCCCACGATATGCTAATATAGAGTAGGTGTGAGAATCCCCCCTGATTTAATCAGGATATACATGGGGGGTAAGGTTGAAAAAGTGCATTTCAACCTATTGATTTGAGCGCGCGCATTGTGAACAAGTTCACATTAAGCACGCATGTGTATAAAATGATAGATCAGGAGCCGGTCATTATGAACAGAATATCAAAAAACAATGAAAAAAGCAAATCGTTTCCAATAAAGCGCCTTTTATTTTGTAATATACTTATTATTATATGTTTTCTTACTTTTATTATCCTATACCGATTCAGCAGCAAAACGCCCGAATGGCAGGCGGATTTGGACAGGTTATATACGGAAGATTACCAATGCATAGCTTTATCCATGTTCTCTGCTTTTTATTTTTATGAAGATGATTTTGAATACTATCGGGCTCTTACTACGGTCAAGGCTGATTACGAATTTCAGTCCCTGAAGGAAATCTCAACCTTCCTGGAGGATGGCTTTTTGGATTCCGGTACAATATCCACGATTTATCTGGAACTTGATCCTGTTAAAATCGGGGAAAGCAATCATTATGATTCTGATGGATACACAAAAGCCCTGAACAGCCATCTGCTCCCCCTTATGGAAAGGTATCCTGATATCAACTTTGAAGTATTGCTTTCCTACCCCTCTCTTAACTGGTGGCAATCCCTTAAGGAAACGCAGATTCTTTCCGTTCAGCAAACATATCTGGATCTGGTATCTGCAATGGAAACGCTGCCAAACATAAAGATATTCTATCCCGGTCACATGGAATGGCTGATTGCCAATCCCGGCAATTATGAAACAGATCGTACCTGTAATCCGGATGTCAGCAGATTAATTATACTGTTTTCGTTTTCTGATCCCCAATACCAGGTAGATACCCTTACCATGGCAGAACATCTGTCACAGCTCAACACATTGATTGATGAAGCTGATGTTTCCCGGAACAGGGATTATTCCGATTATTCCTTTGTTTTCTTTGGAGACAGCATCATCGGTAACTATGCAGGCAGCCTTTCCATTCCCGGTGTTGTACAAGCTTATACAGATGCCCGGGTCTATAATTGCGGCTATGGCGGACTCAGTGCCTCTGAAAAGGAACCCGGAAGCATATCCTTTCCGGCTCTGGCGGATGCCTTCCTTACCGGCGATTACCTTTCAATCCCCCAGGATAAGTCGGCACACACGGGAATCATGGAATACGGGCAGTCAGAAGCTCCCGATACAGATAAATTATGCTTTATCATAAACTTTGGCTTTAACGATTATTTTAGCGGCAGTCCCGTGGAAAATAACGATTTATACGATAAAACCACCTATGCAGGTGCGCTCAGAACCGGAATCAGGAATTTACAGACTGCTTACCCTGAAGCAGAAATCATACTGATGACCCCCACATATACCTCTTATTTTTCAGAGGGAACCGAACCGGTCGGTGACGCAGGCGGTATTCTTGCCGATTATGTTGCTGCGGCGGTTTCTATTGCTGAAGAGTTTTCCATCCATCTGAAAAATAATTACGCGGACTCGGGTATCCATGCAGAAAACCACGGCTTATACCTTTCAGACGGATGCCACCCAAATGAAGCCGGCCGCTACATGCTCGGCCGGCAGATTGTAGAATTGTTGCACCAGATTTACGGTAACAGTTCAGCCTGACGGCTAAACTGTTACAATGATAGCAGATGGCTGAACTGTTACGATTTACGCTTCTTCCTGACGGGGCATCAGGCTGTTAGTGGGATGTTTATTTCACTACCGCATTCAAGTTCCCGTCTTCCAGTATGATTAAAATGGTATCTCCTGCTCTTACCTGATCTGACAGGATCAATCTGGCAGACAAGGTTTCCACATACTTCTGAATGTAGCGCTTTAAGGGC
>Ga0153941_1000184_pt1 | contig 29550 bp, 28 predicted proteins | sample TSNJ025MetaG_FD_104733 | JGI IMG/M metagenome (GOLD analysis project Ga0153941, IMG submission 104733) | Attine ant fungus gardens microbial communities from New Jersey, USA - TSNJ025 MetaG | ecosystem: Host-associated > Fungi > Mycelium > Unclassified | place: USA: New Jersey, Brendan T. Byrne...
CTGAACCAGCCGTACCGCACGGTCGCGCACCTCAGGTGAATATTTGTTCGTCGTCGTCTTGCTCGTCATGGCTCCATCCTATTTGGAAGGTGGAGCCTCCGGCAAACCCGGGGCGCTTCAGAATATGGAGTTAGCATATATTTAGATATTAATTGGACAAGCGTAATTCTGTCATTGAACTTGCTATTTTGTTAAAAGCTTGCAGAAGTTGGTCTCCCGTCTCAGCCATGAAGAAATGATCGGCACTTGTCGCGCATTTCTCCAAAACGTCTTTACCTGCAGCCGAGATGGAATTGCCGCCAGTGTTAAGGCCAACCATGTACACAATTACACCAGCATCTTTAGCAGCCTGACAGGCCTGTTTGGTGTAAGTGTTCACCGACGTAGTGCTGGTGCTGGCCCCCAACCTTTTATCTGTTGTGTAACCGAGCGATGTATAATCGCTCCATGTATTGTCACCATCCGACATAAAAACGATAGCCTTATAGTTCTTAGCTTGGTTCTGGCCAACATAGCCATAAGCCTTGGCATTTTGCGGACCGGTTTCGCTCTCTGCTTGAGTATTGAACGGGCCGTTAGGTGAAATTGTTCGCCAACCCCACATGAAAGCTGAAAGTGTGTTGGTATTGCCGTTAGCCACCAGTTTTGATATCTCGCTTTTGATAGTAGGAAGGTCCCTTGTCAATGTCATAATTGCAGTAGCATTACAATTAGCGCCAGGAGCGGAGGTGGAGGTGGGTTGCGCATTGTCATATGCGCATACCTTGGCTTTCTTCGCCCCTTTTAGCGCAATCTCTGCTCGATAAAGTGCGTCATCGAGCTGGCAACTACCACTGGTGTCGGATAGGTATCTTGGCGAAAAATCTGGAACCATATAGGGGACAAACAATGTATCCGGGATAGCAACGTCGGAAGCAACATCCATTGTAAGATAGGGCAAAGGACGCTCTTCAACGCATCCTGCCCATTCAACCTTGATTCCTCTCAAGAGATCAAATTTAGAATCGGGCAGGAAATGTGCTCCCTCAGGACGCGTGAAATGTTGCCAATGGATGGAAGACTTGCCCTTGAGATCCATAAAAGCCGCGTTAGCGTACTTTGTGCCTATCTTGACACCGGAATTAAAGGGAACCAGCGAGAATGAGACGCTATTGCTCGCCCCAGAGTCAACCATGGTCTGGACAAGCGAACTTGCTGCTGTTTTGGCTACCTGAATTTTTGATACTGATACGCCATTGGCGGTTGTCATGCTGCTCATTGAGCCTGACATATCCAGAACAATAGCAATTTCGAAGGTTTTCAAATTGAATTTGGTGCAACCATGGGATACCACCTGCATCGTAGGGTACCCGAACATTCCCATCAGTACCGTGTTGTAGCTGGCTTGAGCTGTGACGCATACGGAAGTTCCATCGGGATCAAAAACCGGTTCGCCAATGAGTTGAGCGTCAGGAATTGAAGCAGTGATATAATTTCTCAGGTCGGCTTTGGCCTGTTGTATGTTATCTGCATACGCGCTTTTAGCCGCTGCAAGTAGAGCTGCGTCGGTTGCTATCTGCAACTTGTTTTTCAATGCTGCCCCTTGACTATAATCGAGAGCTACTCCCACAACTAGGATCAGTGGAAGGGCAAGGAAAACAAACCCGATGGCAATTGCCCCAGATGCATCTTTCCAAAAATGAGCCAGTTTCTCGTTAAAAAGAGTAGACATTCTTATCCTCAACGCAAAGAATCTTCCGAAATGCAAAAAGCGCACCGTGATCAGCTATGCTGCTAGATCGCCCCTGATAAATTTGTAAAAACACAGGTATTAATAAAGCAAGGGTATAGCGTGAAAGCGGGCGGGCCCCTGGAGGCCCGTTCACTTAGAAAGTGATATGCTCTACTCCACTCTAAAGATGCTACTGAAAACGATAATTGATACCCATACGAGCTATGTCGGACTTTGCTCTGTTCCTCATATAAGCCCCACTTGGCAGGGCAAAGGTATTTGAGCCCAGGTCAACACGCAGGTACTCGCCCTTCAGAGATAAATTTTCTGTAAGAGCGTATTCCGCGCCAAATCCAGCAGCCCATCCTAAGCGTGTAAACGATTTTGAATTAGTCCAGGTGGCTTCCGGCAACAAAGTTGGAGAGGTTGTAACCCCTTCCTGGGACCTCACATTCACCTGTCCAACGGCAACACCGGCGGTACCGTATATCATGAACTCGTCGGATAGCGCATAACCGAGGCGACCACGCAGGGTACTGAACCAGTTCAGGTTTGACTTGCTACGCAGGAAACTTTGCTCTGGAGGGTTCGAATAGGCAAACGGGTCAGAAACTGACGTTTTCCAACCGCTGTTGCGGGCGGCAAATGAAATATCGACCTCCACACCATAAACAAGTTCGTCGGCTTGATAATTGTAACCTGCCTGTACACCGCCGATGAAAGATGCATCGCGATTCTGATTGTTGACCAACGATACATTTGGCACTGGTGGGGCGTTGTCTTTGGTGTATCTGTCTCTACTGCTGTTCCAGGAACTACCGATGTTTCCTCCCACATAAGCTCCAGTCCAGGAACCATGAGATGCCTCTTCGACTGAAGGTCGAAGATCAGAAAGTTCAAATCCCGTAGAAGGGAGATCTGCAGCAATTACGGTGCCTGCGACCGTGGTGGCCGCCAGGCTAAGAACCATAATCTTAAGTGATTTCATGTTGTGTTTCCAACTTAAAGGAAATTTGGGGTCGGATGTCGCCGTCGCTTGGATTTCTTACATTGACGTAATTTTAAATCACTTACATATGGTAAATTATTGGTTAACGTACGCGAAAAAAAATATCAATCTGTGTTGAGAAAATTATTTTAATTTATGCAATTTATTCAGCATTAATTATTGAAATATATGGCAATAATTTAACATTATTGATATTAATCAATAATGTTAAATTTATTTAAATTGAATCATCACACGTATTTAAATTAATTCAAATTTATCATCGACTATTGTATCGTATGCCGTATTATGCCAAAGATCGATTCGGGCGCCGCGAACTTGATTTCGTTATGTGGCGGCCTTGTTGTTTGTTTAACTCTAGGAGTTTTTGAGTATCATGAAAAAACAATTTGCACGGTTTATGACCGATGATTCGGGCGCTACCGCAATTGAATACGGCCTGATTGCATCATTGATTGCTGTAGTCTGTATTGCAGCTTGGAGTGCAATCGGCGAAAGCCTGAAGGGCCATTTTGAATATATTCAGGAAAAGCTTGAGGGTGTCACCCACTAATATCAGGCTGCTTGACGACGCGAGACTGGTATTGTCTTTGGACACGCAAGTCTCGTGTTGCTTTAATGTCTGCTGACTCGGGTCTCAGCCTTGATTGGCGCGCTCCTAGAAGTGTATTCGCGGGATGGTGGCATATCGCGAATAACTTTTTAGGAGTTTCTTGGTTCTAAAGCTGGGTAGCTGTTTTTTACATCAATGATGGAATAGTTGATTTCTCTACAAATCGAGGTGGAAGAATTGATTATCTAGAAAATGTCACTGATGTTTCGATGATCTTTGGTTGGAAAAATGGCGTTGACATTAATCGCTTTTAATATCTTCCCAGCATTGTTGGCTTTTGCCGGGGCAAAAGATCTTTTCTTTATGAGAATTCCTAACTGGATCAGCATAGGGTTGGTATGCTGGTTTTTTGTGCTTGCGGTTATTTATGGTGTTGAGATGACAGTCCTAGTCAATCATCTTGGCGCGGCCTTGCTTGTTTTGTTAGTAGCTTTCTTTCTTTTTTGCTTTGGCTGGATTGGTGGCGGGGATGCCAAGCTAATGTCAGCAATATCGCTATGGATAGGATTCAACCCTCTTCTTTTGGAGTATTGGTTGCTTTCATCTGTTCTTGGGGGTGCGTTAACTTTTGCAATCCTTCTTTTTCGCCGAGCTTCATGGTTTGTTCCTCCTTGGGGATGGTTAGAGCGTCTGCACAACAAGAAGAATGGTGTCCCTTATGGTATTGCCCTTGCTGGAGCAGGTCTCGTCTTGTATTCAAGAACTTTCATGTTCGATATTCTTGCAAACTGAATATATCATATTAAATATATTTCTATATCATAGCCAATAACTGATACACTGAGTTAAAAAAGAGACGCTTAGTATGAGCTATTCTGATAAAAATTCAAGTTTGCTTAGAATGAATAAAATTATTCTAAGCGTTTTGCCGGAGAGGGAGCTGCCATGAAGCCAGCTCGGCTTATTGTTCTTTTGCTTGGTTTATTCGCAGGTGCCGGGGCATTCTACCTGATGATGAGCAAGCCCCCACCGGCAAAACCGGTGGCAGAGGTCAAGGCGCTGCCCGTTACAGTTGACGTGCTTGTTGCGGCGAAAGATATCGCCATGGGAAATAGCGTGAAAGCGTCAGATTTGCGCTGGCAGGCATGGGCCCATGATTTTATTCCTCCCGAAGCGACGCGAAGGTCTGAGTTTCCTCAGGCAGATAGCGAATTTGTCGGGATGATGAGCCGGACTGCCTTGATCGCTGGTCAACCCATCTCCAGGAAATTGTTCATCAATGCAGGTGGCTATATGTCGGCCATATTGCCAGCAGGGAAACGTGCTGTAGCAGTTTCCATCGATAATCGTGGCACTTCTTCGGCAGGAAACTTCATTTTTCCCAATGATCGGGTTGATGTTATACACGTTGGTAGTTCTGAAGCAGATGGGCGAAGCAATGGGGGGGAATCTTCTCTGGCAGAAACCATCCTGCGCAACATTCGCGTTTTGGCGATTGGTGCTAATGTTGACAGAAAAGAGGGCACCCAGACTTCAGCAGGCGTTACCGCTACGCTTGAAGTTTCTCCTGCTCAAGCCGAGTTGATTTCAAATGCGCAAAAGGCGGGACAGCTTGTGCTCGTGCTGCGCTCATCATCGGATGTTGATGCGGATCAGCCTGAGCGAAATGTCCTGACTATTGTTCGCTTCGGTTTTTCTCAAACGAGTTCAAAACAATGAAGTCCATGGAAACTAAGCCCCACTTTTCTTGCAGACCAGTTCGGTTTCCTTCCTTGGGACAGCGCTCATGGTTGTCTCTGAAGTTTGGGACAGCGTTCATCATTGCTTTGTTTCTCTCCGTCTTCACTATTCAGCTTGGTGACGCTCAAACTGATACCGGCTCTATGACCCGAATAACTTCAAGTGGTCGGGAGGCCTCGGAGCGAATTGATCTTTCTGTCGGCAAGTCGGTGCTCATAGATCTACCACGTGATGTCAAGGATGTTATGGTTGGCAACCCGAAGATAGCGAACGCTGTCGTGCGCTCTACCCGGAATATTTTCATCATAGGGATTGCCGGTGGCGCAACCTCGGTTTTTGCGATGGATGCGCAGGGTAATCAGATCGCAGCATTTGACATCACTGTTGGAAACGACCTCAACATTCTGCGGCAAACTCTTCAGTCCGCTATGCCTGGTTCCCAGATATCTGTGAAAGCGGCAGGTGATTCTGTTCTTCTGGTTGGCAGCGTTGCATCGGCATCGGAAGCATCTCAAGCAACTGACATCGCCAATGCATTCATTAGCAACAGCGGCGGCTCTGCAAGTGGGGTGGGCAAGGTTATAAATGCATTGACTATTCGTGGTAAAGATCAGGTTATGATTAAGGTCTCCATTGCGGAGATACAGCGTACGGTAATGAAACAGCTCGGGATTGAAAACCAGGGCACTTGGAAAATCGGAGGCCTTCCGATTGTTAATTCTACGGAAAATCCATTCTATACCAGCGGGGCCGCCGCAACAGGTAACTTCTTAAGTGTGGGTGACTCAAATCGTTTTACACTGCGCGCTATGGAAAAAGCCGGAGTCATGCGAACTTTAGCAGAACCTACTTTGACAGCTATTTCTGGCGAAACGGCAACCTTTCTTGTCGGCGGAGAAATTCCTGTTCTTGGCGCGATGCAATGTTCAGGAGCGTCCTGCACCCAAACCGTAGAGTTTAAGAAGTTTGGCGTGAGTTTGACATTTACCCCCATCGTCATGTCGGAAGGCAGAATGAGTCTTCGGATTGCGACAGAAGTTTCCGAGATCGATCCTACAAATTCTATAAAAACGCTTACTGCCACTCTTCCGGGCTTTAGAGTTCGGCGTTCTGAAACCACTGTGGAACTACCATCCGGAGGGACGCTTGTAACTGCTGGTCTTATCCAGCAGCAAGGCCAGCAGTCCTTGGCAGGTTTACCCGGACTAAAGAATATTCCCATTCTTGGAACTCTTTTCCGATCACGTGAATATCAGCGGCAAGAAACTGAACTGATGATTTCGGTAACGCCGTACATCGCGACACCAATGCTACCAGGCGCAGTGAAGAGACCCACGGACGGATTTATTGACGCCAGTGATCCGCAAGGAGTCCTCCTTGGCCGCTTCAACAAAATTTACGGCACGGCACGCACGACCACCAAGGCCAAGGGAGCGGGTCCGGAAAGACTTCGCGGACGTCCTGGCTTTATTAATGACTAGGGGCGGAGACTTTTTGATGCGTCACCTTATGGTCCAGGAAGGTCATGGATTTCATTCAAAGCAAATTTTGCTGCGAATTTTTTTTGGATTGGATACAATGCGCGAAGTGTTAGCAGATGTTTTTTTTGGCTCTATTATCAAACGTAGGCATTTTTTCCAGAGTCTGCATATTCTGCTCGCCGCTGTTATTGTTATTTCTGCATCGGCCTGTAACAACAGGCGTAAAGAACTGACATCTGCCTATCCAGCTGATTATCGTGATCGACATCCAATTGCGCTCGTCGATAAGGACAGATCAATCGACATTTTCATTACTTCTGCAACTGGTCTTGACGTGCGCCAGAAACGCGATTTGAGAGACTTCGCTAATGATTACCGGCGGGGTGCAAAAAGTAGCATCACTTTGAAAGTTCCAGCTGACCCCAAAAAACCCCTGCCCTTTGAAGTGAAGAATACTCTTCGAGCTCTATGGCAAACTCTTGCATCGGCGGGCGTTCAGAGGGGGACTGTCAGGGTTCAATACTACCGGGATCAATCAGGCTATCCCGTTTCACTTCCGATCCGTTTAAGCTTCACCAAGCTCGGAGCTCAGGTTGTCAGTGAATGCGGTCAGTGGCCGACCGACATTGCAGGTGGAGATAGCCTGGAAAGCTGGGAGAATCGGCCCTACTGGAATCTTGGATGCAGCTCCCAACAAATTCTCGCTGCTCAGGTGGCAGACCCGCTTGATCTCGTTCGTGGGAGGCAGGAAGAGCGCATTGATACGGTGAAGCGCATGACAGGTGTCGAAAAGCTGCGTAAAGGGCAAGATCCCTCAACTCAGTATCGCGTGCAAAGCACGACAACTACTAATGTTCAGTGATGTGGATATGGTAATGATGAAAGTAGATATTTCTGATATTTCTCTTAATCGAGATAAAAATGTTCTTACGTCAGGAATAATTGCATCAATTCCACAGATTTCTGTTGATATTTTCTGTAAGACTCAGGAATTTACCTCATCTGCGCAAGAAGCAATCGCTGACCGGAGAATGTCAAAGGCGAATGTCAAGGTACGTACGGGAGATGTTAGCTTTGCTGTTCATGCCTATCAAAATGCCCCCTCGCCAGAGGCAATTGTTATCGAGGTTGAAGGTACAGCTAGCGGCATTCTCGATCAACTAGATGCCCTCGCTGCGGTTTGTAGTCCTGGAACAAAGGTCATCGTCGTCGGACATGCTAATGACATACTATTGTACCGGGAGTTAATACGCCGCGGGGTTAGTGATTACCTGATCAGTCCTGTCGGGGTTCTTGCACTCATTCAAGCCTTGTCAGATGCTTTCAATGCGCCAAATGCAGCACCGGTTGGTCGTATGATAGCGGTCGTTGGTTGCAAGGGAGGTGTTGGAGCATCTACTGTTGCTCATAATCTCGCATGGACCACAGCCAAAGAATTTGGCGTTGGTACTGTATTGGTTGATCTCGACATCGCTTTCGGTACAGCTGGTCTCAATTTCAATCAGGAACCTCCAACGTCAGTTTCCGATGCGGTTGCGGCTAAGGAAAATCTTGATTCTGCTCTTGTCGAGGGACTTCTGACCAAGTGCCGCAACAATCCCAATCTGAGCCTTCTCACTGCGCCAGCGACACTCGATCTTGCATGTGACTTGCCCGAAAATGCCATTGATCGTCTTGTCGAAATTTTGCGTGCTGAGGCTCCGATCATTATTTTTGATGTGCCACATACTTGGACTGCATGGGCTCGCAGGGTATTGGTTATGGCAGATGAGATTGTCATTGTTGCTGTCCCAGATTTGGCCAACCTAAGAAACGCAAAAAATATCAGTGAGGCTTTGAAGCACTTCCGACCGAACGATAGCATACCAAAGCTTCTGCTCAATCAGGTAGGACTTCCAAAGCGTCCGGAAATTGATCAGCGCGATTTTACCAAACCTTTAGAAGTAAATTTGTTGGAATCAATACCATTTGATGCGGAGTTATTTTGCACGGCTTCCAATAAAGGGCAGATGATTTCTGAGGCTCAATCTTCCAATAAGGTGGCTGAGAAATTCCTGAAAACCGCAGCAGCGCTTACAGGACGTGAAGGGGCTAAGAAAACACGTGGTAAGCTTTTGGAAACTCTTCGCAGCAAAGTTAAACTGAAAAAGTAATATGAATTAAGTGAATAAAAATTTCCTTTCCTGACGAGGGTAATAAGGGTGAAAGATGTTCGGTAGGCGAATAGTTTCCGATAGCACTAGCGCTACACAACCAATCAAGGTTGTAGCGCAAGAGAGGGGAATACCGGAGTTACAGTCGGGTAGAGAAGTATTTTCTCATGTGTCGCCAGAGATCTCAGAACAATCCGCCGCAGAACGACAAAGATCTGATAGTTATTATCAAACTAAAAGCATTATTTTCGGCGCACTCGTTGAAGCGATCGACATTGCGCAACTTACTAATCTTGCTATCGAAGAAGCTCGTCGAGAAATTCGTGGTGTTCTTAGCGAAATTATCTCGCTTAAGAACGTCGTTATGTCGATTGTTGAGCAGGAAGAACTTCTTGAAGATATCTGCAACGATGTATTGGGTTATGGACCGCTTGATCCACTTCTTGCGCGGGATGACATTTCCGATATCATGGTCAATGGCTATGATCAAACGTACATCGAAGTCAAAGGCATGACGGTGAGAGCGAACATTCGTTTTCGCGATAATGAGCAGTTGATGAACATATGCCAGCGTATCGTGACACAAGTTGGTCGACGCATTGATGAGTCATCGCCGATCTGTGATGCTCGCTTGCCGGACGGCTCTCGTGTTAACGTTATCGCCCCGCCTCTTTCACTTAATGGGCCAACGCTGACAATTCGAAAATTTAGACGCGACAAGCTTACACTGGGGCAACTTGTTCAGTTCGGTTCAATTTCTTCTGATGGTGCAGGGCTGCTCCAGATAATAGGCCGGGTTAGGTGCAACGTTCTTATATCCGGCGGAACCGGGTCAGGCAAAACAACACTCCTCAATTGCCTTACACGCTTCATTGATGCCAATGAACGCATTGTTACATGTGAAGATGCTGCAGAACTGCAATTGCAACAGCCGCATGTTGTGCGCTTGGAAACACGGCCTCCTAATCTGGAAGGCCAGGGCGAGGTCACGATGCGCGACCTCGTAAGAAATTGCCTGCGCATGCGTCCGGAACGTATCATAGTCGGTGAGGTTCGTGGCTCTGAGGCCTTTGATTTGCTGCAAGCGATGAATACTGGTCACGACGGATCAATGGGTACACTGCATGCCAATTCGCCTCGGGAAGCGTTGTCTCGTCTGGAAGCGATGATTTCTATGGGAGGATTTACGTTACCGCAGCGGACAATTCGTGAAATGATATGCGGTTCGATTGATCTTATCGTACAAGCGTCACGCTTACGCGACGGTTCGCGGCGGATAACTCACATCGCGGAAGTCATGGGTATGGAAGGCGATGTTATTATTACCAATGATCTCCTGACCTATGATATCGAGGGGGAAACTCCGGACGGATTTTTGATCGGCCATCATCGTTACGTTGGAGTTGGTCGTCCACAATTCTGGGAACGTGCTCGCTATTATGGAGAAACGGAACGTTTAATGGCTATTATAGATAAAATGGAGAAGGAGAGTAACCACAATATTTGAGGAAACTGAGAAAGCTAAAACTCTTTCACTCGTCTTACGAAAATACGTCTTTGAGTGCACAACAGTTTGAGTTTTAATACACATTGAACGGTGAGCAAGAATAATGGAAATAGGGCCTGTTGCTGCAGCTGCGTTGATTTGTGTCGCCGTAGGCTGTGTGATTTACGTCTTTGCTTATTCTTATATTTCCGGGGAAAAGGTCGCGGAGAAGCGGTTAAGGGCTTTAGCTGAACCTTTTAAACGTTCTGCTTCCAATGTGGAACATGTACGGCGTAGCCATGTCGCCAGCACCCTTAAAGAGCTAGATATCCGACAAAAGAACAAGAATAAACTGACCCTCGAAAAGCGAATTTCTTATGCCGGAGTCAGGTGGAGCAAGGCAAAATTTTTCCTTATCAGCGGTGCTATGGCTGTCATTTGTGCTGTGGCGTTATTTGCTGTTTCGTTCAAGCCGATTTTAGCAGGTGCTGGTTTGGTTGTTGGTGGCGTTGGTTTGCCGCGTTGGTTGCTTGGGTATCTGTGTCGTCGGCGGGTGAACCGATTTATTGAGGACCTTCCCGGTGCGATGGACATTATTGTGCGTGGTGTTCGTGTTGGTTTACCGATAGGCGATTGTCTGCGTACCATTGTAACAGAAATGAATGGTCCGATTCAGGTAGAGTTTCGCGGAGTTATGGAAGCGCTGACTCTAGGCGTTCCGCTCAAAGAAGCGATTTTTCGATTGCCAGAGCGTATCCCGGTGCCTGAAGCAAATTTCATTGCTATTGTTATCAGTTTGCAACAGACTGCTGGTGGCAATCTATCCTCAGCTCTCGCTAATTTGTCAACGATTTTAAGAGATAGAAAGAAATTACGGGGAAAAATCGCTGCTATGAGTATGGAGGCTAAGGCCTCCGCTACTATTATCGGCAGTTTGCCTGTTGTCGTTGCGTTACTTGTCCATATGACCACACCAAGATATCTGGAACCGCTTTGGACTACTACGGCAGGGACTTACGTTTTGGGAGGATCTGCTGCGTTGATGGGATTTGGTATTTTGGTTATGAAGAAAATGATTAATTTTAAATTTTGATGAAAAGCCAGAACATGATTGCTATAGATAATGATCTCATAATAGTATTGCTTGCTTCCGTTGCGATTATTGCATCAGTATTAACAATAGTACTACCTTTTATTCAAACATACTCTATTCAACAACGTATGAAAGCAGTGACACTGGAGCGCGACCGAATGCGCATGCGAGAGCGCGAACGCATGGCGAAAGAGCGGCAGAGGTCGCAATTGAGGCAAGAATCAAAAGCATATATGAAACAGGTTGTTGAACGCCTTAATCTCAAACATCATTTGGGCACTGGTACAGCAAAAATGCGGCTTTCCATGGCTGGTTATCGAGGGGAAAACGCTGAGATCGTTTTTTTGTTCTTCCGTTTAGCTGTTCCAGCGGGGTTATTTCTTTTTACGGTATTCTACATATTTTTTGTTATCAAACTAGATCAACCGCTGATCATTAAGGTAGGTATTTGCCTTGCTGCTGTATATATCGGAATTAAACTCCCGGAAATATGGGTTGCCAATATCATTCAGAAACGGCAGCAGTTGATTCAGCAAGCATGGCCGGATGCTCTTGATCTAATTGTTATCTGTGTCGAATCTGGCATGCCGGTGGAACAGGCTTTTCATAGAGTATCGCGTGAGATCGGAGTTCAATCTGTTCCATTGGCAGAAGAGCTGATCTTACTCAATGCAGAACTTTCATATTTACCTGATCGTCGCTCGGCTTATGAAGGTATCAGTAATAGAACAGGTTTACAGCCAGTCAAAGCGGCTTCTAGAGCTCTTATTCAGGCAGAGCGCTATGGTACGCATCTTGGCGAAGCCTTACGGGTTGTTGCTCAGGAGAGCCGAGATCAACGTATGACAGCTGCCGAGAAAAAAGCTGCGTCTTTGCCGCCCATACTCACCATTCCAATGATTCTATGTTTTCTACCGGTACTTTTGGTTATTATTGCAAGCCCGGCAGTGATCAAGGCTATGGGCTGGCAATAATGCCAAAGTGTAATTTTACCATAGGTTTGGTTTGGGCGCGTTTCTTTATCGACGGGATCTATATGTAAATGATGCCTTGCAATTTGGTCAAAATAGCAGCTTCAAACTGACTCAACTTGATTGGAGCCGCTGCTCTAGCGGGAAGTAACTATCCACATAGGTAAACTATTGCAATTCCTATCGGACCACAATGCGATTGCCAATCGCATATGGCCGCGCCCATATCGAAGCGTCTCTATGTATCTTCCGCCGCAAGTGTTTTAAATGTCCGTCTGTAAGTTGCGCTCGGCTGAAAGAGGCGAAGGAATATCTGACAAATGGCTTTTTTCCATAAAACCATTCAGAGTGGCTGGTGGAAACCGGCGATCTTTTTTGTCTTGGTCGGAATTGCGATTGGCGCTGGCATTGGAATAATGGCTTTTCGCAGTCTCGACAGGCAGTTCTTATCGGCTAAAGGCTACACAGAGGGGCGACTGCCAGTCGTTAATCTCGAGCTGTCGGCTGTGGGTTCCGATTATTCGATGACTGTCGGTGACTCGCATGCGGAGTTGTTACTGTTCCCTGGTTATCAGTGTGCAGATGGTCGCCTGAACCTGCCTATCATCGAAGGGGGGGTCAGCGGCGCCAATATCGAACTTATCGAGAGCTTTTTCGAACGGCTGCAATTTATAGACCGGCCACAGGCCATCGTTGTCTCTGCAGGCACGAATGATCTCTTCTTGAAAAAAAAGCCTCTCTCACCACAGAAACTCAGTAATTTTCAGGAGCGCGCAATGTCGCTTCTGGACAAGGTCGGGCAGAAAACCGATCGCATAATTGTCCTGGCTATTCCCCCGATGAGTGAGCTTACCGCGACAATTCTCGATGCTTCCGCAGTGGAGGTCTATTCCGACATCCTCAAGAACATATGTCAGTCTGGCAGGTGTATTTTCATTGATCCCTATGCAACCAGCCGGAAAACGGGCAGCTTCGGATTGGCGGTTGCGGGGCAGATGGCTCCGGATGGCTTGCATATGAAGTCGTATCAAACCAGCTTCGAGGCGATCCGCGATCATCTGTGTGGCAACGAGAAGCGGAAGTGAATGCCGAGGCGGGAAGCTTGACGAGTATTCGCGCCCGCGCTTTTGTGTTTTCCCCACATGCTCAAAAAACCGGGAAGCGGCCCTGTTTCAATTTCTCTTGACTTAGAGCGCGCTCTAACCGGTAGTCTCTGTTGCGTCGTGACGAGAAATGGTGCTCATGAAGATTGGTGAATTGGCGAAACTATCCGGGTTGTCAGCCCATACGATCCGTTACTACGAGCGGATCGGGTTGCTGCCGTATGCCGATAGAAACCAGTCCAGCCAACGTGATTACGATGCGTCGATCCTGATCTGGATCTCGTTCCTCAATCGCTTGAAGACGACAGGGATGCCGATCCGGGAAATGTTGCGATATGCAGCTTTGCGGGAAAAAGGCATCGGTACGGAAGCGGAGCGTCGCCAGTTGATGGAGCAGCACCGTGACCGCGTCCGCGCCCATGTTGCTGAACTTCAGGCCTGCCTTCTCGTCCTCGATACCAAGATAACCGGATATTATTCCGGCTCGCAAAAGAGGACAAAAGAACATGACGCATTGCCCGAACGCAGATCAAAGCCGCTTCGAGCGCGGCAAACGCGCGCTCGCTGAAATTGATGGAGAGACAGGAGAAAAAGTTGTCTCATCCTTGTCGGATATTGCTCCCGACTTTGCGCGCTACCTTATCGAATTCCCCTTTGGAGATATCTATTCCCGACCGGGACTTGATTTACGTGCACGCGAAATCGCAACAATTGCTGCTTTGACGGCCCTTGGCACCGCGAGCGCCCAATTGAAGGTTCACATCTCAGCCGGCTTGAATGTGGGGCTTACGCGTGACGAGATTGTTGAAATAATCATGCAGATGGCTGTTTATGCAGGCTTCCCGGCTGCGCTCAACGGTCTTTTCGCTGCGAAAGAAGTATTTGTACGACTTCCTGTCGAGTCGAAGGGGGAAGCAGCGTGAAATCCATCTTCAGTTCGGCATTCGTCTTAAGCGCTCTTTCTCTTGCCGTCGCGTTTTATTCGCCGTCCGCAATTGCTCAACAGACAAAGGTTTCAGTCGTTAAGCAATGGAGCGGATTTAACGCTCCAACAGCTATCGCATCGGGGGGTGACGGCACAGTCTATGTATCAAACTGGGGCGGCAACACAGTTGAGCGGATTGCGCCTGACGGCTCAAGATCAGTCCTATTCGATAAGATATCGTCTCCGGCGGGAATCGCCATTGACAAGACAGGAGCAGTTTTTGTTTCTTCCTATTCCGGTGACTATATCGTCCGCATCACTTCAGATGGAGCAATAAGCCGAATCGCCGAAGGACTGGCGACGCCAACCGGGATGGCTTTCTCCGCTTCAGGCCGGTTACTGGTTGCCAATCGAGCTTCTGGCGAAATTTTGTCCATCGATACCGTGACCGGTGAGCGGCGCACCCTTGCCAGTTCTCTATCGCTGCCGGTCGGTGTGGTTGAAATGCCGGATGGTAGTATCGTTACCTCACAATATGGCGGGCGGGTCACGCGTATCTTGCCAACTGGCGAGAAGCAGGAGCTGGGGAAGGACTTCGTCAGGCCGGGCGTTGGCATTCTCGCGGATGGGAATGATGCGGTTCTCGTCATCGATAATGGCGCAGGTAGTGTTCGGCGCGTATCCTTCGATGGTCAGTCGCAGGTAATCGGACAAGGCTTTGAAGGAAGTTCCGTCGCTCTTGGCCGGGCCGTGAATGGCGAATTGCTGGTTGGGGCTTGGGGCTCGGGAATAGTCTATCGCTTGATGCCTGCCAGGTAGCTGATCTCCTTATCGACGATGGCGATACTCAGTCTATCCATGCTGAGTTGCAGGCATGGATCAAGGAGCAAAGATTTGGCCGTTCAGATAGAGCGGCCAATTCTTCTCAAAATATGTTCCCTCCATTGATCCGAGTCTACGGATCGGCTTGGTCTCGGCTCCTGTTCAGGGCCAGGGCTTCTGCGGCTGCCGTCTCAATCTTGTCGGGGTAGTAGATGAAACCGGCGGTGTCGCTCATTCGTACCTGAATGTTGCGGCTTACCTCTTCTAACAGGAGACCTCTTTTCAACCATGCAATGCTTTCGGCAATGGCATCATGCGACATGATTCTGCCTGTCCGGGTTTTTATGCTGGCTCGAATATGCTGGGCGCAACGCACGCCGAAAACCTGGCCTGCGTTGAGACCAGCTCCACCGGGACGGGTAACTCGGTGCGTTCCAGCGGTTTTGCCGATTGCATAACAGCCTGGCAGGCTGCTTTGACCCCAGATATCGACCGCAACACTTCCATTCATACGGGATTTTTTCTTCATCCCGCAACGATTTTCCAGTCACTATCTGAATTGTGCCCAAATTGCTCTATAATAGTAACGATGTTTTCCGAGTGCCTGACGGGTTGGCTACTCTTCTTTCAGGAGCTCTCAAACTGACTACGGTAATATTCATACCAAGGCGGGTTGGTAGCAGAGTAGTATTTTGCGGTGATAAGGTCCGGTAGGCGAAATTTCTTGCTTCTAACTGTACCAGCAAGAGTCTAGATCGATTTATACAAGTGCCATTTTCACATTATAGGGGGAAGTCGTGTCTAATGTCATGTTGCTCTACAAGCGGGTTACTGCGCTTTCAAGGGATGACCACAAGGATTATAAACTGAAGCCGGTGGATGGATTTGAATTTGCGTCGACCACGCACTGGATGCCGGTGGCGGGTGCTGAATTTGCGCATGCCGCTCGCCATTATCCGATTGTATTCACAGGCGAAGGCGATAATCTTCGTCCTATTCTTTTGCTGGGCCTGGAAATCGGACATAACGAATATGTCGGGAAGGACAAGGCCTGGAAGCGGGATAGCTACCTGCCGGCTTTCGTGAGGCGCTATCCATTCGTGCTCGCAGATACAGGTGCGAAAGGCAAGGAACTGACGGTTTGCTTCGATGCGGATTTTCCGGGTTGGAACAAGACTGAAGGGCGGGAGTTGTTTACTGCCGAGGGTAAAAACAGCGAGTTCCTTGAGGAAATGCTGCAATTCATGAACGGCTTCAATGTCGAGATGGAACGCACATCGGCATTCGTGCGGGAACTCGGGCGATTGAAGCTTCTCGAGAAGCGTTCTGCCGATATCCGTAGCGCCAATGGCAGCACGTTCAAAGTGCAGGATATTCTCGTGGTAGACGAAGCTGCATTGTCAAAGCTTTCTGGCGCGGACCTTGAAGCGCTCAACAAAGCCGGTTTCCTCGGGTGGATATTTGCTCACCTGATGTCGCTTGGAAACCTCACCTCTTTGTTCGATCTTCACCTTGCCAGAAAAGGCGCCGAGAAGGAAAAGAAGTAACCCAAAATAAGAATGGCCTCCTCCGAAAGGGGAGGTCATTTCAGCTCTTCAGATATTTACGCACGAGAGGGGTAAAAAATTTGCCGCCTTCGCGGCTTTGTGAAGCAGCGTTTTTTTGTGGAAAAATTTAGAAAATTCAATAGTGTAACGGATGGATAAGTGGCGGTTTTCCGTCGCTCCCTTGAAACGTGTCTATTATTTCATAGTTCTTTTGTGACTGGTTCAATTGGGATTTGTGCTCGTTTCCATACACATCGGACTATCGCGAAAAGAGCTACCATTGGGCGGTCAGCCGCAGACAGAGCTTTATCCGAAGAACGGAGTGTCGATTTTCGGTTCAGGCGCGGCGAGATAACCGAAGTACGCTCTATATTTGTCGGGCGAGCCTTCAATACTGCGAGATGCCAATGGATGCCATTGATCGCAAGCTTCTCACACTTCTACAGGAGGACGCCAGCCTGTCGCTTGCCGAGCTGGCGACCCACGTTAATCTCTCAACTACCCCGTGCTGGAAACGGATTCAGAAGCTCGAAAGAGACGGATACATCGTTAAACGTGTTGCTCTGATCTCACCGGAGAAGCTGGGCCTGGGACACACGATTTTCGTTGTGGTTGAAACTGATGAATTGTCGGCGGAGAACACCCGTCGTTTTGTCAGCGAAGTGACTGCTATGACGGAGGTCATGGACCTGTATCGCATGGCCGGAGACGGGAATTACATGCTGCGGGTCGTTGTGCCTGACATGGAAGCATACGATGTCTTGCATGCGCGTTTGACAGAAGGGTTCGCCCTCAAGAATGTGACATCTCATTTCGCCATGCAGCGGATAAAGTCGACAACTGCCTACCCCGTCGCTCCTGGTCCGTCTTCGCGATAGGCTCAGACTTCAAATTCGTGATCAATCGGAACCTGCATGGCAGTCGCCAGGGCATTTGTCTGACTTGCAAGACCGATTACGGAAAGCAGGGCATTATGTTGCGCGTCAGTCATGCCCTTCGCTTTTGCCGCTGCTGTGTGGGAATGGATGCAGTAGGAGCAGTTATTGGCGGTTGATACCGCGATATAGATCAGTTCCCGGGTGAGCGGATCAAGCGGAGATTCCGCGACCATGATAACCTTCACCTGTTCCCAGATGCGCTTTAGCTGAGGTGGATCATTTGCAAGTGCTGTCCAGAAATTATTGATGAAATCCGATTTTCTGGTTGCCCTGATATCATCGAATACAGCCTTGACCTCGGGATCGGCATCCGCCTGCGAAAGGGTAAGAAGTTTTCTCGTCGCCATGATCTGATCTCCGAAGTCCATTGATCGGATGATGTAGGCCGTTCCATCGGGAATCAAGAATTATCTGACAAGAACCTGCCGCCCGATACTGGTCCGCTCCTGCCAGCCGAAGCGCTCCAGCTCGGGGTCTATATGCTCTTCCTCCGGCCAGCCGAGACAAAGGCAGGCGATCAGTTTCCAGTGCTCTGGAACATCGAGGATACGTTTCACGTTTTCCGGATCGATAATTGAGACCCAGCCGAGGCCTAGGCCGAAAGCTCGGGCGTAAAGCCACAGATTCGAGATCATGCCGGCAACGGAATGATCGAGTGTCTCAGGCATCGTCTGCTTGCCAAGACCTGAGCCCTGAACCGTTTCCCTGTCACAGAAGACCGCAAGCTGGACAGGCGCACAATCCAGCCCCTGAAGCTTCAACTGCGTATAGAGCCGGGCGCTCTCGCCATCGTAATTCGCCAAAGCTGCGGCGCTACATGATGCGAAATTCTCGCGCAGAGCCGTTCGCGCGGTCGCGCTTTCTATATTGACCCATCGCCACGGCTGGGAGTTCCCGACGGAGGGCGACAATTGAGCCATATCGAGCAGGTGATCGAGAAGTTCCCTTCGAACCGGTTTGTTTGTGAAACGTCTGACATCCCTTCTCCATGCCAGAAGTGTAGCCATCTCAGTCTGGAAAGCGCTGCTGAAACGAGGCGTTTCAAGAGAAGGTGTCGGGAAAGGTGGTGAAAAAATCATCGCGATCGCCTGATTGAAGTAAAACGTTCTCCATCCTACGACACGAAGCTTGACCAGGTCACCCCTCCAGGGAATGAAAAAAGAAGTGCCCGGGCGCGGGCGCTTCTCGTTGCAGTCACAAGTTGCTCAGGTCTTGTTTACCGGAGTGTCTTTGCGTCGGAGTTGTTCGGGCAACCCGAACAGGACGATCATCGCCACAATGAAAGCACAGATTGCGATGACATAAAGTGCAGGTGTCGTGCTGCCGGTCATGTCCCTGACCCGGCCAACCATGATCGGGCTGACGATACCACCAAAATGGCCTAGCGTGTTGATAAGCGCGATACCACTCGCTGCGGCTGCGCCGTGCACGACTTTTGCCGGTAAGGTCCAGAAAGCCGGGATGGATGCAATCACACCTGCGCCCATAACCGCGACGGCGAAGACAAGCAATGCGGGATTCTGGTCGAAGAGGCCGGCCATGAGAAAACCGGCTGATCCCATCAATAATAGCGCGCACAGAAACTTGCGCCGCTCGCCGCTTCGGTCGGAGAGCCGTCCGACGACAACCATACAGATCGCTCCGCACAGATAAGGCACGGCTGACAGAACGCCGACCCAGGTAACATTGGTGACCCCTGAGGCGCGGATCATATGAGGGACCCAGAAATTGAGGCCGTAGGATACGATCTGAATCAGGAAATATACGCCGCCAAGCAGAAGAACTGCGGGAGCTTTGAATGCTCCGAGCATGGAATGCGTCCGGATGTTCTTGGCCTGTTGGCTGATCTGGCTGGAAAGATGGTCCTTTTCCGAGCGCGACAGCCACTTGGCGGACTCGATGCTGTTATCGAGGTAGAACAGCACCATGATGCCGAGGCCGATACAGGGAACACCGCCTGCCAGAAACAGCCAGTGCCACCCCGCGATACCCAGGAAGCCATCGAGGTGGCCGAGGATCAAACCGGCTGCCGGGCCGCCGATAAGGCCGGAACAGGCCGAAGCGACGAAGAAGTAGGACGTGATGCGGCCGCGATATTTTGCCGGGAACCAGATGGTCAGGTAATAGAGAATGCCTGGTGAGAAGCCGGCTTCCATTGCGCCGATAAGAAAACGCAACACATAGAACTGCCACTCCGACGTAACGAATATCATCGCTGCCGTGGCAAGGCCCCAGGAAACCATGATACGGGCGATCCAGCGGTTCGGGCCGAATTTGTAGAGCAGCATGTTGCTGGGGACCTCGAAGGCGACATAGCCGACGACGAACAGGCTCGCTCCCAGGCCGTAAACGGTGTCGCTGAAACCCAGTTCGCTTTGCAGGGCGAATTTTGCAAAGCTGATATTGATGCGGTCAAAGAAGGCAAAGAGATAACACAGCATGATAAGTGGCATAAGTCGCCAGGCGACCTTGCTGATAAGTGCCTTCTCTTCGTTGCTGTCTACAGCAATGTGGCCGGCCATGACGGCTGCTTGACTATTCATCATCCTCTCCTTGTTAATACGGAGTTCGGGAAATTTCTTCTGGATGTTCGGTATTGTTCCCGTCTGCCCCCGGATTTCCGCGGGCGGACGTGTGTTCAGCTGTTTCGCTGCCAGAAAGTGTGCTCAGCGTAGCTTCTGGACCCGGCCAGATGGCTCATCAGATTTTGCTGGATATGCTGGCGGATAATTGCCGAGGCCTTGAGTTCAAGCTCAAGATCGACACCCGTTTTGACGCCCATGCGATGCATCATGTTGATGACATCTTCCGTCGCCGCATTGCCTGCTGCTCCCGGCGCGAAGGGGCAGCCCCCCAATCCACCGGCAGCAGTTTCAAACCGGCGGATGCCGTGCTGCAATCCGACCAGGATGTTCGCGAGAGCCATGCCGTGGGTGTCGTGCATGTGCAGGGCGATATCGAGCGTCGGGAACTGCTCGCAGATGGCGTCGATGATTTCGGCGGTCTGTATGGGTGACGCCACGCCGATCGTGTCGCACAGAGTGACGTCACGAACACCCCGCTCCAGAGCCTGTTCCAGAAGCCAGAGCACCTGGGACACCGGCACACCGCCATCGAATGGGCAGCCGAATACCGTCGACATCGACAAAGTGACGTGCATGTCGGGGTAGGTTGCCACAATCGCTGACAGGTCGTTCAGCGATTCCTGATGCGTCCGGTTTATATTGGCCTTGTTATGGGCGGCGCTGGCCGAGATCACGTAGCTGATATGCCTGATGCCCGCCTCCCAGGCCGCAATCGCGCCCCTCAGGTTCGGTGTCAGCGCAACCGCATCGAGGGCAAGCTTCTCCTTTTTCATTCTTTGTAGCACATGGGCTGCTATCGAACTCGCATCAGCCATCTGCGGTATGGCTTTCGGACTGACAAACGACGTGATCTCGAAATTACGCAAACCGCTGTCGATCAGCAGGTCGATCACCTGAATCTTAAGCTCGGTCGGAATCCATTCCTTGATGTTCTGGAAACCGTCGCGCGGGCAGATCTCGGTGATGCTAACCTTTTCCGGCAGGGATGAGGTCATGGCCATGTTCCTCACATCACGCCGTCGGCACGGAGTTTTTCGATGTCGGTTGTTGTCATGCCGAGCAATTCACCGAAAACCTCTTCATTATGCTGGCCCAGAAGCGGTGAGGGCATGCGGATACCGACCGGTGTTTCCGTGAGCTTTATGTGCGCACCGGTGAGCTTGAGCTTGCCGGCTTTCGGATGATCGACATCAACGAACATCTCTCTCGCACCGGCAATATGCGGGTCTACGACCAGTTGATCGATCGTATTGATCGGGGCCGAGGGTACCCCCGCTGCGAGCATTTTATCGACGATCTCGGTCGCAGCGTGCTTTGTCGTCCAGGCCTCGACGAGAGGCTTGATCAGGGCGTGGTTTCTGACACGCTTTGGATTGGTATCGAAACGCTCATCCTCGGTGAGCTCCGGGGTGCCCATGACGTCGCAGACGAGCTTCCATAACTTGTCGTTGGCGGCACCGATGACCACGTTGCCATCACGGGCACGGAAGGAATCGTAAGGGTAACAGGATTCGTAACGGTTACCGATGCGCTCGGGAATGCGGCCTTCGGTGAGGTAGATCTGGGTGATGATCTCAAGGCTGGCGACGACTGAATCGACCAGCGCCACGTCCACTTTCTGGCCGATACCGGTCTGGTCGCGATGGCGCAGAGCTGCCAGAATGCCGATTGTCACAGATAGCCCGGCCAGCACGTCGCCCATTGCTGTGCCTGAACGGGTCGGTTCTCCGCCAGGCCAGCCCGTGGTGCTCATCAACCCGCCCATCGCCTGGGCAATGATGTCGTAGCCGGGGCGTAACGTATAAGGTCCGGTATGGCCGAAGCCGGATACTGCACCATACACGAGACGCGGATTGACCTTGCGCAGGTTTCCCCATCCGAGGCCGAGTTTTTCCATAGTCCCGGGGCGGTAATTCTCGACCACCACGTCGGCTGTTTTGACCAGATCGAGGAAAATGTCTTTGCCTTTTCCTTTGAGATTGAGGGTTACGCCTTTCTTGTTGCGGTTGAGGTTCATGTAATAGGCGCTCTCGCCATTACGAAACGGTGCGAAGTGGCGGGAATCGTCGCCCTGTCCAGGTTGCTCGATCTTGATGATTTCGGCACCCATATCCGCCAGCATCATCGTGCAGAACGGACCGGCGAGAACGCGTGTAAGATCCAGTATCCTGAGACCAGCCAAAGCGCCTTGTTGGGAACTCATAACTTCCATCCTTGTTCTTGATTGACCATGAACAAGGGTTTGCAAGGAGCGTGCCAATCTTGCGAAAATATTCAAATGAAGATTTTCAGACTTGGCTGTTTGTTGATTCTCCAGCGCTTCGAGAGCGTGAATTTTCGCAGATCACGATCCTGCGCATCATGGCACTCAGACTGATAATGTAACAAAAATGATACCGATGTATCGGATTTGCTATTGTTCCGTATCCTGCAAACGGCGCCAAAGGCTCATCCGGCTGATGCCGAGTTCTGCGGCTGTGCGGGTCTGATCATTGGCATTGAGCGAGAGGAAGTGCCTGATTATCTGTGTTTCCGCTTCGCGGGTCATATCCTTCAAGCTATCGCCGGAGGTGACGTGGAGTTTCAGGTCTCCTTCACCCGTATCTTCCTCCTCGGTATCAAACGGGGCCCATATCTGCTCGATGATATCTGCCCAGCTTTGGTCCGGGCGCAGATTGGCGACCAGTGCGAGACGTTCCATGGTATTTTGCAGTTCGCGCAGGTTCCCCGGCCATGCGTAGCGAGACATCAATGGCGTCAGTGCTGCCTCCAGTGTGTCGTCTACGGGCTTGTTTCTCAATTGCTCGCGCAAGAGACGCAGCCCTATGAAAGGAATGTCTTCGCGCCGTTCGCGCAAAGGGGGGATACGGAGGGTCAGGACATTCAGGCGATAAAAGAGATCCTGACGGAAATGCCCTTCGCGCACGCGTTGCGCCAGATCGCGATTGGTGGCGCATATGATGCGGACCTCGATGGGGATGACCTGGCTGCCGCCGATGCGCATTACCTCCCTTTCCTGCAGTGCCCGTAACAGGCGAGCCTGTAGCGACCCTGGAATTTCGCCGATTTCATCGAGGAAAAGGGTGCCACGATGGGCCATCTCAAACAATCCGGCTTTGCCCTGCCGCCGTGCGCCGGTGAAGGCTCCTTCTTCGTAGCCGAACAACTCGCTTTCAAGCAGGGTTTCGGGAATTGCGGCGCAGTTGACGGCAACGAAAGGTCCATCCGTAAACGGGCTTCCCCTGTGGAGAGCCTGCGCAAACAGTTCCTTGCCGGTTCCGGTTTCGCCTTGCAGCAGAATGGTGGAGCTGCCTTTGGCGTACATGGCCGCGAGATTCTTGAGGGCATGCATATGGTCGTTGGCGGTGAGGATGTCATCGAAGCCGTAGCGGGCGACAAAACCCTTCTGGCGCATCTGTCCACGTAACCGCTGCTCTGCGCGCTGAATCCTGCTGCCATCGGCGAAGGTACATACCACCCCCATTACGGAAGAACCGGCGATGATCGGCACTCGGCTTGCGACCAGGGTCTTGCCCGTGACGTGCAACAATTCGCTGAATTCGGCCTGACCACTTTCACGTATCGCCGGTACTCGGGAATTCGGGATGATATCGGTTACCCATTGCCCGAGCGCGATTTCTGACGTGGTGTTGAGCAGCCGCTCCGCCATCGGGTTGATCGCCCTGATACTGTCGTTCTCATCGGTGACGATAACGCCTTCGGCGATGTTGTTCAGAATGGTGTGAAGCCAGGCATTGCGCCGGTTGAGCCAGCGATGCATCTGGGCAACCGAACGCGCTTCGCGCAGAGCTTCTCGAACCGCATGTTCTCCCGCCTGCAACAGCACGCAATGCATGCCGAGGTTCTGGGCCTCCCGCACCACCAGCTGGCCTCCGACAGCCAGTTCGGTTCCTTTCTGATGGGCGAGGAGTATCTGTCCGGCCAGTTCTTCGCGGGAATGGTAGACATATTCATCAATTTGAATGTTCAAAGCGCGGGCGATATCGGCGACACCGTCGAGATTGCGACCGAAATTGGCGAAGGCAACCGAACGTATGTCTTCGGCAAAGGGCTGCAATGTGCACAGAAGATCGAGCGCCGATGTATTGATCGAGAGAACCGGAATGTCCTGAATAGCAGCCCGAAGGTGCTCGGCGGTGCCTCCACGGCTGAGTAGAACATCTGGACGTGTTGGCAGGCTGTCGATGGCGATGTTGCGAGCCTCGTCCAGCACCGCTTCGACAGTTGTCACCTCGCACTCATACTCGGACGCCAGCCGCGTCGTCAGAGCGGTAAGAGTCGGGTAGGGGGAAATCAAAGTCAGTTTGAAGGAAGCGGCAGGCGTCATGCTGCGTCACCGAATTTCGTATCGCTGCGATTTCCCATAAACGATGTCTGATGAAAAGGCGAGGAAACGAATGATAACGGCGCGAGAGAGGCCGCATCTGCTCGAAATGCAGCGCTCGCAGCGCTATCATAAATAAGTCTAAATGGCTTTGAAGACGCTTGATTTCATGGCTATTGCGGCCAAGATTACTCATTAATGAAAGCGCCCGGCTCTCACACAGCAGGAAGCGCCCGAAGTTTAGGGAGAAAAGATGCCGAGACGCCGGATTGCCTTTAAGGCATACGGGCTTCGCACGCCTGTGAGGCTTCGCTCACCTCATACGCTGTTGGCGGGGTGCGTGCTGATCGCTATCGCGGCGATAACGCTGGTGCTTGTTTCCGGTCTCAATGCAGGGCAGCTTCGCTCAATTGGGCCGGGGATGATGCCACGTTGGCTGGCGTTCGGATTGGCTATCTGTGGAATTGGATTGGTCATCACAAGCTTTCTTTCCGACGAGGAGGAAGTGGGGGCTATCCCCTTTCGCGGTTCGATTTTCATTCTAGGTGCGATCTTTGCATTTGCCTCGACTATCCGGCCGTTCGGTTTGGCGGTTTCAGGGCCGCTGGCGCTGGTCGTCGCAGGTTATGCAACACCGGAGGCGCGGTTGCGTGAGCTGATTGTGCTCGCTCTGGCACTGACGGCTTTCTGCATTGTGCTGTTCGGTGATTTTCTTAATCTGCCCATTCCGATTTTTCCCTCCCAGTTGCTGGATTATCTCCCCGAGGGATGGAGCTTGAAGTTTGCCATGCGCGTTCACTCCGGTTTGCTGATTGCTTTTGCGGTCGCAGTCGCGCTGCTTCCCCTTCATCGGGAGGCCGATCCGCTTCTCCGCGCGGTGCCTCAGAAACGGAAAGATTGAGGCGTAAAACCTGAGCAAGCGAGCCTCTTCGGGTTTGATCTGAAAATTTCATAAAGGACGGTATGCTGCATGGGCGCTTTCGTTGATAACCTTTCCCTTGGCTTCGCGATTGCCCTGAGCTTCCAGAACCTCGGCCTGGCCTTCCTCGGCTGCCTGGTCGGCACGTTGATCGGTGTTCTGCCGGGGGTCGGGCCTATCGCAACCATAGCGATGTTGCTGCCGATCACGTTCGGACTGCCGCCTGTCGGGGCACTTATCATGTTGGCGGGCATTTATTATGGTGCTCAATACGGAGGCTCGACCACCGCAATCCTCGTGAACATACCCGGTGAGGCAACCTCGGTGGTCACCGTGCTCGACGGGCATCAGATGGCGCGGCAGGGGCGCGCGGGCATTGCGCTCGGCATCGCGGCAATAGGGTCATTCTTCGCCGGAACGGTGTCAACATTATTAATCGCCGCCCTTGGCGCTCCCCTGGCAACACTGGCGCTCATGTTCAGCTCGGCTGAATATTTCTCGCTGATGGTCCTCGGTCTCGTCTTCGCCACCGTTCTGGCGCGAGGCTCGCTTCTCAGAGCCTTCTCCATGATCATTCTCGGTATCCTGATGTCCACAGTGGGGCAGGATCTCGACACAGGTGAGGAGCGCCTGACCTTCGGACTTTCCTTTCTGACCGACGGCATAGATTTTGCTGTTCTGGCTATGGGTCTGTTCGGCATTGCGGAAATTATCCGTAATCTTGAACATACCGAGCGTCGGGATGTGGTGAAGGCGACCATCGGCCGGCTTCTACCCGGACCGGAGGATTTCCGCCAGTCGGCGAAGCCCATTCTGCGTGGAACCATCGTCGGAGCAGTGCTCGGCATTCTTCCAGGTAACGGTGCGGTTCTCGGCCCGTTCGCATCCTACACACTGGAGAAGAAGCTGGCTGACGATCCCTCCCGCTTCGGCAAAGGCGCAATCGAGGGTGTCGCAGGGCCGGAATCAGCCAACAACGCGGGAGCACAGACTTCGTTCATCCCTCTGCTGACCTTGGGAATTCCACCCAACGCGGTCATGGCCCTCATGGTCGGCGCGATGACAATTCACGGCATCATACCGGGCCCGCAGGTGATCACACGCAATCCGGACCTGTTCTGGGGCATGATCGCTTCGATGTGGATCGGCAACCTGATGTTGCTGGTTATCAACCTGCCGCTTATCGGCATCTGGGTGCGGCTGCTTAAGGTTCCCTACCGTTTGATGTTCCCCGCCATCCTGATGTTCTGCTGCGTCGGTATCTATTCCATCAACTCCCTGCCGAGCGATGTTGCGCTGATCGGTTTCTTCGGGTTGATAGGCTACATTCTGATCCGGCTTGGTTTCGAACCCGCTCCACTCCTTCTCGGCTTTGTTCTCGGCAAGATGATGGAAGAAAACCTGCGGCGTGCCCTGACCATCTCTCGTGGCGACCTGACCACCTTCATCAATCCCTGGACACACCCGATCAGCGCCGCACTGCTCGCCATCGCTGTAATTCTGCTGTTGCTGGCGCTCCTGCCTTCCGTGAAGAAGGGACGCGAAGAGGTTTTCGTCGAATGAAGATCAATACCAAAAGCCATTGCAATCTGGCTAATTCATAGGGAGAACGACGTGAAGAAAACCATGCTCACCGCCGCGATAGCGCTCGGGCTTGTCAGCTCGGCGATGCTTTCGGAAAATGCAGAAGCCCAGCAGAACTATCCGCAACGGCCAATCACCATGATCGTGCCCTTCGCAGCGGGCGGACCGACCGACGTGATCGCGAGGATCGTTTCCGATCACATGTCGAGAACGCTCGGGCAGCAGATAGTCGTCGAAAACGTGGTCGGGGCAGGTGGCACCACCGGTATCCTGCGTGGCGCCCAGGCGGCACCAGACGGATATACGCTCATGATGGGCCATATGGGAACCCACGGTGCTGCTCCGGCACTTTATCCAAATTTGAAATATGATCCGACCAAGGATTTCGCCCCCATCGGTCTGGCTGCCGGAACGCCGATTCTTATCGTCGCGAGAAAGGATTTTCCGGCTAACGATCTCAAAAGCTTTATCGCCTACATGAAGGAAAACGCGGACAAGACCAACATGGCTTATGCAGGTGTTGGTTCCGTCTCGCATTCCACCGGCATATTGTTCAATTCCGTCATCGGTGCGAAGCCGACGATGGTTGCCTACAGTGGTACCGGCCCTGCTCTTAATGATCTGATGGCGAGGTCGGTCGATTACATGACCGATCAGATCGTCAATGTCGCGCCTCAGATTCAGGCTGGAAATATCAAGGCCTACGCCATCGCAACACCGGAGCGCTCTCCTGCGCTGCCGGATGTCCCGACGACCAGGGAGGCGGGTCTGCCGGAATACCAGGTCAGTGCGTGGAATGCCGTCTTCGCACCAAAGGGGACGCCACAGGCAATCGTGGACAAGCTGGATTCGGCTTTGAAACAGGCCCTCAATGATGGCGATACCCGCAAACGTCTTCTCGATCTTGGCGGTGTCATTCCCCCAGTTGCAGAGCAAGGTCCCGCGGCTTTGCAAAAACTCGTGGAAGCCGAGGTCGCTCGCTGGACTCCGGTCCTGAAAGCGCAAGCGACAAAGTAGAACTATATAACGCATTCCGGCAATGACTTCGGAATGCGTTTTTTGAAGCGAAAGAACATCGACAATAAATATCCGGGATGAGGTTGCGGCCCTCCGGCGTGCTCTATAGTCTGGGATATCGGTGTTCCCAGGAGAAGATCATGTCCGACCTCAGCCAGCAGCTTACCGAACGTTTTTTCCGTTATCTGGCCGTATCCAGTCAAAGTAACGCTGCTGCTACCCAGCTTCCCAGCACTGAGGGACAAAGACAGCTGGCTGAATTGCTGGCGGATGAATTACGAACGCTTGGTTTGCGGGATGTCCATATCGATGAAAACGGCATTCTGACGGCCTTCAAACCTGGTAATCAATCGAGCGCTCCCAAGATTGGCTTTGTGGCGCATCTCGATACCGTCGATGTCGGTCTCTCCCCTGACATTAAACCCCAGATGCTACGGTTTGCCGGAGAGGATCTGTGTCTTAACCCTGAGCGGGATATCTGGTTGCGGGTCGCCGAACATCCGGAAATCATGCGCTATCAGGATCAGGACGTCATCTTTTCAGACGGTACCAGCGTTCTTGGTGCAGACAACAAGTCCGCCATCGCCATCCTGATGCAGATGTTCGCAGATATGCAACGTGAAGCGCCGGATCATGGCGATCTCTATGTGGCTTTCGTGCCTGATGAAGAGGTGGGTCTACGCGGTGCGAAGGTAATAGACCTTTCCCGTTTTCCCGTCGACTTTGCTTACACGATAGACTCCACGGAGTTGGGCGAGGTGGTCTACGAAACGTTCAATGCGGCATCCGTGAAGATCGATATCACTGGCGTTACCGCGCATCCGATGGCTGCAAAAAATGTGATGGTGAATCCGGTCATTGTCGCTCGCGATCTGATGGGCTGTTTCGACAGACAGGACACCCCGGAACATACCGAGGGCAGGCAAGGCTATTTCTGGTTCACAGAAGTGAAGGCGAGTTCCAGTCAAGCGCATCTCACGATGGCAATTCGCGACTTTGATCTGCCGATGTTCGAAGCACGCAAACGTTTTGTGCAGGAAGCTGTCCTATTGATGCAGGCGCGGCATCCCAAGGCCAAGATAACGTGCAGCATCGATGATGTTTACAGCAATATCGGCAACAGCATCGGCGATAAATCCCACATATCGATCGATCTGATTTTCGAGGCTTTTGCGGAACTGGGAATCGAGCCGAATGTAATAGCGATGCGTGGCGGAACCGACGGCTCTGCATTATCAGCCCGCGGAATAGTAACGCCGAATTACTTTACCGGCGCGCTCAATTTCCACTCACCTTTCGAGTTTCTTCCCGTCAACGCTTTTGTAAAGGCCTATGAAGCCACCCGCAAAATCTGCCAACTGGCGGCGGCAAGATAAGGGGGAGAGCCTTCCATCTGGAAGGCTTCCCTCAAGAGATACTTTCCTGATTAAGGATGTATGACGGTCCCGGCACTTCCCAGCAAGGCGGGTGCTGCTTTTTCCAGGGTCGTGATGATGGCCTTGCCGCCGGTCTTGCGCACGAAGTTGATGGCGGCGATCATCTTTGGCCCCATGCTGCCGGCGGGGAAA